>JAEEGL013486563.1_pt1 | contig 11644 bp, 8 predicted proteins | sample 9134231 | NCBI WGS metagenome assembly JAEEGL01 (sample SAMN16246548, study PRJNA631951) | gut metagenome | biome: gut microbiome; feature: rumen; material: fiber-attached | host: Bos | place: Iran: Karaj | collected 2018-10 | reverse complement strand
CACTTTTCAAGAAAAGTACCATGGCATCAGGCATAATCCCACAGATCACTGTAATATTTGGAAATTCAGGTGGTGGAACAAGTATACTTGCCGCTCTTTCTGACTTTACATATATGGTTGATTCAGCGAAGCTGTTTGTAAACAGCCCAAATGCCATTAAAGGAAATTATGAGGAGAAATGTGACACAGCTTCAGCAGCTTTTGTTAGTGGAAACACTTCACTCGTTGATGAGGTTTGTGAGTCTGATGAAGATGCACTCAGAAAGGTAAGAAATCTTGTAACATATCTTCCTGCAAACAATATGGAAGATGCTTTCGGCGATTGTGAGGATGATATCAACAGAACTATCCCAAATATCGCTGATTATAAAGATGACGCAAGAAAGGTTGCTGAGTGTATAGCTGATGACAGCATGGTAATTGAGTCAAAGAAGGACTTTGGTAAGGATGTATTTACCGGACTTATCAGAATAGGCGGAGTCACAGTAGCTGTTATAGGAAATCAGGAAAGACTTATCAGTCCTGATGGAGCTTCAAAGGCAGCTTCATTCGCAAATCTTGCTGATTCGTTCAATATCCCTATTCTTACACTTACAAATGTAAAGGGCTTTGAGGCTTCATTTGAGAGTGAGAGAACTATTGCAAAGGAAACTGCAAAGCTTACAGTAGCTCTTGCTGATGCAACAGTTCCAAAGGTAAATGTAATTATAGGTGATGCATTTGGATCAGCTTACATAGTAATGAATTCAAAATCAATCGGTGCTGATATAGTTTACGCTTGGCCATCAGCAAAGGTTGGTATCACAGATCCACAGGTTGCAGCAGAAATCATCTATGCAGATGAAATAGATGCTTCAACTGACAAGGTGGAAGTAATAAAGAATTATGCTGATAAGATAAGCAAAGAGCAGTCAGATGCAAAGGCTGTTGCAAGAAGAGGATATATCGATGATATCATTGAACCTGATGCAACAAGAAAGAGAGTCTTTGCTGCATTTGATATGCTTGCTACTAAGAGAGAGGATAGACCATATAAAAAGCATATGGCCTTTTAAGGAGGAGTAGAGAATGAGATTAAAGCTTAAAAAGACGCTTTTACTTTGCGCGATTCTTACATTTCTGCTCTCCTTAACTGGATGTGGTGAGAAAGAGGAGCTTTATTTCGAGGTCAATAAGTCTTTGATGCAGAGCTATACAAAGGATATCATCGAACAGTATTATGATACTACTAAGGAAGAACAGGAGTATTATATGAGCGATGAGAATGAGGATACTTTGTCAAAAACTGCTGTATCCGGCTTTATGGCCGCAGAAACAACTGATCATGTAGGTCACTTTTTGTCCTATAAGACAGATGAGGACTCAGTCACATTTAGTAATGGTGCAAATGGCAAGGTTCTTTGTTCGCAGATCTGTAAATATGAGCATAGAGATGTTAAGGTTACGGTTGCTTATAAGGAGAATAAGAAGTTTGCACTTGATAAGCAGAAAACATATGATCAGATAGTTGAAGTGTCAGCAAATTATGGAATGGATGTTTCGTCATTTATAATGCAGGCCTTCGGAAATGATCCGACATACGACCTTTCTTCAGTGGATAAGTTCCTTGACAGCTATATGGCTGCAGATATGAAGGAATATCCATTTACACCGGTTGAGGTCGAGGTTAGCCCGGTTTATTCAAAGGGTGAGCTTATTGGACAGGCTGGTAAGAATACAGCAATTGGTATGGGAGTAGTATTTGCAGTACTTATCTTTATATCATTTATCATAAGTCTTCTGAAATTCCTGCCACTCCTTTTTGATGCAGATATCAAGAAGGCAAAGGCTGAAGCTAAGAAGGCTGCCGAGGAAGCAAAGAAGAAGACACAGGATCTTATCATCGCAGATAGTAAGATAGATGATAATTCTGGTTTCGGCGAAGAAGAGACAGTAATGCTTGAAAATCCAGGATTTGATGAGGATCTTATGAATGATAGTGAACTCGTTGCAGTTATAACTGCAGCAATATATGCAGCATCTTCCGGAAGTGGTCTTAGAGCGCCGGCTTATACTGCAAGTAATGACAAGCTGGTTGTAAGATCTATCAGAAGAGCAAGAAAATAATAAATATCATGTGTTTAATCAATTAGGAGGATTAAAATGAAAAATTATAGAATTACAGTAAATGGTACTGCATATGATGTTGCAGTTGAAGAAATCGGTGGTGGAGCAGCACCTTCAGCAGCCCCAGCAGCAGCTCCAGTAGCAGCACCGGCTGCACCTGCAGCAGCACCTGCAGCAGCTCCGGCAGCTTCAGGCTCAAAGGGTAGCGTAGTTGTTTCAGCTCCAATGCCTGGAAAGATTCTTGGTGTTAAGACTGAAGTTGGTAAGGACGTTAAGAAGGGTGAAGTTCTCATGGTGCTTGAGGCCATGAAGATGGAAAACGAAATCGTTGCACCTGAGGATGGAAAGGTTGCTTCTGTTGATGTAGCAGTAGGAGCTCAGGTTGAATCCGGAGATACACTTGTAACACTTAACTAGTATTGCAGATGTATCAGTAACCTGAGGAGGTAGAAAATGAAAGAGATAATAATGAATCTTGCCAATCAGACAGGATTTGCGACTCTCAATTACAAGAATTATATAATGATACTTGCAGCGTTTTTCTTCTTATATCTTGCAATTGCTAAAGGGTTTGAGCCACTCCTGCTGGTACCGATTGCTTTCGGTATGTTTTTGGTAAATATGTTTCCGAGTATTATTCAGGAAGGTGGACTTTTACACTATTTCTATAAACTCGATGAATGGAGTATTCTTCCTTCACTCATTTTCATGGGTGTAGGAGCGATGACGGACTTTGGACCGTTAATTGCGTATCCGCCGAGCTTCATACTTGGAGCTGCGGCTCAGTTTGGTATCTATGGTGCTTATTTCCTTGCAATCGCATTTGGATTTACAGGAAAAGAAGCGGCTGCCATTTCAATAATCGGTGGTGCTGACGGACCTACATCTATCTTCCTTGCCGGAAAGCTTGGAATGGGTGATACACTTCTTGGTCCTATAGCAGTTGCAGCGTACTCATATATGTCACTTGTTCCTGTTATACAGCCACCATTTATGAAGCTTTTCACAACTAAGAAGGAAAGACTTATCAAGATGCCTCAGCTTCGTAAAGTTACAAAGATTGAGAAGATTATATTCCCTATAGTTGTTACTCTCGTTGTAGTTATGATTCTTCCTACAACAGCACCACTTGTTGGTATGCTGATGCTTGGAAATCTTTTCAGAGAGTCAGGAGTTGTTAAGCAGCTTACAGAGACATCTTCAAATGCACTTATGTACATAGTAGTTATTCTTCTTGGTACTTCAGTTGGTGCTACAACTAGTGCTGAAGCATTCTTACAGGTATCTACTCTTAAGATAGTTCTTCTTGGACTTATTGCTTTCAGTCTTGGTACGACGGCGGGAGTCCTATTTGGAAAGATAATGTGCGTCGTCTCGAAGGGCAAGGTCAATCCGCTTATCGGTTCAGCAGGCGTATCTGCAGTTCCTATGGCAGCCAGAGTTTCACAGAAGGTTGCGGCTGAATATGATCCGACAAACTTCCTTCTTATGAATGCGATGGGACCTAATGTTGCCGGTGTTATCGGAACCGCGGTTGCCGCCGGAACCTTTATGGCTATATTTAACGTACATTAATGCTTTGACTTTACTTATATTTTATAGAGAAAGGAAATAAAAAAATGTCAGAAATAAAGAAGCTTGGCATTACTGAGACAGTCCTCCGTGACGCTCATCAGTCTCTTATAGCGACTCGTATGCCAACAGAAGAAATGCTTCCAATTATAGATAAGATGGATCAGGTCGGCTACCATTCAGTAGAATGCTGGGGCGGTGCTACATTTGATTCATGTCTCAGATTCCTGAAGGAGGATCCATGGGACAGACTTCGTAAGCTTAAGGCTGGCTTTAAGAATACAAAGCTTCAGATGCTTTTCAGAGGACAGAATATCCTCGGATACAGACCTTACGCTGATGATGTAGTTGAGTATTTTGTTCAGAAGTCTATTGCAAATGGTATTGATATCATTCGTATATTTGACTGTCTGAATGATCTTCGTAACCTTGAAACTGCAGTAAAGGCTACAAATAAAGAAGGTGGACATGCGCAGATAGCTCTGTCATATACACTTGGTGATGCTTATACTCTTGACTATTGGAAAGAGACAGCCAGAAAGATCGAGGAGATGGGAGCAGATTCAATCTGTATCAAGGATATGTCAGGTCTTCTCGTTCCATACGAGGCAGAGAGACTTGTTAAGGCTCTTAAGGAAGGTTCAAGTCTTCCTATTCAGCTTCATACACATTATACATCAGGTGTTGCTTCAATGACTTATCTCAAGGCTGCTGAGGCTGGAGTTGATGTTATTGATACAGCTATTTCACCTTTTGCTCTTGGTACTTCTCAGCCTGCAACTGAGGTTATGGTTGAGACCTTCAAGGGAACTGACAGAGATACAGGTCTTGATCAGAAGCTTCTTGCTGAGATAGCTGAGTACTTCAGACCATATAGAGAAGAGTGTCTTGAAAGTGGTCTTATGAGTACAAAGATTCTTGGTGTTAATATAAAGACACTTCTTTATCAGGTACCTGGTGGTATGCTTTCAAACCTTGTGTCACAGCTCAAGGAAGCTAAACAGGATGATAAACTTCAGGAGGTTCTTGAAGAGGTTCCACGTGTTCGTAAGGACTTCGGTGAACCACCACTTGTTACACCATCATCACAGATCGTCGGAACACAGGCTGTTCTCAACGTTCTCATGGGTGAGAGATATAAGATGGTTACAAAAGAGTCTAAGGACCTGCTTTCAGGTAAGTATGGTCAGACAATTAAGCCATTTAATGAAGAGGTTCAGAAGAAGGCTATCGGTGATACAGTTCCGATTACTCACAGACCTGCTGATGATATCGAACCTGAGCTCGACAGACTCAGAGATGAGATCAAGCAGTATATACAGCAGGATGAGGACGTGCTTTCATATGCACTGTTCCCACAGGTTGCAACTGAATTCTTCAAATACAGGCAGGCACAGCAGACTGGTGTAGATCTTTCGAAGGCAGATACTGCTAACAAGACATATCCTGCATAAATAGTGATAAAAGGGACGGCTCTTTGTTTTGGATCCGTCCCCTTTTAAAATATTGAGATAAGAAGTGAATTCTTAGATATAATGGATAAAATGATAATAATCGGTGCAGGAGCTGCCGGAATGATGACGGCTATCCATGCATCCGAAAAATACGATGTCACAATAATTGAAAAAAACGATAAGCCCGGAAAAAAGCTTTATATAACCGGAAAGGGTAGATGTAATCTGACTAATGCTTCGGACGAGGAAACATTTTTGAAAAATGTTGTAAGTAACCCTAAGTTCCTTTACAGTGCCATTTATTCCTATAATCAGTCAGCTGTTATGGCTGATTTTGAGAGGTGGGGTTTAAGGCTTAAGACTGAGAGGGGAAACAGGGTTTTTCCTGAAAGCGACCATTCTTCTGATGTCATCAAGACGCTTCGAAATCAGCTCGAAAAAAGAGGCGTAACTATTCTTTATAATACTCAGGTTAAAAGACTTCTTTATGATGAATCAGAGGATTTCGGGTTTAAGATAAAGGGTGTTGAGCTTTCTACCGGTAAGTCCTCAGCCAAAGGTTCTAAGAATAGTCTTTATGCAGATGTGATAGTTCTTGCCTGCGGCGGTCTTTCATATCCTGTTACGGGTTCTTCCGGTGATGGACTAAGGCTCTTAAAACCCTTTGGGATTGATGTAAGCAGCCCATATCCGGCTCTTGTACCTCTTGAAACAAAGGAAGATGAAGTGTCAGATATGATGGGACTTTCTCTGAAAAATGTTTCAGTAAAGGTTACTGCCAAGAAGGAGAATTATCCGGGTTTAAAGAAAGATAAAGATATCTATCAGGATTTCGGCGAGATGCTTTTTACACATTTTGGTGTAAGTGGCCCTTTATGTTTGTCGGCGTCTTCGTATATAGGCAGCTTTCTCAGGAAATATGAAGAAATAAAGGAATATAAGCTGGATTTGTCGATAGATCTTAAACCGGCACTGACAGAGGATGAGCTTGATAAAAGGGTGCTGAGAGACTTTGAAGAGTTTCATAACAGAGACTTTCAAAATAGTCTTGGCAAGCTTTTCCCAAGACTGCTTATTCCGGTCATCGTAAAAAGAAGCGGTATAAGACCTGATAAAAAGGTAAATGAAATATCTTATGAGGAAAGAAAAAGATTAGTTGGGATTATTAAAGATCTTAGCTTTACAATAGATGGACTTAGAGACTTTGATGAGGCGATTATAACAGGAGGGGGTGTCTCGGTAAAAGAGCTTAGTCCACAAAATATGGAACTAAAAAAAGTACGGGGGCTTAGAGTTGTCGGAGAAATGATAGATGTAGATGCATTAACCGGCGGCTTTAATCTGCAGATTGCCTGGTGTACAGCCTTTATGGCGGCTGAATAATTATCAGGTAAAAGGAAAGAGGGGTAAGAAATAATGAAGGTTAAGAAGGTGATAGCTGTGCTTACGGCTGCAATGATGCTATCATCCGGATGTGGCAAGAAGGATACTAAAGTCGATGATTACGGAGAATCGTCTAAAGAGTCTGCTGTTTCAGATTCTCAGTTTGAAGAGTCAGTTGCTAAGCTGAGTGAAAAGCTTGGTGGCGATACTCTGGATTATACGAATAATTTTTCTTTAAATGGAAGGAATGCTAAGTTAGACCTTTCGTACAGTGTTCCGGATATAGAGAGCGTTCCTGTTTATAAGGCTACTTCAGTTCAGGAAGCTGAATTAAAGGAAGATGAAATAGTTAAAAATCTTCTTGGAGATACTGCCAAGACTTTAAATACATCAGACAGGGATCAGTTTAAGGAAGAATTAGGCGATTCATCATACATAATACAAACTATTCAGATGGTGATTTATATTAATGATGGTGATTACACTATCAGAGCTTCATCTGCACCTACGTGGCTGGATGAAGAAAGATTTTTTGTTCATAATTATGAAGGTGAAGTAAATGGTTCGGTTTATCAGCTCATGTTTTCTTATAGCAGGAAGTATGATGAGATGATTGTTGCTTTCTTCCCGACGGATATCGGAAAAACAGTAGGTGATCCCGAACTTAAAAATGTTGCGTGGTCACTTCCTGATGGTATGTTTTATGCCTATTATAAAAATAAGCCTGTGACCTTTGATATCACTGAGGTTATGTCAGACAGACCTAACAAATGTACCTTGTCAGATGATGAGCTTGTTTCAACTGTAACAACTACACTTAAGGATAAGCTTTACCTGTCATATCCTAATGCCGGTATTTCTTTCTATGGAAGTTATCTCAATATGGTTGATACAAAGTCGAATGATAAAAAATGTGAAGCTATTTTCTATAACGATGATGCGCTAAACAGTCCAACTCTTGAAGGTGCTGTGCGTGATGGATACATCTCATCGATCATGGGAGACATTAATGGAGTGAGAGTAATTCGAAATGCTGATATATCTGATGAAAAAGCGTTCGAATCATATTCTAATAATATGGTCACGGTAAATAACTCCGGAGTTATTGGCTTTAATGTTATAGCATCGCACAATTATAATGAGGCACTCGCTGAAAATGTAAATCTACTTAGCTTTAAGGATGCAATGGATTCATTCGTCGGTCAGGCCGCTGATAAAATTGATGCTTCTAAGATAAAAAATCAAACAGGTGATCTTGAGTTTTCATATGTTGATTTTGCTTACTATAATGTTCCTGTCGGGGAATCAGGTGAAGAATACAGGCTCAGTCCGGTATGGGAGCTTGAAGCTAGAGATAATGGCAGAAGACCGATTCTAAGAGTGCTCATCAATGCGATAGACGGAAATATAGTAGATGTGTTTTATTGATTTTGAAACAGTTTTCGAGTTTGATAAGGACTAAAACTCTGTACTAAAAAAATGTATTATGTTAGAATAACAAAGTTGGATTATTTATTAATTCATTTACTTAGAATAAAATCTTTGGGGGTATTTTAATGAATATTGCAATTGACGGGCCTGCAGGAGCAGGAAAAAGTACTATAGCAAGACTTGCTGCAAAGGAGCTTGGTTTTGTTTATGTTGATACAGGTGCCATGTATCGTGCCATAGCGCTTTATCTTTTGGATAACCATACTGATATCAATGATGAGGCTGATCTTAAGAAGGCACTTGATAGTATCAATATAAATATAGTCTATGAAAATGGTGTTCAGCATGTTTTTCTTGATCTTGTGGATGTTTCTGAAGAGATAAGAAGTGAGAAGGTAGGAAATATGGCTTCTACTTCATCAGCACTTGCACCTGTAAGAGCAAAGCTGCTTGATCTTCAGAGAGATGTTGCTGCAAAGAATGATGTTATTATGGATGGAAGAGATATCGGAACAAACATCCTTCCAAATGCTGAGCTCAAGATATATCTGACTGCATCAGTAGATGTCAGAGCAAAGAGGAGATATGATGAGCTTAAGCTTAAGGGTGAAAGCCCTGATCTCGAGGAGATAAAGAAGGGTATTGAGCAAAGAGATTATCAGGATATGAATCGTGATATAGCTCCACTCAAGCAGGCAGAGGATGCGGTATTCCTTGATACCTCTGATATGACCATATCTGAAGTTGTAGATGAGATAATCAGACTTAAGAATGAACTTTAAGATGGAGAAATGCTTATGGAAGTAATCCTTGCTGAAAAAGCCGGGTTCTGCTTTGGGGTTAAAAGAGCTGTAGACAAAGCGTTTGAAGAGGCTGAAAACTCCGGAGAAATAAAGGTTTATACATTTGGACCTATTATTCATAATGAGGAAGTGACCAGGCGTCTTGAGCAAAATGGTGTTGGAATGATAGAAAGCCTTGAAGAGCTTAGTCGGATTCCTGAGAACTCCAAGATAATAATCAGGTCGCATGGTGTGGGACGTGATATATACGATGCGATTAACAAGGCCGGTCATGAGGTAGTCGATGCCACATGTCCGTTTGTAAGTAATATCCACAAAATAGTTGATGAAAGGTCTTCGGAAGGTGATGAAATCCTTATAATAGGTAATCCCGGACATGCAGAGGTAGAGGGTACGATAGGGTGGTCGCATAGAAAGCCTTATCTCATCAATAGCACCTCGGATATCGATAATCTTCCTGACTTTGAGGATAGAAATATAACGGTTGTTTCACAGACAACATATAGCCTAAAAAAATTTCAAGAACTAGTTGCAGTTTTACAAGATAAATATTATAATATTAATGTTTGCAAAACTATTTGTAATGCTACCGAAGAACGTCAGTCTGAGGCTGAAAAGCTCGCGGCTTCTGTAGACCATATGATAGTTATCGGGGGGAAGAATAGTTCTAATACGCAAAAATTATATGAAATAAGCAGACAGCAATGTAACAATACTTACTATATACAGACACTCGTTGATTTGGATTTAACTGTTTTTGAATCCGCTAGTAGGGTAGGTATTACTGCTGGGGCATCTACCCCGAATTATGTTATTAAGGAGGTTCAAGACAGTATGTCAGAATTAAGTTTTGAGGAGATGTTACAGGACGAAACACCTGTATCAATCAGACCGGGACAGGTCGTGGAAGGAGAGGTTATAACAGTTAAGCCGGATGAGCTTGTAGTTAATATCAACTATAAGTCAGATGGTATTGTAACAGCAGCTGAGTATTCAAATACTCCGGTTGATCTTACAACAGTTGTTAAGCCTGGTGATTCAATCACTGTTAAGGTTCTTAAAACAAATGATGGAGATGGACAGGTTCTTCTGTCACATAAGAGAGTAGCCGCTGAGAAGGCTTATGCAGAGCTTGAAGAAGCCTTCAATAATCAGGAAGTTCTCAAAGGAAAGGTTACACAGGTTCTTTCAGGTGGACTTAGCGTTACTGTTAACGAATGTCGCGTATTTATTCCAGCAAGTCTCGTTTCAGATACATTTGAGAGAGATCTTTCAAAATATCTTGATCAGGAAGTAGAATTTGTATTAACAGAGTTTGATCCAAGAAAGAGAAGAATAATTGGAAATAGAAAGAAGATAGTTGCTGAGCAGAAGGCAGCTGCTGCAGAGGAGCTTTTCTCTAAGATAAGTGTTGGAGATACAGTTGAGGGTGTTATCAAGAACATCACAGACTTCGGTGCATTCGTTGATCTCGGTGGTGCTGATGGACTTCTTCACATCTCAGAGATGTCATGGGGAAGAGTTGATAATCCTAAGAAGCTGTTTAATGTTGCAGATAAGGTTAAGTGCTTCATTAAAGATATCAATGGAAGCAAGATAGCTCTTTCACTTAAGTTTGAGGATGAGAATCCATGGAAGGATGCTGAAGAGAAGTATGCAATCGGTACAGTGGTTAAGGGTAAGGTTGCTCGTATGACAGACTTCGGAGCTTTCGTAGTTCTTGAGCCTGGTATTGATGCACTTCTTCATGTATCACAGATAGCTAGAGAGCATATCGAAAAGCCATCTGATGTACTTAAGAGTGGACAGGAGATCGAGGCTAAGGTTGTAGATCTTAAGATTCCTGAGAAGAAGATCAGCCTTTCTATCAAAGCTCTTTTAAATGAAAGAGAGCCGGAGGTTAAGGAAGAGGAAGTTAAGGAAGAGGAGACTGCAGAGATTCCTGAGAGCGAAGAGATCTCAGAGAGCCTTCCTGTAGATGATCTTCTTAAGACTGAAGAGCCAGCTGCTGAGGCTGCTGAGGAAGTAGCTGAAGAGGTTGCTGAGGAAGCTGCAGAGGCACCTGCTGAGGATGCAGAGTAATTTTCAGTCGAAAATATATATATGATTATCACATAAAGAGCGGTTATGAAATACCGCTCTTTATTAATAATATGGTATAGCTATGGACATAATAAAAATAAGAAGAATAATAAAACAGCTGATATGGTGTATGTTTCTTCCGGTTATTTTTAATACATTTGCTCTTGTTGGAAATGTTGCAAAAAGACCTGATTCCTTCGGTAAATTATTTTTACCTGTTTTAATCTACACTATTTTTGCTGTTTTTATTATTTTATATCTTGTTCTTACAATTAAGCTTAGAAATAATGATGAATACATAAAATCATCAGCTGATAAAAATGAAGGTATCGTAAAAAAGGATGTTTATTTTGTCGGTCTTTTGATCGTGGCTGCAGTTTTGCTTAGAGCTCCTATGTATGGAACCTTCCAGAGATGGGATGCAGGAGAGTATTTCTACAGGATAGTAAATGCCTGCTATGATTATGATTTTACTCTTAGAGGCTTCATGAAGAGCTTCAGTATATGCAGCCATACAAACTATGGATTTTCCAGTGTTATCGGTTCGTTTATGTTTATAGCCCCGTATTCCTACAGGATTATCAATGTACTGCAGATAACACTTTCAGTGCTTGCAGTTCTTTGTCTTTATTCGGTGTTTAAGAAAACCTGGAAGCTTCCTGCATCTAAGGCTTTTATGGGTGCACTGATGGTAAATATGATTCCTGTGTTCCTGGGACTTTCCACCTATCTTTCACCGGATTATTTTATTTTTGTATTCTTTGTTTTTGCACTCTATTTTCGGAGTAAGAGTCTTCATATTATGGAAGCCTT
>JAEEGL012623885.1_pt1 | contig 11644 bp, 11 predicted proteins | sample 9134231 | NCBI WGS metagenome assembly JAEEGL01 (sample SAMN16246548, study PRJNA631951) | gut metagenome | biome: gut microbiome; feature: rumen; material: fiber-attached | host: Bos | place: Iran: Karaj | collected 2018-10 | reverse complement strand
CATTGCTTCTAAGTCAACAATATTCCCATATTTCATAAATTTTTCCAAAACGTCTGCCATTTTTATCATTGAAGTATCTATTTTTAGAACAATTTTATTTCCTTCTTTAGAAATTAATGATTCTTCAAAATGAAAATCTTCTATACTGCTTTCATATGTTATTGTTACAAATTTTTCTGTTAAGTATTCTGATTTTAATTCATCGATTTTTTCATCTTTTATAATTTGGCCTTTATCTATTATAATAATTCTGTCACATATTCTTTCTATGTCGCCTAAATCATGACTTGTTAGAAAAATTGTTGTATTTCTTTCTTTGTTAATTTTCAAAATAGCTTCTCTAACTTTTTCTTTAACTACAATATCTAATCCTATTGTTGGTTCATCTAAAAACAAGATCTCTGGTTTATGAAGCATAATAGCACCTATTTCACAAATCATTCTTTGTCCTAAAGATAGTTTTCTTACTGGAATATTTACAATTTCAGCTATATCGAATATTTGAATAATTTCATCAATTCTTTTTTCTAATTCTTTTTTTTCAATATCATACATTGCTCCAAATAGTCTATATGAATCTATTGCTGGTAAATGCATCCATAAACTAGACTTTTGTCCAAACATACATCCAATTTTATATGCTAACTGTTTTCTTTGTTTAACAGGGTCAAGACCAGCAACTCGAATTTTTCCATCACTTGGATGGATTATCCCTGTAAGCATTTTAATTGTTGTAGATTTTCCAGCGCCATTTGGTCCGACAAATGCAACTAGTTCGCCTTTTTTAATATTAAAACTAATATTGTTAACTGCTTTATATTCACTTTTTTCTCCTTTTAAGAAACCTTTTAGGCCTTTTTTCTTAACAACTTTAGTAAAAACTTTACTTAAGTTTTCTACTTGTATCATCTTGACTCCTCCTTTTCTTATTATTTTGTATGGTTTTAAATTTTTCAAGCTAAAAAACTAAAAAGCCTACAAAAAGAATCTTCAAGACTCCTTTTATAGGCTTTATTTCCTAATCAAGTGTAAGCTTAAAAGCTCTACATCGCTCACCATACTTTGGGCTTAGATGTACTCTTGCACATAATTATTTTATCATGAATAAATATTATTGTCAACCATTCTAATTTCTTATAATTATTTTTATGTGTTTTAGTATTGAAAAAAAGTATTTAAACTGTTATTATATATATCAGAGGTGATAATATGAACGGAATTTTTCCTACAACTGGTTGCTTAATTATGCAAAAAGATCAAATTCAAAGATTACAAGAATATTATGAAGTAAATAAAATTAAAAATGATGGATATAGTGGTATATTAACTAAAAACAATTCTTTATTATATTTTAATAACGATTGTAATTTATTCTTAGAAAATGTTACTCATATAGATTTAATTAGTATGAAAAAGATTCTAAATATTTTTCCAAAAGCAAAAGCTGAAGAAAAAGATCCAATAGATGATGGAACAATTCTTTCAAACCCATTTTTTACAACATTAAAACAAATAAACTAATTTTTAAGGAGATTTAATTCTATGGAAAATAATGCATTAAACATTTTAAATGAAAAAAATGAACCAATAAATGCTAATTTAGTTTTTGCATTTTCAATTGGAAATAAAAAATATGTAGCTTTAGATTATTCAGAAAAAATATTCAATGATAGTAGTAAGTATAATGATTTAAGCATTTATGAAATATATAGAATTTCTGGAAACAACGTTTTTGCAACAGATGTTGAAAAAAACGATTGGCAAAAAATAAAAGATTTCTTGAACCAAGAAATCTTTAGTGAAATTTAATTTATAAATTCTAAAATATTGTTTTCTTTTAATATTTCATATATTCTTTCTATTGGAAGCCCTACCACGTTGGTATAGCTTCCTTCAATTTTGTCAATAAAAATAGCAAATTTTCCTTGAATTGCATATGAGCCTGCCTTATCATAAGGATTATCGGTATTTATATATTTTATTATTTCATTTTCATCCATTTTTTTTACTTTAATAATTGTCTCGTGTAATTCTTTATATTCTTTATATTCTTCGCCATTTTCTATTAAAACAGCAATACTTGTATAAACCTTATGAGCTCTTCCTTGAATTTTTTTTATCATATTAATTGCATCTTCCCTGTCTTTAGGTTTACCCAATATTTCATTATCTACAACAACTATAGTATCTGCACCTATTATAGTTCTATCTCCTTGAGTATTATCAAATATTTTTTTTGCTTTGGCAAATGCAATTTCTTTTGATTGTTCTTCAATACTTAAATTAGAGTTGTATATTTCTTCTTCATCTGACACTAATATTTCAAATTCAAATCCACCAAGTTCCATTAGTTCTCTTCTTCTTGGAGATTTTGATGCTAAAATTATTTTCATATTTTACCTCTCAATCATTTTCTATTATTTCATATTCCTCCAAATTAGGAATTTGAACATCTTCGTCTTTTACTGTCCCAATTTCAAAAGTATATTCTATTTTAACTAGTTCTTTATTATTATCACTTTCTTTATACCATTCAGAATAAACAGGATATAAAGTATCTCTTCTAAAATAAGACTTTTCTTTTGTTGTTTTTATTTCGTAGCATTTTATACCATTATATTCTGCTGGAATAATATAAAGTATTTTAAAATAATTTAATAAAAATAACCAATCACCTGATTTAATTTTTTCTTTTATATCATCAATTAGTTTTATACAATTTGGTAAATTACTTAATTGCATGTTTGTTTTTTGAGTTTTTTTTATTTCAATACTACTATCTATGGTATTAACAATATATTTCTTTTCACTATTCACATCATATATTGAATAAATATTTTCAAAACAATAATCTTCCCTTATTAAATAGTTTTTTAATAATCTTTTTATTATTATTTCTTTGTTATTTAATGAAATTACTCTATAAACTGTATTATTTCCAAGCTTGAATTCATTAATTGCATTTTTAATTCTATTAATAATAATAAATTGATTAATTTTTATTAACAATACAATAATTATAAAAACAATAATTATTAATTTAATTTTTTTCATATCTTACTCTAATTCCAATAAAAAATTTTATAATCTTTTTCTTTATTATTCTTATACTTAATTTTCATCACACATAATGATTTATTGTTTAAATCATTGGTTAATATTTCGATATTTTCTTCGTCAAAGATTAGTTTTGCGTTATTCTCAGTATTAGAATTCATATTAATTGTATTTAAAGTTAAACTGTACATATTTTTATTATATTTAATTATTATTTTGTCATCTAAATTTGCTTTTAAAGTTTTATAATTATCATCAATTGATTCATCTAAAATATATTCTTTTTCTCCAATTATAATATTTAATTTTTGTAAGTCCTTAAAATCAGTTGTTCTTTTATATATAATAAAGCAACAAGTCAATAATAATAGTATTATACTGGATAATAATAAAACATATCTTCTTTTTTCTACAAATTCTTTTCTGTCCATAATTCCATCAATTCTTTCTTTAACAAAACTGGAATCATTAGACTTTTTAAAATTTAATTGTAATTTATTATAATTATTAATACCAGTACTTTTATATACTATTAATTTACAATATCTGTTAACCATTTTTTCATCTAAATACTTAATAGCTAATTCGTCTGTTGCAAGTTCTAAATCTTTTTCTATTCTATTTAAGCAATATATAATAAATGGGTTAAAAAAATAAAAAATTCTAAATGTATTTAAAAGAATATTTAAATAATTATCTTTTCTTTTAAAATGACAAAGCTCATGTGTTAACAGACATTCTAAATCTTTTAAGTTTGTTTTTTCAGACATTATTATAATTTTCTTATCTATTAAGCCACTAATCATAGCTGAATTTACAAGATTTGTTTTAATTAGCTTAAAATTATTTTTTATTTTCAGTTTTTCTTTTATTCTATTTAAAACAAAAAATTCTTTAGATAAATTATCTATCTTTTCCTTTTTATTAATAGTAAATAATATTTTAACAATTAAAATAATTAGAATTTTTACAATTATAATACAAAAATATAGTATAGATAAAATTTCCAAAGCGCCTATTCTGCTTATATGATTATTAATATTATTTTTAAAATTTTCTAATTCTGAATTTTCAATAGAATTTAAATTTTTATTTGTAATAAACAAACTAGATTTTGTATTTATAATTAATTGGTCTGTTTTATCAATATTATAAATACTATATTTGCTTATAATTATAGGTAGAATTAATATGGATATTAAAAATAATATCCATATTAACCCATTTATTTTAAAAGAAATTTTTGATTTTAAATGTTTTTTTATTATTAATAATGCTATTCCAATAATACTAGATATTATAGATGATATAATAATATTAAAGAATATAGGATTTAATATATTTTTAATAAATGTCAATTATTTTTCTCCATTATCAATTTTATCTAATAGTTTTTCTAAATCTTCTTTAGATAGTTTTTCTTGTTTTACAAAATTAAGAAGCATATTTTCCATTGAGCCTCTAAAAACCTTATTCAAAAAACGATTCCCTTCTTTTTTCTGATATTCACTTTCTCTAATTTTAGGAATATATGTAAAAGTTTTTCCTTCTTTTTTTAGAATATCAATTGCTCCCTTTTTATAAAGTCTTTTAATTAAAGTTCTAACTGTATTGTCACTCCATTTTTTGTGTTTTAAATTTTCAATAATTTCAAATGAAGTTGTTTTTTTCTTTTCCCAAATAATTTGCATTACTTCAAATTCTGCTTCAGATATTTTTACCATTTTTTAATCTCCTTTATTACTATAATTACTATTTTTTAGTTCTACGTATGTAGTTAATTTTAATTCATTTTTATACTTTTGTCAATATTTTGGAGATAAATTATGACTACTCATGTCGTTTTTTGCGTTATTTTGTCTATTTTATTATTTTATTGTAGATAATAAAATATTTATGCAAATTATAATTATTAATAAATTTTTTTAGAAGATTGTTGAGAGTAAGATAATTTTAAGAAAGGATTTTTACTATGAAAAAAATAACCGCTCTTATTCTTTCACTTTTGATGATTTTTTCAGTATTTACACTTTCTTCTTATGCAACAGGTGTAGATATTGCAACACAAGAAGAGCCAGGCCGGTCTTCAATAATTGCAACAATTATTTTCCGCAATTTCTATGGTTCAAGTGGATCAAGTACTATAAATGTCGGAGCTTCATGCAATTATATTTCTTTTAAATTTGTTTGTAGTTCAACTGATACTATTTTAGTTATTATTGAAGATCTTAATACCGGAATTTGCAATACTGTACTTAATGTTCCAGGAGATGGTACAACAAATACTTATTCACTTTATTTTGCCTCTGGAGCATATAGAGTAACATGTTATGGAGATTCAAGTATTCTCCATTCCTTAGGACTAGTAGCTTTTAGTACCTAAACTTTTAATAAACTCAAACACTAAATAATTTTAATCTTACTCTCTTCAGTCTTGCGCCCTTGTTTAAGGGCGCTTTTTCGGTTTCATAATAATATTTTGTCGATTTTTGCAAATGGTTTTTTGAGCAAAATCTGTTGACATTTGTAAATATTAGAGTTAAATTGGAATCACACTACGCTCGTAGTGTGATTTTGATTAAGGAGATGTATAAATATGAATTTTTTTCGCACAATATACAACTTTTGTATAACACCAAACACAATATTTTCTATTATTTCTTTATTAATCTTCATGGGTTTTTTTCATTTTCTTATTTTCTATTTTTTTAAACCAAATAAAAATCAAGTAAACTATAAATTAAAAACATTTTTATTTATTACACTAAATACTTGTATTTCAGTATTTTCTACTATATTCTTAAATTCAATATTTTCAGGAATTCTTATAATACTATTTACAACAGTTAGTTTTTCTATACTTTTTAATGCTTTATTCAAAAAAGTTATTATATATAGTTCTGTTTTTTCATTTATATATTTCAACTTAATTACTATATTATTAATTTGTTTTTTTAAATATTTAAATTATAATTATAATTTTCTTATTAGAATTCCATTATTTTGTATAGATTTATCTATATGCTATTTTATTAGTTTAATTATTACATATTTAATAACTATAAAATTAATCAAAACAGATTTAGAAATTGAAAATAGTTTTAAGGATACAGCTGAGATTTGCTTTGTTTTTTTCCTTAATTTAATTCTGATGTTTAATTTTCTTGAAATATTATATAATTATAATACAAACAATTATAACAAAATACTTTTATTATTATTTTTCCTACTTGATTTCTATTTTTGCATGAGTATTAGTAATATAATTAAAATAATTTTTCTTGAAAATGCCAATCAGACAATTTCTAATCTAGAATTATATAATAAAAGTGTTTCAACAGCATATGATGAAACTCGTGCATTTAAACATGACTCTAATAATATTTTCCAAGCAATTGGAGGATATATTTCTAGCGAAAACTTTAACGGATTAAAAGAATACTATTGGCAAGTTTTTCCAGAAATAAAGAATATTAACAATTTATCAAAATTAAATCCAGAACTAATTAATAATCCTGCAATTTATAGCATGCTTTCAGAAAAACTATATAAAGCTGTCAAAGATAATGTGGATATTAATTTAGACATTCTTATTGATTTAAATAGTTTAAATGTAAAAATATTCGAATTTACAAGAATATTAGGTATTTTAGTAGATAATGCTATAGAAACAGCACGAATTTGTCCTAAAAAAATCGTAAATATTTGTTTTAAAAAAGATAATAATAAGCAATTATTAATTATAGAAAATACATATAATAATAAAGATATTTCCTTAGATAAAATATTTGAAAAAGGATTCTCAACCAAACCAAAAAATACCGGGCTTGGCTTATGGGAAGTGAGAAAAATTCTAAAGAAAAGTTCTAATTTAAATTTATACACTTCTAAATCAGATGATTACTTCATGCAACAATTAGAAATCTATTAATTAATCTAATGCAAGAAAAAACTTTCTTGCATTTTTTAATAGCCTGTTTTAGGCAAAGTTTTTATTTCCACTTCATTAACAGGTTCTTCTTCATCAGGAACATCAGGAATTACTTTAACTTCTATTACTTCTTTTTTATTGGTAATTGTAATTTCCTTTAATTTATTCCATTCAGGAGCAAAAAGTATTTCATCTTTATTCTCAATATATCCTTCTAGTTTCTCTGCTTCAATTATTTTATATTCTTTATTAATTGGTAAATATGAAGTATATGCCTCTCCTTTTTCATTTGTTTCAATTGTTTCTATCAACTGATTTGTTTTTTTATCAAATACCTTAAACTTAACATTTGAAATAGGTTCAAATGTGTCATAATCAACTTTTTTAAGCTTTATTCTTCCCTTTTTAATTTCATTTTCAATTACAATATTTTCTATAACATGTGGATTTAATACAATTTCTTTTTCTTCTTCATCTAAAATATAATTTGAATCTGTTTTTACCTCTTTTAAATAATATTTTTCATTGTATATAGGTAAATTGGAGCTTATTGCTTCTCCATTTTCATCTGTTATAATTCTTTCAATTTCTTTTTTATTTTCATCTAGTATTGCAAATTCAACTCCTGAAAGTTTTATTTCACTATTTTCTTTATCTATTTTGATAACTTTAATTTTTCCTTTTGTCTTTTCATTTCCTATTTCAATTTCAGTAGTTTCATTTTCTAAAACTTCAAATTCAATACTTTCAGGTAAATCATATCCATTTTTAGGTAGTACTTCTTGAAGACAATATTTCCCTATATTTATACTATTAATAAAAATTTCTCCATTAAGATCTGTTGTATATTTTTGAATATATTCATTTTTTTCATTTAATAAATTAAACTCTATTCCACCTAATGTTATCTTTTTATTATCCTTATCAAATTTTATTATCTTAATATTTCCCTTTTTATGATTGTTTTTTATTTCTATGACTTTATTTTCTTCATAATCTAATTCTACTTCTATTTCATCATTATTAATGATATACAAATCATTTGCTTGAACTTCTTTTAATATATATTTTCCTTTATACAGATTTTCAAATACTATTTTTCCATTTTCATCACTTGTTTTCTTTTCAATTATATTTCCATTTTTTTCTTTTAATTCAAATTTTGTATTAGCTATTGGTTTTCCGTTTTCAGAATCTATTTTATTTATTATTATTTGAGAATTATTTGTTTGAATATCACTCTTAAAATTTTCTTTTACATTTGAAAATTTTTCAAATGTAACTATATAGTCTTGAGTTCCAGATACGGTTGTTTTTCCATAAAAAACAGGATAATTTTTCACCTCTTTTTCAATTGAAAATTCTATATCTATATTATTCGACATTAATTCATCAGGAATAGCAACTCTAAAGCTAGTATTATCAATTTTTTCTACTGTAAGATTATTATTGTTAATTATTTCAATATTATAGTTTTCTCTTGTTTCTATTAAATTTTGTATTTTATAATTTTGAAAATATTTGTTATTTTCTTTATATATTTCTCCTAGTTTTTCTATTTTGAAAAAACTGTCTTTAAGGTTTTCTGTTCCATTTAATCCTATATCTACTAAATTTCTTAAAGCATTTAACATTATCTCTCCTGTAGTATCTCCATCTGTATAAGAATATTTTTCTAATTCAGCTTCTCCTAGTATACAATAAATTGCAAATTTTGTTACAGCAAAAGCATCTTCCATAGTTTCTAGTCCCATTTCTTCTGGAGTTTTATACGGATATCCATTTTTCACTACTCTCCAAATAGAACTAGAATCAATTATTCTTCCATTTCTATTTATTGTAGTATTTTTATTTATTAAGTCTAAATTTACAGTATATTCTTTTGTTTCTGCACCTGGAAGTTGCCTGTCCATGCAATATGCTGGATAAAAGTTTTCACCCTCTTTACATCCAACAATTGAACATGTAACATAAGTATATTGTCCTGTTTCATCTCTAAAATATGTTAAATGTTTTGGTGCTGTTCCTGTTTTAATTAAATAAGCATCTGTTTTCTGACTTGCTATACTAATTATATAAAAATTAGCATTTAATAATATTACCGCAAGCATTATTATTACTATAATTCTTTTAAAATTATTTATCATTTATTCCTCTCTTTCTGTTGCTTGAATACATCTTCGGTATTCAGGTTCATCTTCTAAACATGTAATTAAAGTTAATCTATTGTCATTTGTATTTTCTAGATTAGACCAATCTGTTTGGCTTATTATTTCTTTACTTGATACCTCATAAACATTTTTATTTCCGTTAAAAAAATAATTAATTTCATCTCCAATTTCCAATTCTTTAATTCGTTCAAAATAATTAACATTATATCCCCTATTATGTGCCGCTAATGCAATATTACCCTGATTCTTTGGAGTTTCTTCAAAATGTCCTACAAATTTATCTAATATTTCTTGAGTAGTTCCTTCAGTTATTTCTGCTACTAATTCAATTTTAGGTATTTCAATCTTCCAGTTTTCCTCTTTTGGTGCATTTATGCAAATACTATCTGATATTTTTTTATAAGAAGTATTTTCTTTTTCACTTATAATTTCTAAATTTATTATTGGAAAATACTTTATAATATCAATTAAACATATTATTAAAATTGCAATAATAGCAGAAAGACAGTTTATACTTGTTCTACTATAATTAAAACAATTGCCTCTACCTCCTAAATACTTTTTTTAAATTTCGGAAAATTCAGCTCGAAATGAGCTTAAATAAGATTTAAAATTTGAATTAAAACTAATAATAAAATAGCATATTGATTTACGTTTGTCAATACTGTTTTCAAAAAAACATATTTAAATAAAAAAAGTGCTATTAGAGAATAGTTTAAATTAGAGATTCTTAAGAAATTTTATGGAAAATGTTCAGGCGTGCTTGCACATTCCTAAACGGGTGCCATAAAATTACTATTAGAATCTCTGTGAAAACTAGCTCTAACGAGCATTTTTAGATTTAAATATATTATTTTTACATTTGAAGACTTATTCTTGAATAATTCAATTCAAAATAGAATTCAACTCCATCTTCTTTATTTTCAACTCCGTATTTATTGTCATATTTGTTCATTATAGCTTTTACAAGTGATAAACCTATTCCAGATCCGCCTTTGCTTCTATCTCTTGAAGCATCTACCTTATAAAATCTATTCCATATTCTTTCAATTTCTTCTTCATCTATTTGTTTTCCTGTATTAAAAACAGAAATTCTTATCTTTCCTTGTTCTTCAGCCTTTTTTATTTTAATTATAATTTGCTTTTTACCATTTATTTCTTTTATATTTTTAATAGCATTTGTAAAATAATTACTTATAACCTGCTCAATATAAAAATCATCAGCACAAACATATATTATATTTTTTTCTTCAAAAATAACATCTATATTTTGTTCTTTTAGCATAACATGATAATTGGTAATAAGTCCGTTTATTAATTCAACAATATCAAAATTAGTATCATTAAATTTTATTTCTTCATTTTCAAGTCTTGCAAGTTCTAAAAGATTTTTAACTAATTTGTCCATTTTATTTGTTTCATCTAGTATTACCCCTGCATAAAAGTTTCTGTTTTCTTCATCTGTATTTACTTTTTCTAATAAACCTTCTGCATATCCTTTAATTAGAGCTATTGGAGTTTTTAGTTCATGAGATACATCTGAAATAAACCTTTTTCTAAGTTCATCTACTTTTCCCTTTTCCTCAATGTCCTTTTCCAATGCAGAATTGTTTCTCTTTAATTGTCTTATAGTATTTTTAAGTTTGTCTGATAAAGTATTTATATTCTTTCCTAATTCATCAATTTCATCTTCATTGTTGTTAGAAATAAATTTTTTATCAAAATCTAGTTTTGTCATTCTATTTGTAATATCGCTTAATTCTTCAATTGGTTTTGTAAATTTTTCTGTAATAATAAATATTGCAATACCACCTAAAATTACGGTAATACTTGCAACAATATAAATAAAATTATTAGCAATTCTAACACTACTATCTATTATAGAAATTGGCATTCTTATAAAAAGTTTATTGCCATTATTCATTAAACTATCTAATAATAAATATCTTATACCATCTGTTTTGTCCAATGATTTTCTAATTGTACAATTATCCTTGTGATATAAAATATCAGTTTTATTAAAAATACTATATTCAATATTATCATTTATTTTAACTAAATCTTTAAAACTATCTTTATAATCTTTGTTACTTAAATACAAATTACCATTTTCATTAAATACGATAATTTCAAAATTATTTTCCTTTGAAATTATATTTAATTGTTTTTCATCTATTGTTTGCATTTGATTTATTTTTTCATAAATACCTTTAAAGTTATTTACCTTATTATAGTAAAAATAACTAGATAAAACAGTTTTATTTACTATAATATAAAATAATAATATAATTAATATAACTAAGCATATTGTTATAAATAATCTAGTTTTTAATGATTTAAATTTTTTGCTCATTTTTTTCTATTCCACAAACTTATATCCTATACCTCTAACTGTTTGAATATGTTTTCCTTTCTTACCTAACTTATGTCTTAATTTTTTTATATGGCTGTCTATTGTTCTTGTATCTCCGTAATAATCATAATT
>JAEEGL012087896.1_pt1 | contig 11644 bp, 10 predicted proteins | sample 9134231 | NCBI WGS metagenome assembly JAEEGL01 (sample SAMN16246548, study PRJNA631951) | gut metagenome | biome: gut microbiome; feature: rumen; material: fiber-attached | host: Bos | place: Iran: Karaj | collected 2018-10 | reverse complement strand
GCGGACAAGATGGCGCAGATGCGCTACGTCGTGCTGCCGAGCATCCTTTCCACCATCGTCATCATGCTGATCACGCGAATCGGTTCGCTGCTCAACATCGGCTATGAAAAGGTCCTGCTGCTCTACAACCCGAACACCTACGTCACGGCGGATGTCGTCTCTACGTTCGCAAACCGCTACGGCCTCGAGGGTGCGGCAAAGGGCATTGCTTCCGCGGCGGAAATGATGAACAACGTCATCGGCATGCTGCTCGTTATCGGCGCAAACACGATTGCGCGCAAGGCGTCGGATGTATCGCTGTATTAAGGGGGGAACGGCATGAAACGCAAATTAGAGGTTTCCGAACTGATCTTCAAGATCATCAGCTATACGCTGCTGCTTGTGTTCTCGCTCGCCTGCCTGTACCCGTTCCTGTACGCGATCTCCGCGGCGGTCAGCGGCCGCGAGGCGGTCGAATACGGCCGGGTCATCCTGTTCCCCAAGGATGTGCAGTTTGAAGCGTTCAAGCGCATGTTCAACGACAATATGTTCTGGAACGCGTATTCCAACACGCTGTTCCTCACGTTCTACGGCACGATCTGGGCGCTGTTCGTCGCCATCCTCGGCGGTTACGCGCTGTCGAAGAAACGCCTGCTGTTCCGGCGCTTCTTCAACTTCTTCCTCGTCTTTACGATGTGGTTCTCCGCGGGCCTTGTACCGCAGTATCTGAACTATTTGCAGACCAAGGCCGTGTTCAATTCCGTCGGCATCATGGACGATAAGTGGCTCGTCGTTATCGCTATGGGTATGGCGGCCATGAACATCATCCTGCTGCGCAACGCGTTCGAGGGCGTTCCGTCCGAGATCGAGGAGGCCGCCATCGTAGACGGTGCGACCGAGCTGCAGGTGCTTACGAACGTCTATATCCCGATGACCAAGTCCACGATTGCGACCGTTGCGCTGTTCTTCGCCATCTCGCGTTGGAACGGCTACTTCTGGGCCAGACAGATGATCTCCAACCCGAACGAGCATCCTCTGCAGGTTTTCATCCGTCTCAAGCTCGAGGAGTTCACCGACCCGGACCGTATGGCGGGCTGGAACGAAATCTACGCGTCCGACTCCGTAATCTACGCGCTGATCGTCTGCTCGATCGTCCCGATCCTGATCATCTATCCGTTCATTCAGAAGTACTTCGCCAAGGGCGTCAACGTCGGCGGCGTCAAGGAATAAGCGATGTTTGCCGGGCTTCCGGTTGACATAGAAGAAAAAGAAGAATCATACAAGGAGGAACTTATGAAAAAGACCAAGACTTTGCTTGCGCTGACGCTTGCGGCTTTGATGCTGTTTGCGGTTGTCGGCTGCGCGAAGATCGACGTGACCGAGTATACCGCTCCGGCCGCAACGACCGCTCCGGCCGCAACGACCGCTCCGGCGCAGTCCGCTTCCAACAATACGCAGAGCACCACGCCCGCCCAGTCGGCGGACAATAATGCTGCGGCTCCCGAGGCGAACACGCCTGCGGAACCGGCCGTTCCCGAACTGACCTATGCGGATGGCACCAAGCTGCGCATTGCGGCGGGCTATCAGAAGCGCACCAACGCGATCACCTTTGACGCGGACATCGCGGGCGAAGGCATCACGCTGGCGGACGGCGTCACCTACCACACCGGCGACCTCAAGCCGACCTGGGTGGCGGTGCAGAACCTGCTCAACATCGAAATCGAAGATAAGTTCACCGGCGCCGGCTCCGCAAGCAAGGAGTTCGATTACTGGAAAGAACGTATGGAAGAAGTTGATCTCGTCAACGGCGGCGCAGGTCAGCTCTCCGAGTACGGCGAGGAAGGCGCGATCGTCAACCTGGCCGAGTATCTCGATCAGATGCCGAACTTCAAAGCGTACCTCGACGCGAACCCCATCGTTCGTCTCTCCATCACCGGCAACACCACCACCGGCGCGATCTACTTTGCACCGTACTTTGACGGCGTCAACGATATCGAGCGTATGCCGCTGATGCGTGTGGACTGGGTTGCCAAGCTGCTGGACGGCGAAGGCCCGTTTGCTGCCGAGGCTTCCAACAACACCGCCGCGCCCGTCTATCAGCCCTATATGCCGACCTCCGGCAAGGTAGAGGTTGAGGTCGTGAAGCTCGACGCCTCCGGCACCGAGAAGATCACCAAGGACTATGACGCCGCAGGCAACATCGTTGCGACGATGAACGCTGCCGGCTCGGTTGACGGCGTGACCGCGGTCAACATGCTCCGTGACTACATCGACAAGGCCTACAACGGCTACTACGGCACCGAACGCTCCAACCTGTTCATCGGCCAGAACGCCGCGTGGGATGCGGACGAACTCGTCGCCCTGCTCCGCTGCGTCGTCGCCAACCCGCAGACGCTGAACGGCACCGATACGATCCAGGGCCTGTTCTCCCGCGAGGACAACAACAACCAGCGCCGCGTCGATATGTTCCGCTTTGCGGGCACGCTCTTCGGCGTGCGCGGTATGGAATCCCGTCAGGATTACCTGTATGTCGGCAGCGACGGCAAGCTCCATGACGCCCGTCAGGAAGTCGACGCCTATAAGGCCCTCGAGAAGATGAACGACATGGCGAAGGAAGGCCTGATCTCCAGCGCGTTCCTCAACACCGAAGACGTTAAGAGCCAGAACTACCTCGAGCAGGATCTCGGCTTCATGCACTATGACTACAACCAGACCCAGACCCTGTTGAATAAAACCAAGCTCGACAATGCGGCGGGCGAAAAGTACATGGCGGTCATGGTTCCGGTCGCACGTTGGAACGACGGCACCGGCGAGCAGTTCTTCCGCTTCACCGAGTCCTGGCGTTCGGTCAAGACCGATGCTTGGGGCATCTCCGTCAAGGGCGTTGCGGGCGATCAGGATAAGCTCAACGCAGCGCTGAAGCTCATCGACTTCGCGTACAGCGAGCAGGGCCAGATCCTCATGTCCTACGGCCCGGATGCGTTCATCAAGACGAATGCGGACGGCTCCTATGTCACCTTCAATTTCAACGGCAAGGAAATGCCGGTGATCGCGGATGCGACCTATGAAGAGCTGTGGGCAAAGGCCGGCGGCAACTACACCAACTACGCCCGTAACTACCTCGGCTCCACGCTGTCCTTCGTGAAGAGCCAGGCGTTCGAGTATCAGTGCACGCACGAAGTCGGCAAAGAGGGCGCAGGCCATATCTCCGTCGCCATCGGCTTCGGCACGATCAAGCATCCGGAGCTCGCCATCACCGAGAATCCGTGGTACACCTCCGTGCCGACCACCCTGCCGAACACCAAGCAGGAAACCGACCTGATCAACAGCTATTCCGATCTGACCAACAAGTTCAGCCCGAACAAGGGCGCCGAGAACCTGTTCGTCAACCAGATCGTCAGCGGCTATGCAGCTGAGGGTATGCCGGACGCCGAGGGCAGCGCCTCCTACGTTGCTACCACGATGGGCGGCGCACAGTATCTGCAGCTCAAGCAGAGCGCGTATGATCGCCTGTTGAAGTACTTCGATACGCTGAACAAATAATCTCTGACATAACCATTCGCACCGACGGGGATCGCCCGATCCCCGTCGGGAATTCGGAAAAGAAACGGGCATACGGGGGAGTCGATTATGTATAAGAAACAGCTTAAACTGCAAAAGCTCATCTGCATCGCGGCTATCGTCGCGGCAGCGATCGTTTTTGTTTACGCACTCGGTATTATGACGGATCTGTACGATGCGCTGTATTCGACGATGATGAATCCATACGATCTGACCGAAACGGACGTTCCGGGTTCGTACGTGTATTATCTGATGCAGCCGTTCAATCAGGATCTGCTGAAATACTCCATCGCCTTGATTCTGCTCGGCTGCCTGTTGTTCCTGACACAAACCCATTCCCGGAGAAAGTATTACATCGGGAACTTCGTTGCAATCGGCCTGTACGCGGTGGGGAACATCGCCATGGCGATCTGGGCGCATACCTGGATCGAGGGCTATAAAGCGTACTTTGTCACGCAGGTCGATTTTGAGGCCCTCAAGAATCATGCAGCGATGTGGAAAACGGCGTATGTGGATTCGACGTTCTGGTTCGATCTCCATTATGTCGTATTTGCGATCACGCTGATCGTGACCGCGCTGCTGATCGTCAACCTGATTTGGAAACTTCGTCTGATGAAGGAAGAAAAGCGGCTGATTGAAGCCGGAAAGGAAGCTTTGGCATGAGTATGAACGAAGAACAACTGATCCGTCGGGACCGGATGCGTTTCACGAAAAACACGCTTTCCTCCGGCCTTGCGCTGCTTGCGATTTTATTAAATGTCCTTTACTTCGTCAGCATCTATAAATCCGATGTCGGATCGTATTATTACAACATCCTGATCGGCGCGTCCGTGCTGTACAACCTCGTCTTTATGCTTGTCGTGTTCCTGTCGTCCGAGGGCGTCAAGGGCTATAAGATCGGCTATGCGTATGTGCTGATCGTCGTCGGTCTCTTGCAGATCGTCCGCATCTTCATTCTGCCGATGCGCGCCCATACCGCGACCGTCACGATCAATCAGCAGGAAACGATCGTCATGCAGACGGCGCAGTTCATCCGCGTGATCGTGTATCTGTGCGCTTCGTCGGTCTGCTGCATCGTCGCCGGTATCGTCGGCATCCAAAAGAGCCGCACGCTCTCGGCATATATGGCGACGCTGAATCAGAAAGCGGCATAAGGGAGGAACCGGTATGGCAACACTTAGCTTACAGCATATCGACAAGATTTACGACAACAAAGTACAGGCGGTCTTTGATTTCAACCTCGATGTCAAGGACGGCGAGCTGATCGTGCTGGTCGGCCCCTCCGGCTGCGGCAAGTCCACCACGCTCCGCATGATCGCCGGTCTGGAGGATATCTCCGCGGGCAAGTTGTTCCTCGACGGAAAGGATATCACCGCAACGCCCGCCAAGGATCGTGACATGGCGATGGTCTTCCAGAACTACGCCCTGTACGGCCACATGACCATTTACGAGAACATGGCGTTTTCGCTGACGCTCCGCAAGGAGAATCCGAACGTCATCCACAAAAAGGTGCTCGCCGCAGCCGAAATCCTCGGCCTCACCGAGCAGCTGAACAAGAAGCCGGCGCAGCTGTCCGGCGGACAGCGGCAGCGCGTTGCGATGGGTCGTTCCATCGTCCGCAACCCGAAGGTGTTCCTGTTCGACGAACCGCTTTCCAACCTCGACGCCAAGCTGCGCGGCGCGACCCGCCGCGAGATCCTGCTTCTCCATAAGCGGCTGAACGCGACGATGCTCTACGTTACGCACGACCAGACCGAGGCGCTGACGCTGGCGGATCGCATCGTGTGTATGTCGATGGGCTATGTGCAGCAGGTCGGTACGCCGCTCGAGCTGTACGATACCCCGGCGAACCTGTTTGTAGCGAGCTTTATCGGCCTGCCGCCGATGAACTTCTTCCACGTCACCGTGGGCGAGGGCGAGCTGGTCGGCAGCGAGCTGCGCGTGCCGCTCGACGCCGAAGAGCAGAAAACGCTTGCCGCCTATAAGGGCAAGGAGATCGTCCTCGGCGTCCGTCCCGAAGATATCGTCGAAGGCGGCGCGGTGTCGGTCAAGGTCTTCTCGAACGAGAACCTCGGCATGAACACGCTGGTGCACGGCCATTTGGGCGATTCCAAAAAGCCGGAGGACAAGATCACGTGTAAGCTGCGCGGCTGGTGCGATTATCGTCAGGGCGATCGCGTGCAGGTTTCCTTTGTGAAGAAGCATTTCTTCGATAAGGATACGACCAATGCGATCAGAGGGGAGAAGTAACGATGAAAAAAGTTCTTACCGTCATTAAAGAGTTCTTCCGCAAGCTGCTGGTTGCCTTGAAGCGCCGTCCGCAGATCATTCCGATGATCGCGCTGGGGATTTCTTTCCTCGTGTATTCGCTGAACCTCATGAACATTTCCGACACGACGGCCAAGATTCAGGGCCCCGGCATGGGCCTTTGCGGGTTCGCAACGATGCTGTTCTCGCTGCTGTCGTTCGTATGCTTTTTGAACGCGTTCCCGCGGCGCAAGAAGGTAAATATCCCGATGCTCGTGCTCATGTTCGTCATGATCGCGGTCATCATCTTCTGCGACGTGTTCTATCTCCGCGCGATCACCAACGCCATCACGCGTGCGGATAACCCGATCCAGATCACCAAGGCCACCGTGTATATCGCATTGGCGAACAACATGCTGAATGATCACATCATTCTGCTTGCGATTTCCGTCGGTCTCATTGCGCTGCTGCCGCTCTATGGCAAGCTGCTTCGGAAGATCAACACCTCCGTCAGCGTGGAGGACAACGGCAAGCTCGACGCCATCGACATTTCCGGAGAGGAATAAACGTTTTCCATGGCATCCAAAAGAAAGAAACAACCGTATAGTCGAAAACAGGAGGACGCTCGCGAAGCGTCCGCCTATTATCGGCTGAATACCAAGGCGGTTGATGATCTTGTCGAGGCGGATGAAAGCAACTCTCCGGTCGTTTCCGAAGCCGAGCTGAACAAGTACCGTTCAAAGGGCAAGTTCAAGCTCCCGATGTGGCTGAAGGTCGTGCTGATCAAAACGTGGTTCTACGGCGCGGTATGCTTCTTTTTCCTGTGGGGACTGGGCATGTATATCGCGGATCAGCTTGATCTGTTCGTCGCCACGGCGATTGCCCTCGGCATGGTCACGGATCTTTTGATCAACACGATCTTCCGCTACTTTGCCGAAACCGAGGGCGCAAACGACCGGTGGATGATGTTTCCCAAAAAGGGATTGGCGAGCTTCTTTTGGAATATCCTGTACGCGTTCGTCGTCCTGTTTTTAGTCGCCACGCTGTACAATGTCGTCAATATTGCGATCCTTGCCGTGACCGGCGCTGAGGACACCGTTCCGCTCGGTGTGGAACCGATCCTGTTCGGCGTGTTCTTCATGGGCATCGACATGGGCCTGATCGCCATGAAGCACGGCATACAGCGAATCTTTTCGGACGCCAAAGCCAAAGCGTCCGGGAAAGGAACGATGCCATCATGATGCAAACTCTGTACTGCGGCGCTTCGTCGGCGTGCATCGAAATCGTGAACCGCGTTCCGTACCATACGCCGGAGCCGTACACGGTCTTTTTGAACGATCAGCTGCACGGCATGACGAATGCCAATGTGTTTTCCCTGTTTTCGCTGCAGCCCGATACCGACTATACGGTGACGGTTCGCGGGGAAACGACCGGCGTGACGGACAGCGTTTCATTCCGCACCAAGGCCGAACGCTTTGCCGTGAATGTGCGCGCCTTCGGCGCAACCGGCGACGGCGTTTCGGACGATACCGAGGCCATCCGCACCGCAATCCACGTATTGCCGAAGGGCGGCCGGCTGATCTTTCCCAAGGGCGTGTATAGAACCCGCCCGGTGCTGCTGAAAAGCTATATGACGCTGGAGCTGTGCGAGGGCGCGACCCTGCTCGGCGAAAGCGATAAGACCAAATACCCGGTTCTGCCCGCTGTGGTGAACGACGCGGTCAGCGGGGAGGAGCATATCACCGGCGTGTTTGAGGGCGTGCCGAAGCCCATGTATCAGGCGCTGCTGTCGGCGCAGGACGCCGAGCAGATCACGGTCGTCGGCCCCGGCACCGTGGACGGCAACGCGCAGAACAGTACGTTCTGGACGACGTACCGCGAGGATCCGGTGGCAAGACCGCGGCTGATCTCGTTCCTGCATTGCCGCGACATCGTGTTCCATGGATTCACCGCCTGCAATTCGCCGTCGTGGAATTTCCACCCGTTCCATTGCGAGAACGTGTCGATCCTTGATGTGCGCGTGCAGGCGCCAAAGGACAGCCCGAATACCGACGCCATCGACCCGGAGGCCTGCGATCATGTGCAGATCATCGGCTGCCGTCTCAGCGTCGGCGACGACTGCATTGCAATCAAGTCCGGCAAGATCGAGCTGTCCCGCAAGTACGCTTGGCCGGCCGATCACCATACGATCCGCAACTGTCTGATGGAGTTCGGCCACGGCGCGATCACGCTCGGCAGCGAGTCCGCCATGGGCATTAAGAACCTCAGCGTTTCGCAATGCCGCTTTGTCGCAACGGACAGGGGACTAAGGATCAAGACCCGGCGCGGCCGCGGAAAAGACTGCGATATCACGGGTGTCACGTTCGACAATATCCGCATGGAGCGCGTGCTGACGCCCATCGTCATCAATATGTGGTACAACTGCTGTGATCCCGACCGCGAAAGCGAATACGTCTGGTCGCGTGAATCGCTGCCCGTTGATGATCGGACGCCGCACCTCGGCACGTTCCGCTTCACGAATATGGACTGCACCGATGCGGAGGCGGCCGCGTGCTATATCGACGCGCTGCCGGAAATGCCGATCGACGAGGTGACGTTCGAGAATATCCGCGTTTCGTTCCGCCCGGATGCCAAGCCGCATATTCCGGCGATGCAGAACTTTGCGGAGGAACGCTTGCGCCTCGGCCTGTATTTTGACAATGTGCGCCGCGTGCATTTGCAGAACGTCCGGCTGCTCGGCGCGGACGGGGATGCTGTGATCGCCAACCATTGCGGTATGGTAGACGGGGAAGCCCGCACGGAGGAATGATATGTACGAAATGATCGACCGCTATATCCGAAGCCTGATCCAAAAGTCCTCGCCGGAGTATACCGCGTGGAACATGGAGCGCGTGCGCGAGGGTAAGCCCGCCAACTGGAATTATATCGACGGCTGCATGCTGACCTCGCTGCTTTCGATGAGCGAGATTACCGGCGAAAAGCAGTATGCCGATTTTGTCGAGCGGTTTGTGGACGCGTTCATCGGGGAGGACGGTTCGATCCGTACCTATCAGCCGGAAAAATTCAATTTAGACGATATCAACGAGGGGCGCGCCCTGATCCCGATTTGGCAGCGCACTCGGAAGGAGAAGTTCCGCTTGGCGGCGGATCGGCTGAAAGCGCAGCTGAACGCACAGCCGCGCACGCAGGAAGGGAACTTCTGGCATAAAAAGATTTATCCGAATCAGGTGTGGCTCGACGGCATCTACATGGCGCAGCCGTTTGCGGCGCTGTATGAAAAGACGTTCGGGCAGCACGATTACACCGATATCGTGCAGCAGATTCAAAACGTCCGGGCCAAGATGTTCGATCCCGAAAAGGGGCTCTATTATCACGGCTACGATGCAAGCCGCAAGGCATTCTGGGCTGACCCGGTCACGGGGCGTTCCAAGAGCTTTTGGCTCCGTTCCATCGGCTGGTTTGCAACGGCGCTTGCCGATCTGTATGAGATCGTCGATGACGCGGGCGCAAAAGAAGAGCTCGGCGCTATTTTGGCCGAGCTGGCAGAGGGGATTTCCCGCTATGCCGATCCCGAAACGGGCATGTATGCGCAGGTCGTCGATCAGCCGGAGCGCGAGGGCAACTACCTCGAAACGAGCGGCAGCTGCATGATCGCCTACGCGATGCTGAAGGGCGCAAGACTCGGCGTGCTGCCGAAATCGTTCGCTGCGCTCGGCAAAAAGACGTTCGACGGCATCGTTCATACCAAGCTGACGACGGACGGCGAGAGCATCGACCTCGACGGCATCTGCCTTGTCGCGGGGCTTGGGCCGGAGAACAACCCGCGCCGCGACGGCACGTTTGCGTATTACATCTCCGAGCCGGTCGTAAAAAACGACGCGAAGGGTGTTGCGCCGTTTGTGATGTGTTATACGGAGGTTATTCGTCTGACGGATCCAGCATGATCTTCATGCTGTCCGCATCGGGGTTCGGCAGATTCGTTTTCTGCTGCGTCTCGTAATAGTAACTGGGCGAGACACCGTATTTCTTCTTGAACATGCGGGAGAAGTACAGCGATTCCCGGAACCCGCAAAGGTGCGCGACCTGCGTGATGTTTCCGTCATTGTAGACCGAGCAGAGCATGTTGGCCGCGGTTTGCAGCCGCTTGTCGGTCAGGTATTTATGCGGCGTCATGCCAAGCTCCTTCTGAAACAGCTTGCGCAGATAGTCGTAGCTGTAAGGCAGCGTGCGCAGGTATTCGTCGAGCGCGTAGGCCGGATCCGCATAGTTGCGCGTGATGTCCGTCTCGATCTTCTGCACAATGTCGGAAAGCGTCGAGTTGCTCTGGTACGCAAGGATGTACGTTGCGATCAGGTTGCCGTACGCCGAAAGCAGCGCCTGCCGCTGATCCGCTTTCTCATAATATTGAAAGAAAGCGCCGACAAAGGCCGACAGAATGGACTTGTTGCTGTCATCGACGATCACGAACGGCTGATGGAAGCTCAGCGTCGCTTCGACAATGTTGATGTGGATATTCGTAAACCCGGCGCTGCTCAGGTTCGTATGCGGGAAGAACGGGGGAATGATCGCAATTTCTCCGACAGAGTAGGGAAGTGAAAAGTCTGCAAACTGCAATTCGCCGCTGCCGCCGGTGCAGTAGATGAGCTCCCAGGAGTCGTGCTCATGATGCGGGACACGGTAGGTGACGGAGTGCTTGCCGACATAAACGATATCATTCACGGTGTCATGCCTCCTCATTGATGCTGTGCATTGATTGTAGCAGAAAATATCCGTTTTGTCCATACCTGCGCGGCAATATACAAAAATAGATTTTTTACGTATGGACAGATGAAGGATCATAAAACGATATCGGACATATCTGTTTTGTGTATATCTTGATAAGATGAAGGCCGCAACGGGGGAACAGCGCATGCGAAGGATCAAACTGGCATACATCGGCGGCGGCTCCAAGGCGTGGGCGCGCGTGTTCATGAACGATCTTGCGCTGACCGAGGGGCTTTCGGGCAAGATCGCGCTGTATGACATCGACCGCGCGGCGGCAGAGCGCAACCGCAGGATCGGCGAGCGGCTCCAAGCCTTGCCGGAAGCCGTGTCGGATTGGCGCTATACCGTGGCCGAAACGCTCGAGGAGGCCTTGACGGGCGCCGACTTTGTCGCCTGCTCGATCCTGCCCGGCACGTTCGACGATATGGCGGCGGATGTGCATTTGCCCGAACGGTTCGGCATCTATCAGTCCGTCGGCGATACGGTGGGGCCGGGCGGCGTGCTCCGCGCGATGCGCACCGTGCCGCTGTATGAGGGCTTTGCGGACGCGATCCGGCGCTTCTGCCCGAACGCATGGGTCATCAATCTGACGAACCCGATGACGATCTGCTGCAAAACGCTGTTCGAAACGTTTCCGGGCATCAAGGCGTTCGGCTGCTGTCATGAGGTGTTCCACACCGAGGATTTCCTCTGCTGTGTGCTGAAAGAGGTGCTCGGCGTTCCGCGGCCGGATCGGCATGAGCTGACCGTGAATATCGCGGGCATCAACCATTTTACATGGATCACCGAGGCGTGCTGGCGCGATATCGACGTTTTGTCGCTGCTGCCCGCGTTCATGGATCGCTATTATAACAGCGGCTACTGCGAGCAGGGCGACGACCCGAAGGCGTTTTTGTCGGACGATCCGTTTTTATACGGCAACCGTGTCAAGATGGATCTGTTCCGCCGGTTCGGGGCGCTCGGCGCAGCGGGGGATCGGCATTTGGTCGAGTTTATGAACAACCGCTGGTACATCGGCGACCCGGCGGCGGTCAAGGCGTGGGGCTACCACTTAACGACCGTGGACTACCGCAAGGCCGATCAGAAAAAGAAG
>JAEEGL011678757.1_pt1 | contig 11644 bp, 10 predicted proteins | sample 9134231 | NCBI WGS metagenome assembly JAEEGL01 (sample SAMN16246548, study PRJNA631951) | gut metagenome | biome: gut microbiome; feature: rumen; material: fiber-attached | host: Bos | place: Iran: Karaj | collected 2018-10 | reverse complement strand
TCCCGAGTGTGATATCCTATAAATGAAATTATTCCCCGGATTGCTTGGCAGTTCGGGGGATTATTTTGTATCTTTTGCTTTGCCGAAGATAGGATGCACCCAAGAAAAGAAAAAAGCCGAAACATTTGGAAGTTTCAGAAAGACTTCTTATCTTTGCAGCAGAAATAAAATACAAAGATAATGGAAACAGATAAACTCGAAAATGAAGTTAATGAGCCAGCTGCAGCCCTCACTTATGGTATGAGCGCTGAACTCCGTAATAGCGAGCTTTTGAATATGGTCCGCAATTTGAGCCATGAAGACAAGGTTTGCCTTATTCGCTATATATACGGAACAGAGAAGCCTGATGCTGTTTATTATGAAGAACTTGTAGATGATCAGCAACCCTATACGATGGAAGAAATAAATGCACGTATTGACGAGGCTGAAGCCGAAATAGACAGAGGTGAGGGTAAGTCATTTGAAGAAATGATGAATGGTTTCAAGAAAGATCTCTTATGGCTGAAGTAAAGTGGCAGAAGCGCGCAGAGCGCGAACTTTATAGGTTACTTGTTAGAGGGTTTGTCGAGTTTGGAGAAGGTACAGCAAACAATTTCGCAGAAAAGGTTGCCAAGCTTAATGATTATCTTAGTAAATATCCAGAAACAGGCTTCCCTGAGCCATTGCTTGCGGATCGGAAAAGATTATATCGAGCCCGTCATATATTAAAGCGATTCAAGCTTATATATTATTATTCAGATAGTTCTGACACCGTTCATGTTGCAGATATCTGGGACACAAGGCGCGAACCTGCGAAATTAGCGAAGAGAATCAAATAATACACCAGTTATACACACTCAGGGACGGTTCTTTTGTGTCTGACCCGAGTGTGACATAGCATAAACCCCTGGATTGCTTTGCAGTTCGGGGGCTTTTGGTGTTCGCTCTACTTCAGGTCATCTCACATATATTTTCAAATTATACCTACTTAATATATGTAATCTTGTCTGAAAACCTATGTAATCTTGTCCGCGCTATTGCAAGTGCGGACTTTTTCGTCTATCTTTGCAGCAAAAAACTTATTAACGTAAATATAGCTCGCTTATGACAATAACAATCATCGTATTACTATCGGTCGCCGTTGTGGTGTTGGTTGTAATCGTAGCTGTATTGACAAAGAACAGCATACGTCAGGAAAAAGAACTCCGGCAGAAGAACGATGTCATTGTCCATGAGGTGCGACGAAACCAATCCCTCATTAATCGGAATATTCTATAAGTCAAGATAAGACATAAACAACATAATTATAAAAAATGATGAAGAAAACCTACATGAACTATCTGCGCTTGCGATCTTTTGTCACAACAGGGGCTGCCAGTCTGTTCTTCCTGTTAGTTCCCTTCACGGCGGCTGCTCAGACTGGGAATACCGAATCAGCCCTCGGCTGGTATGTGGGCGTCGAGGCCGGCACAGCCCTCGGCCAGAGTACCTTCCGCAGTATCTCCGAACACAAGACGCGTTTCGGCTGGCAAGGCGGTGTCATGGCCGGCTATCAGTTTACGAGGCTGGTATCCGTTGAAGGCTCAGTTGTCTTTGGCAGTCAGAAGCAGGGTGCCTGCGATTGCTGCCCCTACTGGCTTGGCGACGATGGCAACCGTTACTACGCCCCGGCTAATGGTCATGAGGGGTGGTATTACAAGGATCTCACAGCCCGTACTTCCTGGCAGCGTATCGGCGCGCAAGTCAACTTCGACGTCATCTCATTATTATATAAGAGGTACACGCGATGGAGTATCAACCTGTCGCCGCAACTCTCTGCCGTCCACACCTCTACCGACATAGAGGCTGCTGATGGTAACAAAATTACGTTTAGCGGTTCCGAGAGCTCTCAGTGGCACTTGGGCTTGGGCGGTCAAGTTGCAGCAGGCTACAAGTTCTCGAAGACCATTGGTGTCCAGCTCTTCGGTGGCATCACCTGTCTCACAGGCTCCCGCTTCGACATGATTCCCAAGTATTATCACAAGAGCAACCTCATCTACGAAGGCGGCTTACGATTAACTTATAACATCAAATGATGACGATATGAGAATAAGACACTATATTTTACTCTTGTCGGTAGCAGCCCTGCTTGGCAGTTGCTACCACGACGTGCATGACTTCGGCAACGAACCTACTCCGTCAAGTGAAGAAGTGGGCTATCTGACGCCCCAGCTCGATTATGAGTTTCCGGAGGATAAGGGCACTCCCGTTGATTCCTTGCAGATTACCATTGGCGGTGCCAATGGCACGGATTACAATCACGGTTTCTCCTCTATGGAGGAGGCCGCCTCTTGGTTGAAACAGCTCAACGTGGGCGAGTACGATGTGCTTGTGACGCAGAACATGACCGCCCGCCACGGTTACACGCTCCAGAACGGCATCGTGAGTCTCTTCGATCCGGCCTCGTCGCCCGATCAGGCTTGGTATGCCATGACCCATGTCACCATCAGGAATCAGGAGATTACGGTGGCTGAGTTCGAGCTGAAGCGACTCATGGCCTATCTGGAGCTGGGCATCTCCAATACGCCCGATGGCACGACTATCGATGTGACGGTCGATCACATGGCCAAGAGTGTCGACCTTATGACCAACGACTACCGAGGCCGTCTGGGGCAGCCCGACTCGGAATACATGGCCGTACCTCTCGGCAAGGCCCATACCTCCACGCGCAACGGCACACGCTCTGTCCGTCTGTCAACAGGTATGCAGAGCCTACTGCCCACCTCAAGCACTTTCGACCGTACCTATGTCGACCTTTGGGTCATTACTCCTACGGGTAAGGAACTCTTCTGCTTAGGTGACACGCCACGCATGGAGTCGGGTTACACCTATATCATCGACCTCGACTATCGCTACCTGAAGCCTTATATGCGCCTGGAGTGGTATCGTATCAATGAATGGACATATGGCGCCGTCATCGAAGGCGCAGTGGAAGTACCCGATGAAGAGAAATAAACAGCATGACAATGAATACTATTATTAAAAAATCCGTTTTTTCTGCCTGTATGATGTGCTGCGCCATCGGCGCAGCCTCATGCTCAGGGGATGAGAAAGCAGACACCCCACAAGGTGTGCCTGGTCCCATTACGATTGTACCCACTATTGCTGGCAGCACCACACGTACTGCTACCGAGGGTATTAATACCAGTTTTATCGCTGGCGACCAGCTGACGGTCTATGCCTGGACAGGCAATAGGAACCGTGTACAGGAAATGGTGGTCGACGGTGTGACCAACACCTTGGGCAGCGATGGTGCATGGACCTCCTCACCACAGATGCTCTGGGGCGACATGGTGAGCCGTCACTACTTCATGGGCATCTATCCTGCCCATAAGATCACTGACCTCAGTGCCGACGAGGTTACCTTGATGGGAAACTACGACGCCGACGACCTGCTGGCCGGTTTCAACACCACGGGACTGAAGGCCACCGACATGGCTACCGTAGGCATTGTGTTCGACCACCTGTTGGCCCGCCTCAATGTGAACCTCACCTTCAAAAGCCAGTGGGAGACAACACCCGAGGATATCACCGCTACGTATACAGCCGTCGCCGACGCCATCGTGAACTATTGGGAGGGCACCTCCCAGCCTAACGGTACCGCTAAGGTGCTGCCACTTAGCGATGCTACTACCACACCCGGTTTCCAATACTCGCTCCACGGCATCATCATTCCCCAGACAGGGTTCAGGGTTATTACGGTTAATGTCGAAGGAAAGAACTATACTTATACCCACCCGGGCGATATCCCTCTCGGGAAGGGCATGATTACCACTGTCAACCTGATTATCGGTCGCCAGACGATTGAGCTGGGCACACTGAGCATCGATCGGTGGTCTGATGGTGGCAGCTTTGATGGCACAGGACAAAGACAATAATAAGCATAAATAATAAAACAATAATAAATATGAAAACAAAGATCTTTACCCTTTCAACCGTAGCATTATTGATGTTTGCAGGTTGTACTAACGACAATGAAGGTGCTAACGACCCTATCGACGGAGAGATTAGACTTTCTGCCGCAGGCCTCTCAGTCAGCACACGAAGTGCCTCACAGACCATTCAGTCAGAACGCTTCGACAACAACGAGAAGATGGATATCTTTATGACTGATGATGCAGGCTCGGGCGATGGCTATTCTAGTTACGCCCAGCCATTGGTAGCCACCGCCAAAACAACCAGTGGCGTTACCAATCTGAAGTTCGATGCTGGTGCACAGTTTTGGCCCATCCTGGACCATAGCCTGAATATCTGGGCTGTGTACCCCAGTGGTTTAGCCACCAGTGCAGGAGCCACGGGCGTGTCTTTCTCTGTGAAGGCCGACCAGAGTACCGATGCCAATTATAAGGCCAGCGATCTGATGACGGGCATTCCCAGTGCCGGCAATCCGCTTCCTGCCAGCAAATCATTCGATGCCAGCATCCCTTTGAAGTTTAGGCACCTGCTGACAAAGATCAACATCAATCTGTCGAAGACATCTACCACGACGGAAATCAGCGATGACGAACTGAAGAAAGCCAAGGTCACACTGCTGGGCATCCTGCCTACGACCACCTTCACTGCCAAGGCTGATGTAACCCAGGAGGTGACTGCTGCCACCGGCACAGCCACCGATATCCTGTTGTATGACGGCAAAAGTAAGGCTAACGACGCCCTCACCTATTCGTGCATCATCGTACCGCAGACGATTGCTGCTGCAGCCCAGTTTATCAAGATTGAGTTACCCACAGCCAGCAATGATTTGTTCCTTTATGCTACTCCGTCGGCTCTGACGCTCGACGCCCAGAAGGTGTACACCTATAACATCAAGATCCACAAGGCCAGCATCATCCTCACGGCCGAGATTCAGGACTGGGGAGATGGTGGAGATACCGACGGTACTGCACACATCCAATAAATGTATCGGCTATGAAGAGAAAGATCATCATTCTGCTCACTGCTATTCCGATGGTGGCATCGCTGGTGGGGGCCTGTTCCTCTGACACAGGAACCGATGTCATTACTACGGACTCACAAGGCGCAAGACTCATACTCTCTACCACTATCGTGACCAATGGTACACGAGCCGTCACTACCGAGGAGCTACAGAACACCGGCAGTTTCCTGAGTGGCGAGAAAGTGGATATCTGGCTCGAGGATGCCGACGACGACTGCACCACCTATACCGGTCTGCCCCTTACCTATGAGTCCGACGGTACTAACATCCTCGCCTCGTATTCCTTTAAGAACATCGGAACTGCCGAGACACCCGTCATCGCTGAGGTGGAGAATCGCCCATTATGGCCCAAGCTCATGCATAGTCTGAACGCCTACGGTCTCTATCCGTCGGGACTCGCTGATGCCAATGCCATCACCGACGGTGGCAGTGGCTATCCCTCTTACCCCTTCACGGTATCGGCCGATCAGACCAAGCCTGGCAGCGGTGCTGGAAATAACGATGCTACCCGTGGTTACATCGGCAGCGACCTCATGTTGGGCGTGCCCACTAATGGCAATCCGCAGTCGCAGATCACTACCTCTCGCGAATTGCCCATGACCTTCCGCCACATGCTCTCTAAGATTGTTGTCCATCTGGTTATCCCTGCCGGAGGAGAATATACTGAGGATCAGTTGAAAGGGGCTACGGTGACTATTCTCAACACCAAGCCCTCTACTACGTTCTGCGTGAAGAATCAGACGCTCACAGCCGCTACGGGCTCATCGACGCCGATCATCGCCCGAAACACGGCCCTGCAGGTTACCTACGACGAGGATCCCACCTCGGCCACCTATGGCGAGGCTCAGTCCACCGTGCTCTATACCGGTATGGAGGTGGCTGCCATCATCGTGCCGCAGACAGTGAATGCCGGCACATCGTTCATCCGTCTGGATGTGGGCAACAACGCGTTTGTCTATCCTCTGGCTGCTACAACCAATTTCCAAAGTGGTAAGGTCTATACTTTCAACGTTGATGTCGACGAGGCCAATATGGTACTCACCGCTACCATTGGCAATTGGGGCGCTGGAGGCGCACTCGACTCAGGAACGCTATACTATTAACAGAAGTAACATAAGATATGAAACATCGCAAACATATCGGCTACGGCGCATTGGCAGCGGTCATGCTGCTCACAGCGGCATCGTGCTCTGAATTCTCCGAGTTCATCGGCGATGGGGGCGTACCTGTGAACCTCACCGCCTCAGCCGACAGCACCGTCGCCACGGCCATGACCCGCGCTGCCGACGGTCTCTATACCGCCGCCACGGGCTTCGACGGGGGCGAACAGGTGAAGGTGTTTATGAACACCATCGCTAAAAACGGTATCTACGACGTGGGAGCATCTTACGACGATGGAGGGCTCAAGAAGTCTAACCTCACGGTAGCTACCGGTTCTTCGCCTGTCAGTCTGCCAACAGACGACGACGGCTCGGCCACCATCTTCAGTGTGTTCCCTGCCACCAGTGCCGAAGAACACACCGTGAAATACGATCAGGTAAGCAATGCCAACTACAAACAGAGCGACCTGATGTTTGCCACCACCACCGTTACATGGGCTACGGCACTTGAGAAGTACGCCTTGACGCCCAATTTGCCCTTTACCCACCAGTTGGTAAAGCTGAAGCTTACTGTGGTGAAGGCTGCCGACGTCAGTCAGATCAATGAGGTGAAGATGCAGAACGTGAAGCGCACCGTCAGCGTCGACCCGTCAGCCGAAGGCATCACCTTCGGCACACCAACAGCGGCCAGTGACGGCCTGGGCAATCAGATCCTGCTATCATCGGGTGAGGCATCATCATCCAGCGAGCAGTCCTACACCTACTGCTGTGTGTTCCCTGCCCAGGCGTGGGATGATGGTAACGGTGGGGCTACCGACTTCATCGCCATCAAAGCCGATGGCGGTACTGCCGTCTACCGCTTGCAGCGCGACGGGTGGATGCCGGGGCATGAGTACACCCTCACGCTCAACCTGAACACCTTCCTGCTTGGCATGACCGCCACACTCAACAACTGGGACGACAACCAGTATACCGTCACCATCAACCCCACGGCTGCCGATGGCGGTACGCTGACTGTAGCGCATATCGACGACGCCACCTATACGGGGAGTGCCATCGTGCCCGATCCTGCACCTGCCGTCAGCTTCGGGGCTACAACGCTGACCCCAGGCACCGACTACGACCTGATTTACTACAACAACACCAATGTAGGTACAGCGCTTATCGTGGCTCAGGGAAAGGGCACCTACGCCGGACAGATAGGTATCGGCTCGTTCAATATCGTCTCGAAAGACCTGTCTTCAGGTAGCATTGCCCCTGTTGCCGACCAAATCTACAACGGTGTGGGCATTGAGCCGGCAATCAACGTCTATGCCAACGATGGAACGCTGCTCGTCAAGAATACCGACTATATCGTTACCTATGAAGCGAATGTCAATGTAGGCACAGCCACCATCAACGTGACAGCCACTCCTGGCGGAAACTATACAGGCTCGCTCAGCACCTCGTTTAAGATTCTGCCGCGCAGCCTCTCCACCTTCAGCGACTTCTTCATCATCACCTTCGATCCTGCGACTCAGATCTTCACTGGCAGCACACTTAGCACTACCGTTGCCAGTGTGGTAGACAACGGACTGGCTACCCAGACACCGTACACCATGGTCTCAACGACCGACTACACCGTCAGCGGACAGACCAGTGGCACCGACAAGGGTACCTATACCGTTACCATTACGGGGCAGGGTAACTACTGCGATACCAAGACGGCCACCTGGGCTATCACCATTGCCCCGTGTACCGTTGAGACTGCGCCCACAGCCAAGACGTATGTTTATGATGCAAGTGTCAAAGAGCTTATTAATACCGGTACAGCCGGTCCTGGCGGTACGATGTACTATGGAATGCCCCCAAAAGGAAATAATATTGATAAGGGTGATCTGAAACTTACAACCAGCCCTACGGCAACACTGCCGGATAGGTACTATATTTGGTATTATGTGAAGGCCGATGATGCCAACCATTCAGATTCGAAGATTCTCGGGCCGATCATATCGACCATCTCGAAGCGTCCCGTTACGCTGACCGCCAAAGATGCCACTGTTTCAATGGATGATCTGGATAAGACGTATGATGCTTATTCGGGCAAGACCTACAGCGGGCTCACTCCTCCAACAGGAGCAAAACCATTTACGGATTATGTCACACCTTCCGCTCCAGATGCAAACTCCGGTTTGGTCAGCGGGCACTATGTGTCGAGCATAAGATACAAACCAGGCATCAGTAGCATCGGCTCAGGACCACTCACGCCCAGTAATGCCGTCATCAAAGATGCGGGTGGCAATGACGTGACAAAGAATTATGAGATTACCTATGTCGACGGCACGCTGACCATCACTGATCCCGGTGTACCCCTGGCCTCGTCCCAGGTTCAATACAGAGTGGGATCTAACGGTAAGGCCTATGCGCCCTCAAGCAATCTGCCTCAGGGTGTAAGCGTCGTGGGCATGGTTGTTCACAAGAGTGGCTCCAATGGAATCGTTATGGCTAAGGAGAATGTGGAGAATCGTACCTTTAGCCAGGCAAAAGCCTATTCTTCCAGTGCCGGCAGCTTCTACGTGTCCAACCTCTCATCCAAAGAGTCCAAGACGTGGATCTGCGGTAATAAGACCCAGTATGAGAATATCCTGAATAATTGGAATAACAATATCCTCTCCTTGAGTTTTGACCTTGAAGGAAATGGATGTGCCACGATGCATATGAAAGATCTATACTGGACATCGACAAATGGCAGCAGTTCTGGTGGCCAGGTTTATTCCATTGTCGGCTGGTTTGACAACTGGGATCCTTCCTATCAACTATCGGTGCGTCCCATCTTCGCATTCTAACAGAAAAAAATTATTATGAAGAAAAGTAAATATTTATTCAGCACCGTGGCAGTAGCGGCAACGCTGCTGGCCGGATGCTCTGAGACGATAGACCTGCTCAACAACGGTAGCGACAATGTAGACGTGCAGCTTACCGCTACCAGCGGCACCGGCATCGCCCTGACTCGTGCTGCCGACGGCATCTACGAGAGCACCACGGGCTTCGACGGCGGCGAACACGTACAGGTATATATGAAGGACGCCACAACCACGACCGACGCCCTTTACACTGTGGGCAGCCCGCAGAAGGATAACAGCACAGGGGTGATGAAGTCGGACCTGACGGCAGCGGCAACGCCCATGCGCTACCCTGCAGGCCCCAGCGGCTCCGTCAGCCTCTATGCTGTCTATCCCGCTACGAGCACAAGTACCCACACCGTAGCGCATGATCAGATTGCTGACGCCAACTACAAGCAGAGCGACCTGATGTACGGGGCACCCCTCGATGGCAATGGCAACATCACGGCCGTCAGCTGGAGCTCGCTCACCGACAAGGCAGCCCTCGCCACGACCAGCATGCCCAACCTCGTGTTCCGCCACCAGCTGATCAAGCTGAAGGTGGTGCTCGTCAAAGCCCCCGATGTGAAGCAGGTGACGCAGGTGAAGATGCTGAATGTAAAGCGCAGCGTCTCTGTCACACCGTCGGAGACAGCTCTGGCACTTGGTGCTCCCACCACAGCCGCTGATGCCCTGGGCGATGAAATTCTGATAGGCGGCTCAGAGAGTGCCACCACCGATCAGGCCAAGACCTACATCTACTGCTGCGTCTTCCCAGCACAGGCATGGGACGATGAAGACTTCTTGGCCATCACGGCCGACAGCTACACCACCACCTACCGTCTGAAGCGCGACAGCTGGGCCATGGGCAATGAATACACGGTGACCATCAACCTCAACGAACTGGCACTGGGCTCCACCATCGACATTGGTGAATGGGGCGATGCCGTCATCGACCAGACACCCACCGTGGTTGGCGGATCGCTGAAGATAGAGGAAGTGGCGGATCAAACCTACCGAGGCACGGCCTACAACCTGACGCCCGCCGTCAGCTACAAAGGCACACCGCTCACCAGTGGCACCGACTTCGACTATAGCTATTTCGGTACGACGAATGCAGGCACAGCAGTCATCCTGGTCACAGGAAAAGTCGGCACCGATTACGAAGGCAAGATGGGCGTCTGCCAATTCAACATCCTGCCCCGAAGTCTCGTTACCTATAGTGATAAGATTGATATCGTAGCTTCGAATCCTATTTATAACGCATCAGCGCAAACCAACAGCTTTACGCTGACGGATAATGGGTTGGCTACGGGTACCCCCTACGAGATGACAGCAGCCGACTATAATCTTGTCTACGACGACGGCATATCGAGTGGCACCGTCGTAGAGACGACTCCACACCCCGTTACAGTCACAGGTATTGGCAACTACTGCGACACCAGGAACTTAACGTGGAACATCACCCCTCGCCCCGTTACCATCACTGCTGTTGAGCGGGAGTTGGAAGAGGCCGTAACAAAAAGCAATCTCACCTTATCTGGAGAGACTGCATTTACCACTTACGTCACAGTTAATGCCCCAACCACTACGACTGGCCTCTTAACAGGAGACTACATCTCTGAAGTAACGTTGACACCAGCCACTAACATCACCCCCTCTGCAGCAACCATCCTGGATGCCGGTGGGAACGATGTTACCTCGAATTACAATATCACTTACGTAGATGGAAATCTCTTATCATCAAAATGGGTGGATATTGGTTTGTCAGTGAAGTGGGCAGCTACCAACGTAGGTGCGACAAATGAAGATGACATGGGATTGTTCTTCGCCTGGGGCGAGACGCTGGGACATTCGCGAACAGAGACTACCTATGATTTCAGTAAGGATGTTTATCGTTTCTATGATAAAGTTAACAATGTTTTTACCAAGTACAGTACTAATACGAAAAAAAGATTAGAGGCTGAAGATGATGCTGCAGTAAATAGTACAGATTACAAAGGTGGAAGAATGCCGACAAAAGCAGAAGCTGAAGAACTTGCTAATGTAATACGTCAAGTTAATAATAATAATTCAGCGTACACCTCGAAGTATAAGCTCGAATTTATCTCCAGTAAAAAAGCAATTAAGTTAACATACAAAGTGAATGGTAACTATATCATATTTGTACATAGTGGGTTATGGAGAGCCAACGAAAGCACCGGATATTGGGATCCAAGAGAGACCGGGTCGAACACGTATGGTTGCAAGCTTTGGACAGCAGACCTAGATTACTATTACAATTCTGGGGATCCGAATGCCTATTATTTGGAATTTCAATATCAGCCAGATTATTCTTACTTTAGCGCTCACGCTTCTGGTTCCCAAACATCCTATTACGGGCAACCGGTGCGCGCCGTCAAGGATAAATAGCCACCAACACGGTAAGGATCAGGGAACTACGTCCTAACTCCTGTAGGAAATTATCACTTCCCGGGCGAGGCTTCACCCCCTCGCCCGGGAAGTTCTCTTCTCACGTTACGCATGTTGTCTAAATAGTCATTGAACTATGTAATCTTGTCCGCGCTATAAACACACAGGGACGGTTTTTTTGTGTCTGTCCCGAGTGTGATATCCTATAAATGAAATTATTCCCCGGATTGCTTGGCAGTTCGGGGGATTATTTTGTATCTTTTGCTTTGCCGAAGATAGGATGCACCCAAGAAAAGAAAAAAGCCGAAACATTTGGA
>JAEEGL011642974.1_pt1 | contig 11644 bp, 10 predicted proteins | sample 9134231 | NCBI WGS metagenome assembly JAEEGL01 (sample SAMN16246548, study PRJNA631951) | gut metagenome | biome: gut microbiome; feature: rumen; material: fiber-attached | host: Bos | place: Iran: Karaj | collected 2018-10 | reverse complement strand
TACGAATGGACTGGTGAACACTTCGGATTTTTCAATGATGAGAAAATCGAGTTCGACACTTCGATTCTTGACAGGCTTGCAGACAGTAATTCCAGAAGGAACATGGACGATGAGGACGACGAAGGAGCAAAGGGAATACATCAAGATGCTTGAGAACGTCATGCCTGAAGAGGACATTCTTGTTTCATTGAAGGACAATGACGACGAGCTGAAATGGTACCTAAGGAAAAAGCACAATTATCTTGGGTACCAGACGGTTTGCCATTTTGTCGGTGTGGTCGACAAGAGCATGGACTTCTGGCTGAGCCTTGGAGAGGATTTCATAGACATCGAGGGTGTCCTGCTTGCAATGGGCGTCGTCGGAAATCAGAAGACAGTGGCGAAGTACAGGAACAAGATTCCATGGGTGGCGTGGACATGGATATCATCGACAAAGGGTTTGACGCAATGGTTTATCGAGAAGTGCATTGATAAAATCGACTGGGACTGTCTGCATATCCAGAATACGACGCTTACCGAGGATTTTATGAGGAAGTACAAGGACAAGCTTGACTGGGACGACATTGCATTGACGCAGGAGATGAGCGACGAGTTCATGGAAGAATTTGAGGAAAGACTCAATGTTGATTTGCTTTTCAAGAATCCGAAAATATCTTATAGTAGAATCAACAGTCTAATTTTCAAGCATAATGGGAATTTTGGAAAAAGGAAATAGGAAAATGGAATATGACAAAATAATTGGAATGTACGATCAGCCGTGGAGGAGATACCACACGAAAAGTCATTTAAGGAGCATGAGGGAGCTGTACAACTATTCGCTGTATCGTGACAGGCTGAATGAGACCATATTCCATCTTGCCTGCGATTTCCACGACTGCGTGTACGAGCCGTTTGCAAAGGACAATGAGGAGAAGTCGAACGAGGTCTGGCTGAAGTATGCCAAGGACAACGGCATCGACGGCAAGACGGTCGAGAAGGTGAGCATGCTTATCCTGTCAACGAAGCACCCTGAGAGATGCAGTACGGACGAGGAGATCGCATTCAGGAACATCGACTGGAACGACATGGGTGTCGTCCACGAGATAGATGAATATTACTCTGCATGGCTGACTGAGTACGAGGAAGGCATATTCAGGGAGTTCCAGAAGGTGCCAATCGAGGAGTATGTGAAGGGTAGGATGGAATTTCTGAAGTCATCCGTGGCATTGAAGCTGATGACCAAGGAGGTCGCAGACTATCTGAAGCCGTTGGTCGTAAGAAAGAGGAGAGTCGGAATCTACGCAGGCTCGTTCTTCCCGTTTCACGTCGGTCATCTGAACATTCTCCGAAAGGCAGAGAACGTGTTCGACAAGGTGATTGTGGCTCAAGGCGTGAACAGGGATAAGACCTACAAAGGCAATTTCGGTAATCTTGCCGATGTCCTCAAGCACCATGAGATAGAAATGTATTCTGGTCAGCTTGTGGATTATGTGAACTCGAAGCGAAGCGAATATTGCGAGCCTGTGCTGGTCAGGGGGTTGAGGAACGGCTATGACCTCAATCAGGAGACGAATCTCATTCGATTCGTCAATGAGCAGGCAGATGCCCGTGGAATCGAGAGGATACCGATTGTGTATATTAGTTGCGACAAGGAGTTTGAGCATATTAGTTCAAGCGCAATACGTACACTCGACCCTTGCGATGCGACAAGATATATTCCAAATGCGCAGTGACTGGCTGTGGACGGATTTGCCCGTTGTCTGAAAACGGCTTGAAAGTTTTGGAAAGTGCGACATATTAGAATGAGAACAGTTCATTTCAGACATGTCGATTTTCAAATATGGGTCATTTCAAGCCAATCAGAAGGCGCAGTGCTGGAAAGTATTGCGCCGAACATACATATCGCAGGAAAAATCCTGTCGTGCACGTGAAATCATACGCATCCAAGGCGCAAATCATGGATGCGTATGACCTCATGTACAGGGAGATGTTGCGTCACGAATCAAGAGGCGACAAGGACTCTGCAAGGCAACTAGAAATGATTCTTGAGGATTTCGGTAGGACGAAAAAGGATGATGACGACAAGTGCGTTCTTGTGAACGAGGTAATGTTCGACGGCACAATGAGGAAAAGATGGGTTCACATCAACAGGATAGACTCTGTGTCGAAGGCTAGGATGAATACGAGGATACGCTTTGTAGATGGAGTCACAATGTATGTCAATGAGACGGTGGACGAAGTGCTTTTAAGCATAAGGAGAAGGTGATGAAGAGCAGTAATCGGATAAGATTGCACAGGATGTTCCACAGGGGAATCGTCCTGAGTGGTCAGCAGGGAATGTACAATGCCATTGTGATAAAGAACCCGTTCGATTTCATTGACTGCTCCGTAGAGGAGAATTTCACAAGTTTCCAGTATTTCATCAAGGACGGCATACTCCTGTATGCCGAGGTGTGCAACAGCGTTCCATTGGGAAGCGACGGTCATTCCATCGGAAATTTTGGTCTTCTGAGTCACAGGGAATGCCGAAGCAGGGTTGTTTTCTCGGATGATGACATAGTTAGGCTGAGCAATGAGATTTCTGGGACTGGAGTATATGTGTCTGGCATATATGATGAAAGATACAAGTGTGGGGAATTCGTGGACGGATGGACTTGGAGGGAGAATGTCAATGGAGTCCACATTAGGAACTTGTGTGGTCTTGTCTGGCTAGACAGGGAAAAGTTCCATGACTGCTACTTCAACTATGACGCCAATGCGCATCTTGCCTTCAACATGGAGGTTGACAGCATGACGTGCTGTGAATGTGGATATACCATCGGCGCTGACGCAAATGCATTGAAGGAAGGTTGCGAGCACATGAGGTGCAGTGGAAGGATTGTCTGCAAATTCAAGCGCATTGTCGGATTCTACATGTTGCAATAGGTTTCACGGAGGTTGTCAAAATGAAAACAAGGTCGAGTTATGTGAGCAACAGTTCGTCGAGTTCCTTCATTCTGAAGGAGTCAAAGGCTACTAGGCATCTTACTGGGAAGGACTGGAATGAAATGATAATCAGCCTTCTACCGAATTACAGGAAGAGATGCAAGGAGAGCATTGATGCAGAGAGGGAATATGGATTGGAACACGACGACTATCCTGTTTTCTGCGCATTCGATATGAAAAAGGACAGGGATGAGGCAACAAGGTATCTGAAGGATATTCTTGAGGGCTGGACGGCTTCGAACTGCATCATCAAGGACGGCAAGCTGAAGCAACGAAAGGGCGATGTCGGATACGCATGGCATAAGTTCTTGCAAAAGGTCGGAATGATGGTTGAGGATGAGATGGTTGACGAAAGGGGATATGCATATGCCGACGCATGGGTTCACTGTCACGACCGTGAGGACATTCGTGGCTGGGAACAGGTTGTCGATGTCCAGACTACGGACGGGTCTTTCAGAAGGCTGAAAGTGGACGAGAAGTACCTGAAGATGCTTGAGGACAAGTGGGACGAAATGGGAATCTGCGACAACTATCAGGTCTTGCAGAGTGCCAAGGCTAGGTTCGCCGTACATTTCGACGAGAATGAATACTGTTGCATTAAAGGGGTCACTGACGACAATGGCGACTGGGAGACCGAGTCGTTCACTTATGGTCGTCTGTGCGAAGTGTTCGCAAAATGGCTTGTCGCTCATGGAAAGGTTCCGTCCGATTTCAGCTGGCATACGCTTGTCAATGACACGCTGACTGTTAACATGCACGAGGGGTGATGGCGATGGGTTCGAATCTGAAGATTACACGGGAGGGAAACGACCATTCGTTCACGCTTGCGTCAAATGGATATCGTATTGTTGTGACTGAGAAGGATGATGCGCTGCCAAAAGGATATCCGTATTGCTACAAGTTCGGCATCATTTCCTTTGACAGCAAAGGAAACTATGCGAAAATGGGAATCGGGAAGGTGAAGAGAAACGAAGCAACTTCGTTTCTGGATGGAATTGAGAAGGAAATGGTGTCTCTTCAAGAGGAGAAGGATAGGATAAGAAATGAAATCAAGGAGTTGAAAAGGAAAATCAATGCGATTGACGATTTCCTCGAAGCCCTTCCTCAGATATTCATAAACGACGGAATAAGGGATGACAGAAAGAATACATGAATGCAGTCGATAACAAGACGACAGTATACCATCCATGCGTTTACAAGACGTGCGAAGGCACATATACGCATGGTGTCGAGTATGGATACTACACAATGGGAGTGGAACATTCGATACCTCATGTGGAGGATTCTGGATTTGAATGGAACGAAACCTATTACTTTGTCTATCGTGAGCAGTATATAGAAACCAACCTTGGATATATGATATACGGCGTCGAAGGATACATTGACTCGTTTACGATATACGGCGTGAAGGGTTCTCTTGGCGATGAAAGCTATGATGGATATCCGACGGAAGACATTGTGATGACTGCGAATTTCATTGACATGTCAATGCACGACTGCGCTGGTCACGACACTGTCACGACCATGTATGAGAACTGGGTTGAAGAGCAAGGCGAATCAAATGGCGATAGCTCAGACAATTCATCCGAAAGCAATGGGACTGATCCCATTAACGAAGCAAGTTCGGCAAGTTCGTCCGAATCGCCTTCGGAGTCATCCAGTTCAACCATTGAATCATCCTCGTCCTCAGAAATGCAACCAGAACCTCCAGAACCAGAATCTCCAACGGAGTCTTCTTCGTCAAGCGAATCATCGTCAAGCGAATCGTCGGATGACAATGCGCCTCCCAGCCGTATATCCGTTCATGGATATGGCTCGATGTTCGAGGGCATCGATGGAACGTTCAGCTATGACCCAGAGACAAATTCCTATGCCCTAAACAACGGTTATGTGATAATACAGGATGATGAGACTGGGATGTGGTGGCTTCAAGGGTGGTGCTCAAACGGAGACGCCCTCAGCCCGTTGGGAAGATATCCACATCCTGGTGGAATAGAAATTGGATATCTGGAAGTGACCCTTCCATAAAAAAATCAAGGACAATGCGATATGGCGTGTGGATGCACTACTGCGAGAAAGGAAGTACACAGAAAGGAAACGAATGAAGGAAACGGCGTTGCGCTGTCTGCTCCACGGACTGTTTCTGCCGACACAAGGTCGGAGGAGGACAGGATTATTCCGACAACCCAGTGCATTGCATGTTGCCAGAAGCACATGGACGAGGCGTGGTGCCTGTTCAACGAATACGGCTATTCCGATGACAACAGAAGGTTCATCAGGGGGAATCTGAGGGCAATCGTGCTTCATTCCTTCAAGGAGTGGAAGGACATTGCTGCGCAGGCTAGGAAATGCGCACTGCTCGTGCAGGAGGCGAAGGACGATGAGGCGTTCGATGAGATGAGGAAACTCTGCGAGATGATTGACGAGGAGTTCTACAAGGTGAATCCAGAAGTGAGGGAGCGCCTTGACAAGCTGGCAAAGAGCCATAGTCAGGAAACAATTGATTGATTTTTCATTAAAGCGACTTGACATTTTGAAAAAGCGTGTCATATTAATGGTGATTACAACGGAAAATTCATTTTTCGCTTATATCGTATAATAAGGTAAACGTGCAGATTTCCTGCGCATAACAACAAAAAAGGACAAGAACAGATGCTTAACAGCAAACATAACGGGACAATGGCTATGACGAAGCGCACGAGCGACTTCGGCAAAACCTTTTGCGTCCAGTATGGTCGCAGTTTCAAGTGCCTGTTCCGTCCGACGAGTTGAAATGAATGTAATGTAGAACAAGTTTTACATAAAGTTTCAGAAGCCCGTCGAGGAACCAGAATCCCGACGGGCTTTTTTATTGCTCCTTGACAATCTAGAAAAAATTTCATGCCGACGTTACCTAAGTGGTCAACAGGTCTGGTATAGTGTAATGCCGACTTAACTCAATTGGTAGAGTGATGCATTCGTAATGCATGTGTTATTGGTTCAAATCCAATAGTCGGCTCCATTTTTACTTAAAAAATTAATTTTTCATTTATATTGATGCTTTTTATGTTGTGATAAACATAAGGAGAATTCGAATATGAGAAATGGCAAAAGTTATTCTGAAGCTGGTAAATTAGGTGCAATTGCTTCTTTGAACTCAATAAAAGAAAAAAAGAAGCAAAGAATAGAAAAATATAGTCAAAATCCAACAAAATGTAAATATTGTGGAAAAGATTTTGATTATGAGCATCGACACAATAAGTTTTGTAACAAGTCTTGTGCTGCAAGTTTTAATAATCAAATTTTTCATGTAAAAACAAATAACGTTTCTTCTGAAAACAAGAAAGAAAAGAAAGAAGAAAGATTTTGTCCATGTGGAAATAAGTTGATGTCTAATCGAAAAAAATTTTGTTCAATGAAATGTCAAAAATTTTTTGTTTGGCAAGAAAAAAAGCAAAAAATAGAAGAAACTGGATTTTTTGAAAAGTCATTTGGAGGAGAGGCTAATAGACGAATAGTAAAAAAATATCTTATTGAAAAGTATGGTCATAAGTGTCATATATGTGGAAACACTGAATGGATGGGACAACCAATTCCATTGATTGTTGACCATATAGATGGAAATAGTGAAAATTGTTCCGTTGATAATTTTCGTTTGATATGTGGAAATTGTAACATGCAAACAGACACTTTTGCAGGTAAAAATTATCACAAAGGACGTTTTTGGAGAAGAAAGAGATATGCAGAAAACAAATCTTGTTAATAATATTGTTTTAAATCATAAAATAATAAACGTATTTAAACCAGTGCGAAAGCTTCGCAGGTTCGAATCCTGCCGTCGGCTCCATTTCACAATGGATTCGAAGCATTAAAGTGATGCACATGACTTTTAATCATGGGAAGACGGAGCATTACCGTCCGAGTCTACCATTTTCAGTGACTGGATAGCTCAGTTGGTTAGAGCGTTTGGTTTACACCCAAGATGTCGCAGGTCCAAATCCTGTTCCAGTTACCAAGAGGCTGGATAGCTCAGTTGGCAGAGCGTCAGAATCATAATCTGAATGTCGCAGGTTCAAGCCCTGCTCCAGCCACCATTTTTCCAATGCGCCAGTAGCTCAATTGGTAGAGCGTCTGCTTGCCATGCAGAAGGCTTGTGGGTTCGAGACCCATCTGGCGCTCCATAGAAGTCCCTTCGTCCAATGGTCAGGACACGTGACTCTGGTTCACGGAATGCACGTTCGATTCGGGCAGGGACTGCCAGTGTATTGCCATCTTAGCTCAGGTAGTAGAGCAAGGTACTGAAAATTCCTGTGTCCGAAGTGCAAGTCTTCGAGATGGCACCATTTTCACAAGATGCAGGTCATAGCCCAGTGGCAAGGCAGATGATTGTGGCTCATCCTACGAGGGTTCGATTCCCCCTGACCTGCCCAAGATGTCTTCATAGTTCAGTTGGACAGAACGCATGGCTACGAACCATGAGGTCGGAGGTTCGAGTCCTCCTGAAGACGCCAATTCCTTAATGAGCCGTTGACCGAGAGGCTAGGTGACGGTCTGCAAAATCGTATAGAATGGTTCGATTCCATTACGGCTCTCCAATGGAGGATGAACTTGCGAGGTGCAAGGCTCGCCCGCTAAGCGATGCGCCCCTTGAATGGAGTCAGTTTCGAGTACTGCGTCCTCCGCCAGCAAATTTTTTTGACTTTTCGATTTGATTTTTTGAGAAAGTGGTGTATTGTATTGGCAGTTACAGAAACCATTAAAAGACAAAGGAGATTCAAAAATGGCTACAGTTACAGACGAATTTGGAATCATCAAGGTTCTCAAGAACACATTCGGTGCCAATCTTTATCAGGAGCATGTCGAGTTTGCGAAGGACGCAATCCTCGCAAGGAAACTGCTTCCTGCGTCATGGGGCAATGCAGGCGTCCTGAAGTACTTGAGGGGCAATTATGAGAACTCCAAGACGTACAAGACTTCCCAGAACGGAAAGTACAAGGTTTGCACGTTCATGAAGGCGTCGAAGATGAAGGAGTGCCTCGACGAGATGTTCGGAGACTATTGGGGCAGTTGTTTCAAGGCGAAGAATGAAGAGGAAGTCTATCCCACCAACTGGGGTGGCGACATGTACACCACGGCTAGGTACTATGACAAGAGCGAGTTCGACCGTGGCGTGTCGTTCCTCGACTCCGTGAAGGCGTCATATCCGTCATGCTCTGCAATGCTGAACGCCTCTGTTCCTTCTGACCTTCTCGACAAGTCCAAGTGGAACAACTTCCTTACTGACACCAATCTTGACTGGAAGGCAATTTCCAAGAAGAGCGACCTCACCGAGGAGTTCTGCGATTTCTTCGCAGGAAAACTCAAATGGAATGAAGTGTCGAAACTAATCGTGAACTTCTCCGACGACTTCTGGATTAACCATAAGAACGATGTCAAGTGGGACGTTGTAAGCCGTGTGTATGAAAAGAACGAAGACGCAAGCAGATATAATAGGACAAAGAGAATCGCTCAACGTCCGTTCCGTGTCTGGAAGGAAATCCACAAACTATGGGAAATTCGGGCATGCAATATTCCAAAGAGGTTCTTCATTGCGAATGATGAGTTCGACGAGGCTGTTTCATTGGTTGAAGACTGCGACAAGGGCATGTTCGCAACGCATCTTCTGTATTACAACAGTGGGCTTTCCAAAGAAACGTTCGACAAGGTGATGCAGATTGCGATGTCGTCGAATTATAAAGTTTATACTGACGACATGCTTCCTGAATACTATAAGTTCATCAGGAGCAACATGGACTACATTACATACATCGTAAAGAAGAGGTATTACAACAATTCATATTCGACGAAGGAAATGGTTGTGGAAGAACTGAGGCGAATCGGAGCGTTGCACATGAACGCAGAGTGCGACGCACTGGTGGATAATTTCAGGGCTGTTCCAAAAAATAACACAATTTTCATCATATTGAAGTGAAAATCGCTTGAATTTTCAAGATTGCGAGTCATATTATGATTGTAGTCGATGCGAGTGTAGCATAGTGGTAGTGCTCCTGCCTTCCAAGCAGGCTAGGAGGGTTCGATTCCCTTCACTCGCTCCAGATTTCAAGGGCGATTCGTTCAACGGTCAGGACGTAATTCTTATAAAGTTACTACGGTGTTTCGACTACACCATCGCCCACCAGTTTTCCAAAACGACCGTAGTATAATAACGGTCACGCTCTTTTTCATATGGGGATGAATCAGATTCGACTTCCAGTTGAAACTGTGGATGCATGCAGAAGCTGGTCGAAGGGCTTCTTAACAAAATCGACCGAACAAACAACTGCCGAAAACGCAGAATACGCTCTCGCAGCCTAGACTGTGGGCACCAACGGTAAAATCCACTACTCGGATAAGTGGTGAGGTGTAAAATCAATTCCGATAAGGCTCGACAGAGAGTGGATTCAGTTCTGCCGAAGCACGAAAACACAAAGAAGGAGTCCCTCCCAGAATGGCGAGTCATAGCAGTTCTGGTGCAGTTCAAGTTGATTGAGGTCATCGTCAGCCAAGAAAGAATGACGGCAAGCATGTGAAGATTCTGCACGACTAAGGCTGTCAAGGAATCGGGGGGCAGAACCCGACATCTCCACCATTTTCAATGCACCAGCTTGACATTTTCAAAAACTGGTGTATTGTATATGCGAAGTCCCAGTAGCTAAGAGGATATAGCAACTGCCTTCTAAGCAGTGGGGCGCTGGTTCGAGTCCAGCCTGGGATGCCAAAAAAATTCACAATATGTATCGAATCTGGTTGAAAAATCAGAAAAACGATTCATATTATGGATGTGCGAATGAAATCGCACTGCTCATTGACAATTTAACCGAAAAACATTGAAAATCTTTCAAATGCCTGGATTTCCTCGCGGATGACTGTAAATCATTTGCCTTCAATATGCGGGGTGGTCGGCGGGTGGTTCAATTCCACGTCTGGGCACCATCCATTTCACAGTGCTCTGATAGCTCAGTCGGTAGAGCAGTTGACTCTTAATCAATTGGTCGACGGTTCGAATCCGCCTCGGAGCACCATTCGGATTTCAAGGCTCATGCAGCAATTTCAACAACTTCTATATTTTGGTCATAGAAAACAAATGAGTCTTGTATTTTAGATGCCTACAGCAAATCTCTTTTTTCATAGTCACATTTGAAAACGGAAATCGAGCATCTAGTCTTTATGACTGCCTGTAGCGCAGGCTGGTAGCGCGACTGGTTTGGGTCCAGTAGGTCGGTGGTTCGAATCCACTCAGGCAGACCATTCAGGTTTTCTTGTTGCGGGTTGGTGCAATGGTTCGCACGGGAGTCTCATAATCTCCAGCTCGTTGGGTTCGAATCCCTCACCCGCTACCAAGCTTTGCGCATGGAACCGAAAGTGAATAAAAACAATCGTTGGGGATTGGATTTGGGAACTGAAGGTGTAGTTTTTCACGCCTTGATTCCTATGCGCATTCAAAAAACACCCGTTCCTTATGCCGAGACCTTTAATCGAGGAAAAGGACGCCTTGACGAACACCCATGCAAGATGCAGTGCATGGGTGCTGCTACAAGGTAACTGCCACTGGTTGCAGGAGGACGAATGCCAGACGTGAAGCAATGGGTACATACGGGTGCCACCTCATCGCTGACTGCATTTCAAGCGTAGTCCCATCCACCGATCGTGGCTGTGGCAATACCAGACATCCAGATTTAAATGTCTCCATCGAATAGTAGTCAGTTCACCAGCCTTTCAAGCTGGAGAGGAAGGAGCGTAACCTTCTGGAGATGCCAAGAGTTCTCATCGTCTAATGGTCAGGACACGTGGTTCTCATCCACGCAATATGGGTTCGACTCCCGTTGGGAATGCCAGTTTTTAAGATGCAGACAGCAAACGGAATTTATTCCACCAAAGCATTAGGGATAATATGCAAAAGCATCTTGTTTTCAGACGCAGACAGCAACGTAAAAGCATAAGACCGTTAATCTTACCAGCTAAAAGGCGTCTGGTTTTTCAAGCGCGGGGTGTTAGCGTAGTTGGTTTATCGCGCCTGCCTGTCACGCAGGAGACCACCAGTTCAAATCTGGTACATCCCGCCAGGAATTTTCAAGTGGGGACGGCTCTGGCTAGTGAGCCGTGTAAAAAACCATGGTTCGGCTTATATGAGGTTCGAATCCTCTCGTCCCTTCCATTCTTAAAGTGCTTGCATAGCTCAGTCGGTAGAGTAGGTGGCTGTTAACCACTTGGTCGAAGGTTCAAGTCCTCCTGCAAGCGCCAGATTTTCGCCAGTTTAGCTCAGTGGTAGAGCTACGGTTTTGCTATGCATGAAATGTTGCAAATTCAAAACTAGCTGGTATCAATGGTTTAAATGCCGACGTAGCTCAGTTGGTAGAGCACTTGATTTGTCGTAATCCGTCCCAGTTTGGTCAAGGCAACTTCTGTTGGAAACTGCAGAATGAAAAGGACGCTAATACGGGGAAGTCTGGGAGAATCCCGTGCTAGGAAGAAATTCCGAGCGTAGAGACTTTACACGTCCCACCTAAACAGAGATGCATGGTGAAGAGAAAGTCCAGGGAGTGAAGCAATTCACAATAATCAGAAAAGAAAAGTCATGAGCGGAAGAGCGACATGCAGGGACATAGTGTAGATCTCAGTGGTCGCTGTAACATCAGAGAAAATTAAATTGACTGCTATGTAG
>JAEEGL017336237.1_pt1 | contig 11645 bp, 12 predicted proteins | sample 9134231 | NCBI WGS metagenome assembly JAEEGL01 (sample SAMN16246548, study PRJNA631951) | gut metagenome | biome: gut microbiome; feature: rumen; material: fiber-attached | host: Bos | place: Iran: Karaj | collected 2018-10 | reverse complement strand
TTCAAATCCTACCATCTCCGCCATTTTCTCGATATAGCACGCGGAAATACCCAAGTGGCTATAAGGGGCTCCCCTGCTAAGGGAGTAGACGGTCTGAAGCCGTGCGTGGGTTCAAATCCCACTTTCCGCGCCATGTCGTCGCGGGCTTTGCTGAGCTCGCGACGATATTTTTGTTTCCATATTTTTGTTTCCATAGCGAAAAGCAGCCGTTTGGCTGCTTTTCGCTGTATTGTTCAGTGTATTGCGGGAATCGGGATTTCAATCGATCCGAGCAGATCGGACGCCGTCTGATCGATGTGCAGCGAGCTGTTGTCGTCAAACGTAAACGACCAATCGCCGGTCGGCTCCGATCCGTTCGCCGCAACGATCCTGTACAGGTAAACATCGAGAGCCAAGGACGAAACGGAAGCATAATCCGACGGATAGACCGGAAGCAGTACACAGACCTTATCGGATGATGCGTAGTCGACGATTGCTTCAAGCGGAACAACTTCGTCTCCGTTGATGCGGCAGACGACGCCGGGCACATCCAGACTCCTGAGCGAATCGATTGCAAACAAGAGCGAGTTTTTTTCATAGTCCGTCCACGATGAAGGGGCTTCTTTGATGCTGAATGTTACAAAGATCCCGGTCGGGCGGTATTCGACCGCACCATCCAGCACAACGCCGTCAAGCGACAAAACAGCGTTTTTCATCGTCAGATTCGGATGGTTGTTTGCATCGCCGCGGTCTCCTTCGTTCCAACTTTCCATCGTCAGGACATGTTCACCGGACAGAGCGATGCTGACATGCTTCTCCTCTGCCACCGGTTTGCCTGCCGCCGCATCGAACGTGAATGTGAAATCAATCACGGCGATCGCGGCTCTTTCCGGAATCATATCGTTGCAGAGCGCGTCCGAAACATACAGGCGTTCCGTCATGGTTACGAGCCCTTCCTCGGGAAACGATTTCAGCAAATCCGACTCCGCGACGATCGTAACCGAATGATCGGTATATCCGTTTCCCCAGTTTTCTCCGTAGAGTTCGATCCGGTGCTCATAATCGTCGCCATCGACCCGATAGGTCGCTTCCTCGCAGGCAATCCACACCTGCTGCTTCGTATCTGCATCGTTAGCAAACAATTCCGGTCGATCGGTCTCCACATAGGTTGTGACATAGAGCGCCTTGCCGTCATACAGCACATCGCCGATCGTCGGCTTCAGATCGCGAACCCAAGCCCAGTCCGCTTCGCTGTACGGCGGTTGACCGGTCGTTTCTCTCTCCTGCGCGAGCTTGCCGTCAAGATCGATCTCGGGCATCATTCGGATTTTGTAGGAGACGTCCTGCGGCATTGCCGCTTTCAGCGCATGTTCGATATCCGGTATCGATTCTCCGTTCGCCTCGCGCGATTCGGAATCCTGCCGGAGGTATTTTTCCGGGGTATAGTTTCGCCTTGCAAAGATGGAAGTTGCCGCGACGGCAGTTGAAACGACAACCATCGTTGCTGCAACGGCGATCGCGATGATCGCGCGGCGCGAGATCCGGAACCTGCCCTTCTCCGCGACCGGTTTTGCCACTGTGTTTGCATCGATTTCCGGTTTTGCATGTTCTCCGGTGATCAGCATTTCCTGCAGAACAGTATGATATAGTTCTTTCTCTTTCATGATTCACATCTCCGTTTTCTTTTGTTGTTCTTCTTTTGCGCACAGCTTTTCTCTGAGTGCCGCTCTTGCGCGATGCAGCCGCGTTTTGACCGCCTCCTGACCGATGCCGAGCCGTTTTGCAATCTCGGGAACGGTAAGATCATATCCGTAAAACAGTACGAATGTTCGGAATGTCTCTTTCGGCAGCTCCTTCGCAGCTTGAAAGATCTCCTGCGCAAGCGCATGGTCCAATGCGACGTCTTCCGGCAGTTCTTCATCCGGTATGCTTCCTTGTTCCGTTTCGCTGACAATATACACTCTTGTCTTTTCTCGCATGGCATAATGCTTTACGATTTCGTGCTTCAGCATCTTGTTCAGGAATGCTTCCGGTATCAGGATGTCGAACCGTCCGAACTTCTCGATCCGGCGGAAAAACTGCACATAGACGTTCTGCAGCACGTCTTCCGCGTCCGTCGGATCGGAGAGGTGTACGATCGCATATTTCATCAGATTCGGATAGGTCGTTCTGTAGACCCTGTCGAAGTATTCTCGGTTCATGTTTCATCTCTTTCCGTAAGTACTTACACCTATAAAGAGCAATCGAACGCGCAAAAGGTTACAAAAAGAACACGATTGCCGTGTTCTTTCAGTATAACGGTATTTCGTTTTGTTTACAAGGATCAGGAGCCGGTGCAGACGCCGTTGTTGTCCACCTTGCGGGCGCCTTCGGGCAAAAGCTCGGAGATCGTGACGAAGCGATAGCCTTGTTTCTGCGCTTCCTCGATCAGCTTCGGCAGATAGGTTTCGATCTCGAAGCCGTTGTTGTGCGAGAGGATGATGCTGCCGTCCGAAAGCTTCGGAAGAACGGCGTTCAGGATCGTTTCGGCGCTGCGCCCTTCCTTCCAGTCGACGGTGTCGAGATTCCATTGCACGATCTCATAGCCCATGTCGCGCACGGTCGAAACGACGGTGTCGTTGTATTCGCCGAACGGCGCACGAAACAGCGTCGTACGCTTGCCGGTCAGCGCTTCGATCTGATCGTCGAGCTCGGAAAGCTCCTTCCGGATCTCATCGGCGGAAATGCGGTTCATATGCGGATGCGTCAGCGAATGATTGCCGATCTCGTTTCCGCGCGCCGCGATTTCCTTGACGACGTCCGGATACGCCTTGACCCAGACGCCGCATAAAAAGAAGGTTGCCTTGATGTTGTACCGGTCGAGCGTATCCAGAATGAAGCTCGTTTTGTCGGCGCTCCATGCGGCGTCGATCGTCAGCGCGATCGCGCGGTCCGAGCGCGATACGCGGTAGACCGGCACCAACCGCGAGTTGACCGGAATCGTGTTGAGCTCATAGGCGTCTACGACAGCCATCGTCGGCGCGGTCTGCTCCCCTTCCCTGTCGCGGAAGATGAAAAAGACTGCGATCGCCGCCGCCGCCAAAGCGACGCACACAAGCGCCGCGATCCATGTTTTCTTATTGATGACGATTACCTGCATGCCTGATCCCTCCGAATCTTTGCTAAATCGTATGCGTTCGAAGGTCGAATATGCATGGAAAAACGCCGGACAGGCCGGCGTTCGAACGGATCGCTTCAATAGGCGAGTCGGCAGTAGCCGTTGTTCAGCGGCAGTCGGAACGCATCGTCAAACACCAGATACTGCATACTGTAATGCCGCTCGCCCGGAAGACCGCAATCAACCGGTGCGAGGGCTTTGATCGGTTTGCCGACACGTTCGGCCACGGCGTCGAGCAGCGATGCATAAGCGGGCGCAGAAAGCGCGATCAGCTCATAGACAAGCCCGTCCGGACAGTAACTGATGTATCCGACCGGTTTGTTCTCCGCATACGCGATCAGCGTTTGCGCGTCATCAATCGCATAGTCCTCGAACACGGTCTGCATTTCCTGCAGATCGCGCAGCTGCATTCCGTCGTGCGTCTCAAGCGCTGCGCGGTATACGGCAAGCAGATCGTCCCAGCGTTCGCCCGCGTTCAATTCGAACGGTTCGTGCGTTCGGTCGCTTTCGGAATGCACGGTCAAAATATCCGTACCGTTCCGGAATCCGAGCGAAGCATAGAGTGATTCGGTCACCGGATGCAGGTAACAGCAGGAAAAGCCGGCGTCCTTCGCATGACGGATCAGCAGCGTCATGAGCGCGTGCATCAGACCCTGTTTGCGATATTCCGGAAGCGTGGAGACGCCTGCAACAAGCAGCGCGGGAAGATCCCGCTGCTCCGCACGGATCACCGTCGGACGCCCCTGCGCCATGGCGACGAGACGTTCCCCGTCGAAGGCGCCGAAGGAATGCTCCGGATGAAACCGCTTCTTGAAGTAATATGCGGTAAACGCGGGCGATTCCTCAAAGATATCGCGCCACATGACCTCCGCCTGCGCACGGTCGGCCGCCGTGAGTTTCCGAAGGATCACAGCTGCCTCCTTCCCGCCGCGCGCGCATAGACGCTCATTGCAATGCCGACGCAGGCGAACGATGCAAGGATGTTGGAGCCGCCGTAGCTGATGAAGGGAAGCGGGATGCCGGTGACGGGCATGGCGCCGAGGTTCATGGCGACGTTTTCAAAGATGTGCGCCGCAAGCATGACTGTGCAGCCGACGACGAGGCAGCGACCGAAGGTATCGCGCGCGACAAGCGCCGTATGCAGCCAATGGAACAAAAGAAGAAAGAACACGATGATCAGCATCATTGCGCCGAAAAAGCCGAGTCCTTCGCCGATGCCGGAAAAGATAAAGTCCGAATGGCGGATCGGAACATAGCCCTGCTGGATCAGCGTGCCCTTCGTGAAATAGCCCTTGCCCCAGAATCCGCCGGAGCCGATGATCTGTTTTGCGTGGAGAACGTTCAGACCGGAGCCTTCGGGATTGCGCGTCGGGTCCAAAAACACGCGGATGCGCTCTTTCTGTACGTCGGTCAGGATCAGCATCCAGCTCAGAATGCCGCCGACGCCGATCGCAAAGAGTCCGCCGATCACGTATCGCCAGCGAATGCGTACGCAGAACAGGATCCCGCCGAAGATGATCAGCATGACCATTGCGGTTCCGAAGTCATTTTGCAGGATGACAAGCAGAAACGGCACGAAAAAGTACAGAAAGAGCATGAGAAAATCCGAAAAGGCGGTGATCGGACCTCTGCGGTCATAGATTTCGGAAGCCGCTTTGGACAGTACGACGATCAAAACGACCTTCGTGATCTCTGAAGGCTGAAATGCGCGCACGCCGAGATTGTACCAGCCGAGCGCACCGCGCGTATCCTCGCCTGCGATGACAAGCAGCAGAAGCAGGATCAGGCAGACGATGTACGCGACCTTCGTGAACGGCTTATATTTGTCGTAATCGAAGATCGCAAGCGGGATCAATGCCGCAAGCGAGATGACGATATTTCCAATTTGACGTGTGAAAAACTGAAAGTTCAGCCGATCCCAGAATGCCGCAAAGGTCGTTTCCGTTCCGTCGAACGGATCGGAAAGCACATCCAGCAGCGTAACAAGACCGAACAGAACCAAGGCCGTTACCAATACGATCGTAAGGATATCGACCCGATAAGGCGCCTTGGTTCTGACGGTGCGTTGATTCATCTAACGATGTACTTCTGGAGCTTTGCGGGAGCCGCATCGAGCTCCGCTTTCTTATCGGCAAAGCCAGGCTTTCCGAGCAGCGCATAGGTTGCCTTCTTGCCCTCTTCGACGCCGGGCTGATCGAAGGCGTTGAGCGCAAGCAGCTCGCCCGCAAACGCGGTCTGGATCTCGAACATATAGAGCAGTTCGCCGACCGTGAACGGATTGACTTCCGGCATACGGATCGCGTAGTTCATGTGACCGCTCTTCATCACGGCGTATTCGGTCGCGGCTTCCTCCGCGGCAATCAGCTCGTTCTGCGTGTGTCCGCAAAGGAACGACACGTCGGGAATGTCGAGATAGCCGTCCGGAATCGGCATGGTCTTGCGGTAGTTGTCGACCGAAAGGAAGGTCACAACCTTGTCGAACGGACCTTCGGTGTAGAGCTGGACCTGCGAATGCTGATCGGTCACGCCGAGCGACTTCACCGGCGTCTGACCGGCGTGGATCACGCTGCCGTCGTTGCCGACGCGCTTGCCGAGAGATTCCGCCCAAAGCTGCGCATACCAGTCGGAAATGTACTTCAGCGAATCCGCATACGGCATCAGAACATGGATGTTCGCGCCGCGCTTCATCGCAGCGACCTGCAGCGCGCCCATCAGGTACGCGGGATTCTCAAAGACGTTTTCGTTCTGCGTAAGCTCGTCCATATAGGCTGCGCCCGCGAGCAGACCGCGAATGTCGATGCCGCAGACCGCCGCAGCGACGAGACCGACCGGACAAAGCTCCGAGAAGCGTCCGCCGACGCCGTCCGGTACATAGAATGTCTTGAGATTTTCACGCTTTGCGATTTTGATCAGGTTGCCCTTGACATGATCGGTCGTCGCGATCAGATGCGTGGAAATGTCCGCGCCGAGCGTTTTGTGCAGGAGATCGGTGACGATCAGAAGCTGCGACATCGTCTCCGACGTGCTGCCGGATTTCGTGATGACGTTGAAGCAGGTCTTTTTGACGTCGATCACGTCAAGCAGTGCGTTCATGCGTTCGGGATCGATGTTGTCCTCGACGAACAGACGCGGACCGACGCGCTTTTCCTTCGGGAGATCGTTATAGTGCAGATGCGACAGCGCCTGCTGGACTGCGATCGGACCGAGCGCGCTTCCGCCGATGCCGAGCACGACGAAGTTGTCAAAATTCGCGCGCACATACGCAGCCGTTTCCTCGATCTCCGCAACGATCTCGTCCTGATTGTGCGGAAGCTCGCGCCACTTCATCTCTCCGCGCTTCGCCTTCATCCCTTCGACGGCAGCCGCAAGCGGAAGAGCAAGCAGCTCATCCTGCGTCAAACCGCGGGCACCGAGCGTTTCCTGCATCATGTTGTTGTAGTCCACGGTGATCCGCATCGCTTCACGGTCATAGGTTTGATTCATAATGATTCCTCCTCATGTATTGATTTGATGATTGAGCGCATCATATGCGTCTTTGAGTTCCTCATGTGTTTTGAACATATCGCTGTAGGCTTCGAGCAGCACCGCGCCCGAAAAGCCCTTCCTGCAAAGCGCGTCGACGATCGCTTTGAAGTCTACGTCTCCGTGCGGCGGAAGACAGTAGCGCGGCTTGCTTCCCGACCGGTCGCAGTCGCAGGCGTGTACGGCAATGATCTGTTCCCCGAACGCATCGACAAATGACAGCGGATCGACGCCTGCGCGGATCGCCTGCTTGACGTCAAGCGTATGGTACAGCGGACGCTTCAGCAGAGCGCGAAGCGCAAGCCCTACCTCCGGCGTCGGCATGATGCTGTAGCTGACGTTTTCGAGCGTCAGATGCAGACCGTGATCCTCCGCCATATCGGAGAGCCGGTCGAAGATCGGTGCAAGGCGTTCCAGCTGCAGATTCTTCGCGACGCCGTTCAGAACGACGGGTCCGTGCATCACGTAATGATCGGCCGAGAGCCGTTCCCCCGCCTTCAAAACCTCTTCATAATGCTGCATCGCTTCCTCGCGCTGACGTGGATGCGGCGTGAACAGCAGCGGTTCGAACTGCAGACTCATCGGATGTACGGCAACCACGGAGACGCCCGCGTCGTCGGAGCGCTTTTTGAGCATCTCAACAAAGTCCGGCGCATACTCCGCCGCGCTGTTCAGATAATACTCTGCCGTTGTGATGCCCCACTGCCGAAACAGCGCCGGCGCGTCCTCGAGCATCAGGGTATCAAAAAAGCTTGCTGTTGAAATTCCGGTTCTGATCATAATTGCCTCCCATATATTGTAGCATTGTTTCGACCGGAACGAAAGAGCAAATTTAATTTTGTAAGACAAAAACATTTTCTGATTCTGCCGTTTTTTTATTTACAAACAAAGAAAGAACGTGTATGATATATCTGTTGAGAAATGCGAATATCCGCTTTACCGTTTTCGACAATTCAGAAAAGGAGCAATTTGATATGATCGATCTGACCATGAACCGCGAAAATCTCAAGCGTTCGATCGAGCGCGCGCGTGAGAAGAACATCATCATTCCGACGTTTGCACAGATGGAAGACCCGACCAAGGTGCCGGAAGCCATTCAGGAAAAGCTGACGCACGTCGGTCTCTGGGACGTCAACCCTCTGAACCTCTTCCGTATTACGTGGAGAAACAATCCCGTTGAGAAGGGCGGCGACGGCAAGTTCGGCGACGTCAACTTCATCGAGCTCCCCTCCTCCCTGACCGGCGTCAAGGCGCGTATCGTGCTTTTGACCGGCAAGTGGTTCCCGACAGGCTGCCACAAGGTCGGCGCATCGTTCGGATGCCTTGTACCGCGTCTCGTGACCGGTCAGTTCGATCCGACCTATCACCATGCGGTCTGGCCGTCCACCGGCAATTACTGCCGCGGTGGCGCGTTCAACTCTAAGCTTCTGGCATGCGATTCCGTGGCGATCCTTCCCGCGGAGATGTCGAAGGAACGCTTTGAGTGGCTTTCGAAGATCGCGGGTCAGTTCATCGCGACGCCGGGATGCGAATCCAACGTCAAGGAGATCTTCGACAAGACCTGGGAGCTCCGCAAGGATCCGTCCATGATGATCTTCAATCAGTTCGAAGAAATGGGCAATCCGCTTTGGCATTACAACGTCACCGGTAAGGCGATCTATGACGCGGTCGAAGAAATCCGCCGCGAGGGCGACCGCTTCGCGGGCGCTGCGTTTACAAGCGGTTCGGCAGGCACGATGAGCGCAGGCGACTTCCTGAAGGAAAAGTATCCGGACGCGAAGCTTGCGGTCGGCGAAGCGCTGCAGTGCCCGACACTTCTGAAAAACGGTTTCGGCGGTCACCGCATCGAAGGCATCGGCGACAAGCATGTGCCGTGGATCCACAACGTCAAGAACACCGATATGGTCATTGCGATCGACGATGAGGACAGTCAGAAGCTCCTCCGCCTGTTCAACGATCCAGTCGGCCTCAAGTATCTCAACGAGGTCGTCGGCGTACCGCAGGAGACAACGGAACAGCTCTCGCTGCTCGGCATTTCCGGCATTGCGAACCTGCTGTGCTGCATCAAGATGGCGAAGTACTACGAGCTTGACGAGCACGACATCCTCGCGACCGTCGGAACCGACTCCGCCGCCATGTATCAGAGCCGTATCCGCGAGCTGGAAGAAGAAAACGGCGCGTACACCGAAGCGATGGCGGCTGCCGACTGGGCGGAGCATCTCCACGGCATTCGTACCGACACCATGGAAGAACTCACCTATCAGAGCCGCAAGCGCGTTCACAACCTCAAGTACTATACCTGGGTCGAACAGCAGGGCAAGGACGTGCACGAGCTCAATGCGCAGTGGTATGACAAGAACTATTGGACCGACATGCACGCGCAGGTCGACGAGATCGATGCGCTCATCAATGAATTCAACGAGCAGACCGGTCTTTTGAAGAACCTCTGATCGAAAAACAGCCGAGAGCCTGCCGAAAAAGGGCGGGCTCTTTTCTGTTCTCGGGATTGACGAAACGCCGCGCATTATGTACAATAATACACATGGACAAGAATCTTCACGAAGGACATCGGGAACGGATCAGAACCGCATACTGTGAGCGCGGCATGGACGGCATGGCGGATCATGCCGTTTTGGAATTGCTGCTGACGTATGCGATCCCGAGGCGTGACGTCAACGAGACCGCACATCTTCTCCTGAATAAATTCGGCTCCTTGGGCGGCGTGCTTTCCGCAGACCCGCGCGAACTGATGCAAACGGAAGGCATCGGTCAAAGCGCGGCGGTCTTTCTGCATCTGATTTTCGATCTCCATCGCAAGCTGAACATGCAGTCGATGCGAAACGCCGACGGACGCACACGGCTTGAAGCGCCGCAGGACGCCTGCCGTTACGCGCTCGCGCTTGCGGCTTCCGATCGGCATGAAACGCTGCGCGTGATCTCGCTCGATTCGACGATGGCGGTGCTGCATACAGATGTTCTGGAGGTCGGTACGCCGACAAAGGTGCATTTTGAACCGCGCCGCGTCGTCGAAACCGCGCTGCTGCACAAAGCGCGGTATCTGATCCTGACGCACAACCATCCTTCCGAGATCCTCGTTCCTTCTGCGGATGATATCGAAACGGCAAAGCTGATTCAGGAAATCGCGACAAAGCTTGAGATCGACGTGCGCGATCAGCTGATCCTTTCGAAGAATGCCGCATACAGCTATCAGTACGACCGCGTTTTCTTCTTCAGCACCCCCGCCGTCTGCCATTCCATGACGCTTGAGGAATACGGCAATACGATCTGCGCACCGCGCACAAAAATCAAACTGTCTTAAGGAGACGTCTATGCGTGCAAAATGCCTCTGTCGGGTCCCCGACGTCACAAAATGGACCGTTATTCACATTACCGGACGGGATCGCGTGATCCGCTGCAGCGAATGCCGTCAGATCTGGCATTCCTACGGTCACTATACCGACGAGGTCAAGGAAGGCATTGTTTCGCCTTATGAATGGAGACACCTGATCCGTACGCCGGAGTATCATAAGGGCGAAGACCCGATCGAAGGCGAACCGGATACCTATCTCGATCCGAACTTCAAAAGCCGATTCAATCCGGAAGAAAACGACGAAACATAGTGATGCCGTCGTTTACGGATGCTGCATCACCAAAAACCATTCGTTCGTGTCATCGACACGACAACGCTCCCCCGTTACCCGAAAACCGTGCCGTTCGTATAAGCGGGCGGCATTTTTGTTTTTCTCTAAGACAAGCAGTCGGCTTCCTGCAGTGTTTTCAAGCGCATACCGCAGCAACGCGCTGCCGATTCCCCTGTTCTGAAATGTCGGTTCAACGAACAGCTTTTCGATCTCCTTTCCGTTGATTCGTACAAAGCCCTTGACGATCCCGTCATCATAGACGAATGTATTCGGAATGCGTTCGGGGATACTGCGGTATTCTTCCGCAACATCCGCGACATTCATCTCGGAAAAGAAGTATCGATCCGTTCGGAAGATCGGATAGAAGTACAAACGATAGTTGAAGACTTCGATCTCTGCAAGGCGAATCGCGTCATCCACGCATGCTCTGCGAATATGCTGCATTGTACAAAGCTGTCCTTTCGATTGGATTTCAGAAACGAAACAGATAGACGTAAATGGATTTCATTCTGTGCGGCGTGCGCAGAGAAGTATTCTTCTGTCTTGAAATCAATGAGCGGTGACAACCGAATCCGTTATCACCGCCCGACGTGGTGCGATTGGCGGGATTTGAACCCGCAAGGTTTCCCCGACGGATTTTAAGTCCGTTGTGTATGCCGTTCCACCACAATCGCATCGATTCTATTTTACACGCTTTCGCGCGTTTGTCAACCGCTAAAGCGAAAGCAGTCCGCCGAGCGTTCCGCCTGCAAGGATGAAAAACAGCGGGTGGATTTTTGCGGTTTTCTTCCAGAATGCAAAGAACGCAAACATCGCAAACAGCCCGAGCCGAAGGAGCGACGTCCAGTCCGCCGAAAATTGAAACGCGCGGAAGTCCGCTTTGACGTTCAGCGCGACAAGCAAGAGCGAGAAACCGGCGGCGGTGATCAGACCGATCGCTGCGGGACGCAGACTCAGGAACAGACTCTGCACAAGATGCGAAGTATAGTATTTGCGGATCGCCTTTGCGATCAGCAGAATGATAATGACCGAAGGCGTAATGAGTCCGATCGTCGCGACGATCGAGCCGGGGATCCCGGCGACGTTATAACCGACATAGGTTGCGGCATTGACACCGATCGGACCGGGCGTCGACTCTGCGATCGCGATGATATTGGCGACCTCCGCTTCGGTCACCCAACCGTAGACCGCGCCCATCTCGCGGATGAACGGCACGGTGGCAAGCCCGCCGCCGACGGCGAACAGACCGGCTTTGAAGAACTCGAAGAACAGGAGTCCGAGGTTTTTCAAAAGGATCAGCATCGTTTCAGCCCTCCCCATGCAAGCCCGACGATCGCCGCGCCGAG
>JAEEGL016821379.1_pt1 | contig 11645 bp, 7 predicted proteins | sample 9134231 | NCBI WGS metagenome assembly JAEEGL01 (sample SAMN16246548, study PRJNA631951) | gut metagenome | biome: gut microbiome; feature: rumen; material: fiber-attached | host: Bos | place: Iran: Karaj | collected 2018-10 | reverse complement strand
ACTGAGTCAGAGTGAACTAGACCTGGCCGCAAAACGTCAACAACCATCCGTGCGTCGGTATCAGCTGGACGACGAAAATTTTGCACCCCATCTTGTAGCCGATGAGGGCGATAATTGACAGGTTAAACTATCAATTTCTCCATAATATTCAGAATGAATATTGAGAATTAACGTATTTTTTCAAAATCGAATTGAAATCTGAAAGATTATTTTAATATTTGCAAGAGTTGATAAATAAGACGTGCATCTCGTGTGTCACGCCTTAGGGGACCTATTATCTTCCTTGAAAATTCTTTAGCAAATAATTATCTTTTATTCGAATGGAAAATAATTCACAAAAATCGCAGACTTCCAACAATCCAACCTTCATCCAGATTCCTGCATCCATGCTCAAGGATGCAGCCAAGAAGCATAAAGACGAAGATATCACCTTGGTTGAATTGTGGTTTCTATGCTTGGGCCATTGGCGTTGGTTCTTGATTAGTGTGCTCCTTTGCTTGAGTGCTGCCACCCTTTATATCCTCCGCACCCCCAAGTCCTATACCCGCATGATGTCTGTCTTGATCAAGTCTGACCAGCAGAAGGATTACAATGGTGCCATGGGTGACTTTACGGATATAGGACTCATTCAAGGCACGCGCAATGTCAACAATGAGATTATCGCTATGACATCCCCCTCCGTTGCGTTTGCCGTAGCTAAAGAGATGGATTTGACTACAAGCTATCAGAAGCCAGGATTCTTCAAAAATGCCACCCTTTATGGGGAGAACTTACCCATTCGTGTCGTATTTTGCGATTTGAAGAGCTCTACTTTTGCCTCTTTCAAGATGGATTTGAATCCGGATGGTTCTTACCAGCTTTCCAAATTCAAATGTAGTGAAATAGAAGAGCCCATTAGTCAGGATTTTGAAGGGAAACTATCTGCAGACACAGTAACTACTCCCCTCGGTCGGATGTTGATTATGCCCAGTGGTTATTTCACTTCTTTGACCGAACCTACTACGATTTTGGTTAGTAAGTCACCCTTGAAAAATGTTGCGGCTGGTATATTGGATAAATTGCAGGCACGTCAAGATGATAACCGATCCACTGTTGTCAAACTTTTTTACACGGATGTTGACCCTCTTCGAGCCGAGAATATACTTAGCTGCTTGATAGATAATTACAATCGTAACTGGATCTACGACAAGAACCAGATTGCTACAAGTACTTCCCAATTCATTAACGATCGGTTGAATGTCATCGAACGAGAATTGGGTGCTGTGGATTCCGACATCTCGCAGTTCCAGTCAGAAAATCTCATTCCGGATTTGAAAGCTGCAAATACGATTAATTTGGAGCGGGCAAGTAAGGCAAACCAGAATATTCTGCAGTTGAATGCAGAATTGGAATTGGCCAATTCATTGCGAGACTATGCGAATGACCCAGCAAACGAATATAAACTTTTGCCTGTCAATAGTGGTGTTACTGGTTTGAAAATCGAACTACAGATTAGTAATATTAACGATTTGCTTCTCCAGCGTGAAACCCTTTTACGAAACTCCAGCTCCAACAATCCTGTCATTCAGGAGATGGAGAAATCAATTCATGAAATGCATACTTCTTTTTTACAGAGTATCGACAATCAAATCTCAGCTATAAAAGCGCAGATTGATGCTTATAATCGCTCGGAGGCTCAGAGCAATGCCCAGATGGCCATCAACCCGGATCGTTCGAAATATCTCTTGTCTGCTCAACGCCAGCAAAAAGTTAAGGAGCAGCTCTACATTTACCTGCTTGAAAAGCGAGAGGAGAATGAGTTGACGCAAGCCTTTACGGCCTACAACACTCGCATCGTGAATCCACCCTTTGGTGCCGATGCTCCAACCGCTCCCAAGAGTCGCCAGATTTTGATTATAGCTTTCCTTATCGGTCTGATTATTCCCTTTGTTTATCTCCATTTACGTGAAGTTCTCACCACCGTGGTTCGCGGCCGTAAGGATATTGAAAATATGAATGTTCCTTTTGCGGGGGAAATTCCCGAAAATCCCCTCAAGCCCAAATCGAAGAAGGAAAGATATCAGGCCAAGTATCAGTTGCAGGTGCGACCTGACAGCCGGAACATTCTTAACGAGGCTTTCCGTATTGTGCGTACAAATTTGATGTACGTGGCAGGTCCCAAGAGTGAGAATCCAGCTAAGGTGATTATGGTTACCTCACAAAACCCAAATTCTGGCAAGACTTTCATCACAATGAATCTGTCCGCAACCTATGCCATTGCTGGGCAGAAAGTACTCGTCATGGACCTTGATGTCCGCAAAAGTTCTGCCAGCCGGTTTATCGGTCGCCCCAAGGAGGGTATAACGGCTGTCCTTAGTGGTGTCGTTGCCGATTGGCATGAGGTTGTTAAACCAGTATCTGAACGTGACAACTTCTTTGTTCTTCCTGCTGGTCATTCTGTTCCTAATCCTACGGAATTGTTGCAAGGCTCTCGTTTAGCCACTATCTTGGAACAAGCTCGACAGGAGTATGACCTTATAATGATTGACTGTCCTCCTTACGAAGTGGTAGCCGATGCCTCCCTCGTCAGCCAGTATGCCGACCTTACCCTATTCGTCATCCGTTGCGGTCTCTTCCAGCGTGCCATGCGCAAGAATGTGGAACAACTTTATATAGATAAAAAGTTCCCTCGTTTCAATATCATCCTCAATGGTTCCGAGGCAGCCACCTCTCGCTATGGCTACAACCGCTATGGCTATGGTTATGGCTATGGTTATGGCTATGGTTATGGCTATCATTCTTATTATTCCAACAAACCGAACAAAGACTAATAGAATGAATATTGTTAATAGAATCCATCAGCATATAAAATCCAGGATTAAGAGAAGGAAAGAAATGCCTATTTATAAGCACCTCCTTCTCGAAATCCAGGATTATTTGCAACAGCGCGGGGTACATCTTATTTATGTGGAACCGCCTTTTGAATATAAAATCAAGGGATTGACTGCTTTTGAACTGGAACGTATCAACAACTGGGTATTCGATTTCAATAAATATGAGGAGAATTTACCTTATTTGAAGCGATTATACAGGGAAGAAGTAACGTGGGATTATATCCAATCCGTTTTCGATGGAGGCATAGTTGTCCAAGGAAATAAGCGTAAAATGCTTCTTGATTTTTCAAGCGAAAATCAGCATATAATAAATGGCAGAAGGATTACCATAGGTCAACCTAATACCTATCACAACACCATTTATACGCATGGTGCTTGCACCTGGCGAGGTACTGGAGTGGAAGATTCTCAAACTATTGCCTCCTACCTTCAATTCAGGATAAACACGACATTCCCTAATGCCTATCGTGTGGTCAATAGCGCCATTGGAAGAGGCAGCACGGTACAGGATGACTTCCAATTTATCAAGGAACAGAATTACCATAAGGGAGATATTGTTATTTTGGGTTCTTTTGGAGGACTCAGTATTATACCTCGATCTTTTTACAACCAGCACAAGATTCCCTATCTTGAATCGTCTCATCTATTTGATTGTCCCCATGATTATGGAGAGTGGTTTCTCGATGATACACTTCATACCACAGCAAAAGGTAATGATGTGATTGCAAATGCCATTTTCAATAAATTGAACAAGGATCTGCATTGGCTTTCTTCTGAGTTTGAAGCTTCCGAGCCCAAACAAGCCATCTCGAAGAAACATGATTTACCCACTAATATCACTTCAGGGGAAAAGGTCTACGGTGACAATCCTGCACTCTTGGAATTCATACAATCACTTCAGCCCTATAAAAAAGAGGGGAGGAATGGTAGCATTGTGATGAACTGCAATCCATTTACATTAGGACATCGTTATTTGATTGAATATGCTGCTTCCCGAGTTGATACCCTTTATATTTTCGTGGTTGAAGAAGACAAGTCCTATTTCTCCTTCGCGGACCGAATCAGCCTTGTTCGTCAGGGAACAGAAGATTTGAAGAATGTTATCATTCTGCCCTCTGGCAAATTTATCATCTCAGCCACCACATTCCCCGGCTATTTTTACAAGGATGACATAAAAGAAGCAACTATCGATTGTTCGAATGATTTGACGGTTTTCGCTCAGTACATTGCTCCAGCTCTTGACATCAGAATTCGATTTGCTGGAGAAGAACCCTTGGATCCTGTAACCAATCAATACAATGAAGGCATGAAGGAAATACTTCCACAATATGGAATCGAGTTTCAGCCCATAGCACGTAAATGCGATACCGATGGGAGCCAAGTAATTAGTGCTTCTCGGGTACGTAAATATTTCGAAAGGGGAGATCTGGATTCCCTCAAGAGCATTGTTCCCTCCACTACGTATCGTTATCTCTACGAACGCTATCAACGAGAACACGGGCACTAAGCTATTTTATACCCCTTCTCCTTTCATAATCTATAGCCACTATCAATGCAAGACCAAACTTCAAAAAGTAAACGAATCGCAAAAAATACGCTTTTGCTGTATTTTCGTATGCTTTTTTTGATGTTTATCAATCTTTACGCCAGTCGCGTCATTCTCGAAGCATTGGGAGTTGAAGACTATGGTGTTTATAATGTTGTTGGCGGATTTGTTGCGATGTTTTCTATCATCAGTTCCCCGCTGACCAGTGCATGTTCTCGTTTTTTGAATTATGAAATGGGAAAGGGAATTCAAGATAGAATCCGTATAGTATTCTCAACATCCCTAACTGTTCACATTCTTTTAGCAGTTCTTATCGCAATCCTTTGCGAGGTTATCGGCCTTTGGTATGTGAATAATCACATGGTACTACCAACTGGTCGTCTTGTCGCCGCAACCTTTTGTTTCCATTTCTCGGTTTTTAATTTCTCCACCAATCTAATCACCATTCCGTATAATGCAGCTATCATTGCGCATGAACGAATGAAGGTATTTGCCTATGTAAGCCTGTTTGAGGGAATCGCTAAGCTGTTGGTCTGTTTCCTCATCATGGTTACCCCTTTTGATAGACTGGTATTCTATGGTTTTTTACTGTTGGTAATTCAGTTATTTGTTCGTTCTACCTACCAGCTATATTGTAAAAAGCATTTCGAGGAATGCAGATATACTTTCGTTATTGATCGGGTGTTAATTGCCCAGATGTTTGCTTACACAAGTTGGCACATTATCGGGCATACATCTAGAGTGTTGAAGACACAAGGTGTGGATCTCCTTCTTAATTCCTTCTTCGGTCCTGTCCTGAATGCAGCCAAGGGTGTTGCCAACCAGGTTCAAGGTACTGTTGAAGGATTTGCTAACAATTTCATGGTGGCGATGAATCCACAGATTACACAGTCTTATGCTGAAGGGGATCATAAGTATATGTTCAAATTGGTTTTTAATGGCTCTCGTTATTCTTTCTATATGCTATTGATCTTGTCCCTACCCATCATTGTGAATGCTGATTTTATTTTAAGTATTTGGCTTAAGCATGTGCCAGAATATGCAGTAATATTCGTGCAGTTGACTTTAGTTTGTACTCTCATTACGTCACTATCAAATACATTGATTACGGCTATGAATGCAACTGGTAACATTAAGTATTACCAGATTGCTGTTGGAGGTATTCTGTTAATGAATCTTCCCTTGTGCTTTTTATTTCTTAATATTGGTTTCAATGCCATTTCAGTCATGGTGATAGCAATATTTACAGAATTGCTTAGCCTCTTTGTTCGTCTCATTATGGTTTCAAGGTATATTTCTTCGTTCAACATGATTGATTATTCCCAAAAAGTCATTTTCCCTTGTTTCACCATTGCCATAATTTCTGCTTTATTGCCTGTCTTCCTCAAATTCATTCTTGATTATTCTATCTTCTCGTCTTTGATAAATATTTTCCTTTCTTTTGTAATATGCTCGATAGCAATATTCTATTGGGGATGTTCTCGCAATGAACGACTCTTGGTTATCTCAAGGATTTCAAAAATGCTTCATCGTTTATGAAACTGGGTATTCTTACTTACCATCGTCCATGTAATTTCGGTGCGAATCTTCAGGCATTTGCGACTGTTCGTTTTTTCCAATCCTTAGATCATCAGGTAAAGGTAATTGATTATGAACGAAAGGCGGATAGGAATTATCGCTTCGTTGTTGATTCAAAACAAACGGAAGCTCATATAGCATTTATTGAAACAAGATTGCCACTGACCGATCAAGTATCCGATGAAGAAGGGTTACGCTCGGTCGTTCGAAAAGAGGCATTCGATGCCATTTTGATTGGTTCTGATGCCGTTTGGCGGAAACCACAGGAGAACAATATCTATTTTGCGCAATGGCTTTTTGAAGATTTGCAAATCTCCTCTATTCCTGTTGCATCCATATCACCCTCTCACATGGGTAATGGGTTTCAGTCTTGTGCTAAGGAGCAAACTGATAGTATCAGAAAATGTTTGGAACAATTTAAATATGTTGCCGTACGAGATTCATGGACACAAGTTGTAATTAATCGGGATATTTTTGGAGGAGATTCATTTATCCAGAATATCACACCTGATCCAGTTTTCATGCTTCCCAAATTATTGAATGACGAAGAATGGGATAATCTGGGACACAAAAGTCAGAAATACATTCTCGCAACATTTGACAATGATTGGGCTAAATCACCAAAACGAGGATGGTTACGCAGATTTTGGTTTGTCTGTTTCAAGAAGGTTGTTAATAAAGCTGGCTATGAACTAATTGAAATACCTATTCCTGAAGGGAAAAGTGGCCTATCTTTTGACGATTGCATTGATTATCCGATTGATCCTATCCAGTGGTTTTTATGGATACAGAATGCGCGCGGCTTCATCGGTATCCGATTCCATGCCATCGTCAGTTGTATTGCATGTGGCACGCCTTTCTATAGTATCGACAGTTATTGCGATAATTCCTTTAAGAATTCCCTGCTAACAATGTTCGGATTTCGTAAATTAGCAAGGGCGAATGATCAGAGAAGCAAGATAAGAAATTTGTTGCTTGATACCAAGTTTGGAAACTATCGTACGGGGGATTGTATCGAGTTCGAGAACCCCAAACGTATTCTCCATCAGATTCTCGAGTGTCCGAAGGAAGATATTCAAGAACTTGGAAAATCGTGTCGTGCCCGTTTCAAGTCGAATATGCAAGATTTGTTAGCAAGTATCTGTCATGAAACAAACTGAACTGGATATCTTTTTTTGCTTATTAAGAATCTCTCTTTGGAATAGAGAAACAGATAAGTTGCACCTTCAAAATCTCTTAGAGCGGAGCGATTATTCGTGGTTGCCTATTCTAAAATCTATTGAAGATCATGCCCTGTTGGGCGTAGTTGCTGATACAATTCTTTCTCTTTCAGACCAACTCCATTTAAATGATATTCAAAAAAACAATATTCTGCAGTATGTAGCTAATTCACAACAAATACACTTTAAAACACAGCTAGTTCTTGTTGAGGTTTTTGAGAAACTAGATACTTTTGGATGCAATCCGATTTTATTAAAAGGGGAGGGGTTGGCACAATTGTATCCTTCCCGGTGTGTTCGAGCTTGTGGCGATGTGGACATTTATGTAGGCACGAAGGATTTTGATAAAGCGGTTGCGTGTCTGAAATCAATGTGCGAGGAAAGAGACTTGGCCCATGCAGTATTAAGCAGACACGATTATTCGGTTAAGTACAAGGGGATCCTTTTCGAAATCCATTTCAAGCCCGGGTATGCAACTATTGAGAAGGCAGAACAACGTTTTCAGGAACTTGCGAGCTATTGGTTGGAGCCTGAGAAGTGCCAGACTATTACGATTTTAGGAAAGCAAATCCTTATTCCTGCTGCTCAGTATAACATTCTCTATGTTTTCGAGCATTTGGCTCGTCACTTTCGTAATTCCGAGTTGGGAATTCGTCAATTCTTGGATTGGGCGCTATTATTGGAGAAGACCGATTTTCAGGAATCTATCTTGAAGAAGGATTTGGAGGAATTATTCGTTCTCGATGCTTGGAAAAAGTTTGGAGGTGTGCTTCGAGAAGGACTGGGTATGGAAATAATTCCATTTATTGAAGCAACTGATAATAAGCTTTCAAAAGAACTCATTTGTGTTTTGATGAAGCGAGGTAATTTTGGGAAAATGAAATCCTATTTAGAAATAAAAGGCAAGTTCTTTTATCTTCTCTCTCTATTTGGGAAATCGAGAGAGGTAGCTTTGGTTTTTCCTCAATATTCTAAAAAGTGGCTAGCAAAGCGTCTTAAAGAATCATTTTGTGGATATTTCAAAAAGAAAATCAGAAGATTCGTATAATATGGATGAGGATAGGCTAAAGATATTTCCCTTCGGGAAACAATTATGTCTGATTGTAGAAAAACGATTCAGCAGCAGAGTCACTATTCACAGTGTCTCAAACATTCCAACACAATAGGTTATATTTATTTGCAACTTCGTGGTATAAACCCATCTTTTGCACAGGAGCTAATACAATCATACTAAATAATAAAATTCGTTGGTTTTGCTATACAAATCGAAGCAGGTACTATGGAGCAACTCAAAGAGCGAATAAAACAATTTTGGGCTTTACCCATCTCATTAAAGGCATTTTATTATCTGCTTTTTTTGACCTTTGGAGAAACCGTCTTTTCTTTTATCATTCCTATTATAAATGCAGCAGGTTTAAGTGGCTCACATAAGCAAGTTTTTACTATTTTATGGGTTATTGGTATTTACTTTTCATTATCGTTATTTATTAAAAGTATTCGGTTGATAGATATTGTTGCTTATTTTTCAATATCTGCGTTTTACTATTTATCCCCTACTATCTACCCGATTACACGATTCTATGTTGAAAGTACATTTTCATCATTTGCGTTCAATACTATTCCTTTTTATTTTCTTGCTTTATTAGTTGATCTAAGGCGTGATAGTTTGGCCTTAACCATTATTATGAAAATACAGGTAGTAATGACCGCTATTTTGGTTTTTTTGATGATATTAGGACATACTAACAATGCTTCTGCAACTGATGAACAGATGGGGCTATCTTACTCCATCCTTTTACCAACTATGTATTTGTATTATATTGCATCGAAAAACAAAAATTTTATAGATTATTTATTTTTTATTTTAGGGTCATCTCTTATTCTAATGCTTGGCACTAGAGGTCCATTGATATGTTTTTTAGTTTTTTTGTTTTTTTTCTCATTTTTAAATAATAGGCATAACGCCGTTATGACCATCAATATTTTTCTAGTTGTTGGAGTTTTTTATATCTTTCTTCGCCCTATCATGATAGTGCTTATGTTTCTTACCAGAATGGCGGGATTGAGCACACGTATTTTTGAAAGTTTTTTGGATGATCAATTAGTTAATTATGAAAGTTCTTCCGGTCGAAATGAGATTCATGAATTATTATGGAGTCATATTTCTAATGATAGTGGGGGAATCGGATATGGGTTTGGAAGTGACAGACTTATGGGTTTAACAGGTACTATGTATGCACACAATTTATTTTATGAAGTTTGGATGGATTTTGGATTGTACATTGGATCTATTCTTATGATTATCTTTGCTTTTTTTATTGCAAAAACTTTTAAAAAAGCATATGGCAGTGTCATGTTTAATTTCTTTTTAATATTACTTATTTCTTCGGTAGGTCATTTAATGTTATCGGGATCATATCTTATAGACTATCAGATTTACTTTTTTGTCGGTTTTTGTGTTAATATCCTTCGATCAGATAATGAATCTGAGTTAGATATAGATAATAACAATTATATATTACTTTCTGATTTTAATTCCGTCTAAAAATCAAAGAACCGGAAAGAACCTCACCCAAGTTTCCCCCAAGAAGCCATTGTCTACCAAATCTGGAAATATGTCTGTTTATTCAGGAAACCGTTTACATATTTAGGAAAAAACCAGCTTAACGTGTCTACTGCTGGTAGGAAAAGAAATATAGTATCACATTAATTATTTTCATTTATATGAATATTGCTATTTGTGCGATTTGTTACAATCGTCTTAATTCATTGAAACGCCTTCTTGGTTCATTAGAGAAAGCTTATTATGATGATCCTGTTACCCTAATTATTAGTATTGATAAGAGTAACACATCTGAGGTTGAAGATTATGCGGATTCTTATGAATGGACGTATGGTGAACTCCGAGTTATCAAACATGAAAAGAATCTTGGATTAAGAAATCATATCTTAAGCTGTGGTGATCATTTGCATGAATTTGATGCTATTATAGTCTTAGAAGACGATGTATATGTGACTCCTTCATTTTACGTTTATTCAAAAGAATGTGTTGAGAAATATCGTAATGATTCAAATATAGCAGGAATAGGTTTATTTTCATATCCAGTTAATGCTCATAATAAACTGCCATTTAAGCCCTTACCTACGGATAGTGACGTTTATTTTTTACAGTTAGCTTGTTCCTGGGGACAAGTTTGGATGAAAAACCAATGGTTTGAATTTATGAATTGGTATAAGATTCATAACGAAGAGTTTTCTCTCCAGCCTCATTTGCCTGCATCTATTTGCAGTTGGCCGAAATCATCTTGGTTAAAATATCATGATAAGTACTGTATAGAAACAAATAAGTATTTTGTTTTCCCATATGTATCTCTTACTACATGTTTTTGTGATATTGGTACACATGCGACAAAGAAAGAAACTCATACGCAATCCGTAATGGTATATGGAGAGAAAAAGCATTTTAATCTAAATCCCACTATAAAATATGACGGATTTTTCGAGGCCGAATCCCTTTATGAACATTTGGGGTTGTCAAAAGAGAATTTATGTATAGATTTATTTGGCGAGAAGAAAAACCGTGAGGATAAAAGATATTATCTTACAAGAACCCAACTACCATACAAGGTTTTAAAATCTTATGCGCTTGATTTTAAACCGTGGGAACTAAATGTATTAAATGACCTTGATGGTCATGAGATTTTTTTGTATGATACTACGATGAAAGATAAATCTCCTCATTACAACGATAATAAAGTTAATGCGGACTATTATTTTTATATGACATATATAGATCCAAGAAATGTGATTTATAATTATATTTATAATACTCTTCGTAGAATTAAGCATATAATATTAGGGTAATGAAGTATGTTGAAATTCCTATTTTTTTAAATTGTTAACTATAATGTGTATTCATTACTATTTTTGATTATTATTTTATGAAAATTCTCTTTAATTATGCTAATGAAAAATATCGTCAAGCACAATGGTTAAATTCCTTGACAGGTAAATATATAGCACATTTTGATAAAGTATTTGAATTCGGGCCGGATGATATTGACCCTAAGTTTCGTGAAGCACACAAAGATATATTTGCGTATAAACGGGGTGATGGTTTATGGATATGGAAACCATACTTTCTTTGTCGTCTTTTAGAAGAATGCAAGGAAGGCGATACAATTTTTTATTGTGACTCAGGAGCTTTTTTTATTCGAAATGTAGATCCGTTGTATGAATTATTAGATAAGGAAAAGCCAATATTTGTAACAGATATTCCGTTAATTGAGTCATGCTTCACAAAACCCTTATGTTTTGATGTTATGGGTGGCAGCGAGTATAAAGATATGAACCAAATTCAGGGCGGATTTATTCTTATTAAGGTTTGTGAATATACAAAAGTGTTTGTAAAGAAATGGCTGGACTATT
>JAEEGL016728185.1_pt1 | contig 11645 bp, 11 predicted proteins | sample 9134231 | NCBI WGS metagenome assembly JAEEGL01 (sample SAMN16246548, study PRJNA631951) | gut metagenome | biome: gut microbiome; feature: rumen; material: fiber-attached | host: Bos | place: Iran: Karaj | collected 2018-10 | reverse complement strand
TCGCCTGTGTACAAATGCGGCTCCACAGTCGTCTGGTCTTGGAAATCGGATGTTTCGGCTTGATTTGTTGACGCAGTCGTGCTTGTCGAGGTTGTTGACGCGGTGTGCTGTGTGGGAACAGTCGTGCTCGTCAAGGCCGTCTGCCGCGTGTCAGAGGTGCTTGACCGTTCAGTGGCCACTGTGTGCTCTGAAACATCTGTCCGTTCAGATACCGTCGTTGTGACGGAAGAACCGGTTGTCTCTGTTGCTTCGGTTTTGCTTGTGCCGATTGCGGAATCGGGAGATGTGCCCGTGCCGGAGTCTGTGAGAACGGTTGAATCATCGGTGTATTCGGACAGTGTATTGGAATCTGATGATGCAACCGGTTCCGGAATGGTTGTCGGCTTCTGCATCCGCAGCTTCGGATAGACGAAAGCCGCTGTCAGAATCACGATCACTGCGGCTGCGGACGCAATCAGATACCGTATATTACAGTGTTTCCGATAATCCGCCTGCATTGCAGAATCAATGATGTCATCCGGAAGACCCGCCATCAGCTCTGTAATTTGGACATGATTCAAATAAGTCCCTCCTTTGTAAGCGCGTCCTTCAGCTTTTTCCGCAGCCGCATCAGCGTCACCTTGACATTGGTTTCTGACATTCCGAACAGGACGGATAATTCCTCAACCGGGGTCATGCTCCAATATCTGCGGACAAAGAGGTCACGCTGCTTATTCGGAAGCCGCCGAAGGAAGGCGGTGATCGCATCTGACAGCGCACGCTGCTGCATCACAGATTCGACGGTTTCCGATGAAGGCAGTGTTTCGGTGAGCTCATCCAGTGCAGCACCGGTCTGTCCGCCGCCGCGTTTGTCGCAGTGTGCGGCATGATACCGGTTAAATGCTGCATTGCGGACAAGTTTCATCAAATACGCGCGTAGATTTGCCGGTTTTGCAGGCGGAACGGCATTCCAGAGGGTGAGCAGCGCGTCATTCAGGCATTCTTCTGCATCCTCCGGGCTGCCGAGGATATCTCCGGCAATTTTCAGGCAGAGTGTGCCGTATTGCTGTGATATCTCGGACAGCGCTGATTCATCACGGCTTTGCAGCAACATTAGGATTGATTTGTCGTCTATGGCGATCACCGTCCCTTCCATCCGCCTTCACCTATAAGAACAAGATTTTGTCCGAAAGGTTACACCTTTTTGCAAATTTTCTCATCTCTTTCAATGCTTTTGTTTGGCCATCGATGCAAAGCCAACGCCACCCCTGGATTAGTAATTGAAAGGGGCGGCGTTTGTATCATGGATATGCGTTACATTTCTATCGCCAGAAATTACAGATATGGATTATTAAAATAGAATTGGAAAACGGGTCTTGTCATCAAAGAACCACGTTCTAATGATGTAAATCCACTTGACCCGCCACTCACGAAACCACTATGGATTCCAAACACTGTATCAAAAGTATTTGCGTTGAAGCTCGTTGTTGTGTACACTGGAGAACCACTCATCCCCGCTTGATGTGCAGCAGTTGTTGTATAACGACCAGTGTTGAAGTAATACAAAGATCCGGTACTTGTCGCCGGATACGGAGCCATATTAATTCCTCCAGCAAATCCTGTGTGCGTTACATCGATCCCTACCCCGTCACCATAATAAGTGCTTACTCCATTTAATAGCAATCCCGGATTAAAACACCCATATTTTTGAGTTAATGTTTGACTACCGGGAATATCATCTACTACTATTAGTGCATAGCCAAAGTCAGTAGCTTCATTACCATCTGTAGCATTAACATAATTATTTGATATATGAATGCTTTTGACTGGAATGGATTCAGGTTGAGATTGTGTTGTTTCGGAATATGTATAAGCATTCACAGATACGTTAATGAAGGAACTTGCTGAGGGCTTCCCATTGACAGGGGGTGAAGATGTGTAAACACAGTGAGCAGTTGTCGCAATAACATGATCACTCAATATGAACCCTGTTCCATATCCGCTGTTCGTTACTACTTTTACAACTCTACTATCATAAGCCTTATTAAAGCCGCTGCTTCTGGCTTCCGAAGAATTTCGGGGCTCCATTGAAGAGAGAAGTGTATTTGACGGAAGCGAAAGTGTATATGCTGTATTGCTAACGGTATGAGTGTCACAATCATATTTCCAGTAAGAACGGTTTTCAAATGTAGTATCGACCGTCCTAGTCAGACCGTGCGAATTCGGCACAAAAGTCGTGTGCATTCCAAAAATTTCATGATAGATGTAGCAATCCAGCAGTGCTTGTACGTCAGCACGATCAACAATATGGTCTTGTGTTGGGTCAAGGTCAGTGTAGACATAAGGATAGTTCACCATACCGTTGAGAAACGATAGTAGATAATTGGCGTCCATGCTGTCAATTTTACCGTTTGAACTGCCACTCGTATAGATGTCAACGAATGTACATGTGGAGCAGGGATCAGTGTCTCGCGTGAGCAGTTCTTCTGCATAAGCATCAATATCCGTTATCCCAAGCTCAGCACATATTTGATTTAATGCCATACTCTCGGTCAATTCCTGCGGCGTTGAACTCAGTGCATCTGCTGATAGCATGGAACTGGTCAGTGCCAGCATGGTGACTGAAATCATGGAAGCAATCATTTTTTTGAACATAAACAGTCCTCCTTATCGTTCTGAATAATTTCGAGCGGAATCAGCAAGCCTAATCATCCTTTTAGACACAACCGCTTGCGCGTAAGTGTCGTATGGGAATCAGTATATTTAGGCTTTTTTCATCGAGGTCATAGGCATCATCCTTTCAACTAAATATGTCTCCTGTTTAGCTTGCCGGCACCCAAACCACATTGGAGTAGTTTGTGATACTCTGTGAACTTGGGAAGAACCATCCCTTCTCCTTTGCATAATGCGTCAGCATAATCCGATAGTAGTACCCACCGGTAACCGAAACTGAATAATGATCCAGTGAATGGTACAATGCATCAGTAATAATCTTATCACTGATTGAAACCTCATCATTCCAGTTGGTCGATCCATTGGTGCTGCGCTGAACAGTGATGTCTTTGAAACCGATTTTTTCCATTGTTTCACGGGCATTTGCTTTTGGGGGACTGAATAGTTACGTTTTCTTATTGTTTATATCCCCGCTGCACCAGGCAGCGGGGATATATGGAATCTACTCCGTTTACGCATTGACATTCGCAATCAGTTCGAGCAGCAGTGTCTGGTCTGCGCCGGTCAGATTTCCGTCCGCGTTGAGGTCGGCGTTTGCCTTGCCCTCTGCGGTAACATTGATCTCGGCATCTTCTGCGAGAAAACGCGCGAGCAGCACTGCATCTGCAATGTTGGTGAGACCGTTGAGATCAACGTCGCCGCTTGCGGAGACTTCTGTTTTGCCGTCGAGATAGTCTACAGTCTGAATTCCGGCTTTGACGTTTTCGGGGAGCAGGTCGGGCGCGTATACAGCAGCACTGGCGAGCATCCGCTCATAGGACGTCTCATAGCCCATTGGGTTATTATAGAACATGCCGCCGTCGATCGGGAAGATGACCTCCTTCTGACCGCACAGATCGCCCATTGTCACGATATTCCGCTCGTTCAGATAGAAGTTGTCGCTGCATTCGTTCATGATGAGCGGCAGATCCTCCGGTCTGATCGTATCCGTGTCGACCACTTGAATCCACTTTGTCTTCCAGATGCCGCCGTGTGCGGTCGATTCGGCGAAATCGCTGAAAAAGTAGTCCGACATAAAGACCAGCGATTCCGGCATGTCGATATCATAGCCGCCCTTGTAGCGCTTTGCGATCCAGCCGAATGCAGTATAGCTGATGTATTCGAGCGATTCGGGCAGACGGATGATGTGTGAGCCGCCCTGCGCATTGGCGATTGCATAGAGATCGTTGTAATACGCCTCAAAGCCGATGAATTTGACATTTGCTGGGATGTTGATCCATGCATCGGCAGGCTTTTCATCGCGCGCATCACAGAAGGCATCTTCAAATGCGCATTCGTTCACGGTCTCAATGCTGTCCGGCAGCTGGATTTTACGAATCGCGGGCAGTGCTTCAAAGACGCGCCGGAATGCGTTTTTGCCGATCTCGGTCACGGGACAACCCTCGATCTCGGCGGGAATAATGATCTCCGCGGTTTCCGGGTCGATGCTGTCGTCGAGCCCGTTGATGCGAACGGTGCCGTCCTCGAGTACATCGTAGCTGAGCCCGTTTTCCGCGCCGCTGCGCACGACAGCTGGCGCCTCGGGTGCGTTGACCGGCTGATAAAAGCTGTCGCCGTGGGCCTCGTAATACCATGTTTGCCCCCCGCCCTCCTCGCTCTGCATGAGCCAGCTGTATTTTTCGATCAGCTCGTCTCTGGTCAGTTCGCCCGCGGAGGCTGTCATCGGAATCTGCGTCAGCAGCATAGCTGCTGCAGCAAGGGCTGTGAACAGTTTCAGTTTCTTCATAGTAATCTCCTCCCTATTTCATGACTAATCATGACAAAAACGATGTGCGCATATTTGCGAGGTACTGCAATATCATGGTGATATCTGTTGAGGTAACGTCGTTGTAGCCGTCAACATTTGCTGCTCTTCTCTGCTTCAATTCATCAGAATACACCATAAGAGGGTCTTCATCCTTGATATAGGTCGCATACAGTGCATCATCTATATTAATAGTGCCATCCAGATTAACATCGCCCAGTCCAAGCGTTTTGCAATTCATATAGTCATTCCAGTTTTCATAAGAGGGGTTATTGCCCGCTCCAACAAATAAGCACGAATTTGCATGGACAGAAATCGGCGCTCCAGTTCCGGAATAACCGGTATTACTGAAACACACATCAAACAAGGGAATCTGGGTGCTGTCAGGTGTTACTTTACAATCGAAATTATGCATCGTTCCACCAATCATATTTGTAGTGGATTCATTGGTGTTACTCAACAGAACCCAATTGTGGACGCATGTACCAGTTGCATTTGGAGCAAGGGCTGCGTCACTTCCAGAATAAGTTCTGGCGTAGATATGTAAAGTTTCATTAATTGCGATTGATTTGACATAATATGTGGCGACATAGTCGGCAATATTATTACTCGTTCTTGTCGGAGCACTCATTGCGGCATCAATCAACTTTTCGTCAATACCTTCATTCAGGAAAATATTACGAATCTGTTCTTTTGTCATTGTGGATGAAGTGGGAATACGGCTCGCATCATCAGTATCCGAGGCGAAATATGGCAAAGCACATGTTGTGAGCATGCCAAAAGCAAGAGTACCGGATGCAAGAAAACTAAAAAGTCTTGTCATTGAAAATCTCATTACTAACATCCTTTCATTTCGATTGTGAATCTTATTGGGAAGAACTTCCGTCAATACGCTAAAAGAGGAATTGTTTTGAGTAATCATTGACATCGTAGATACCGAATGCAGTCATAGGCATCATCCTTTCAGCAATAATAGACTCCTGTTCAACTTGCCGACACGCAAACTACATTGGAGTAGTTTGTGATGCTCTGTGAGCTTGGGAACCACCAGCCGGTTTCCTCCGCAAAGGCGTTCACGCTCAGTGCAGAGACGGTCATCGCTGCGGCAAGCAGCACAGAAATCAGCTTTTTCATAGTGAATTCTCCTTTCAAAATCGTCGGGTTGAATCGGGCATTTGCCGCCCCTGCCGGATGGAAAAGCGGGGGCGGCTTGTGTGGAGGAAATGCATTTGTTCTGATTCTTGGAATGGCTAACCCGACTGTTCACATATCATTAAGGGTAAATGGTGATTGTGTCAATGTATTCCATCGTCGCTGTTTCGCCTATGCCGGGCACACATCCCAAATCCTGCGGTTCCAAGCCGAGAATAGTCGCCATAAAACAGTTCGATATTTGTGTTATGTCTGCCGAGGTAACAACACCGTCACCGTTAATATCTATTACCCCATAAATAAAGATGTCATTATAATTGTCAAATCCATTGTGAAGTAAGCCGTTCAGTATAACATCCATCAGTGCTCTTGCTCTGCTTTCAGCTACAGCAGCGTTAATGGAAGTGGAATTATCCAGAATGCTGGACAAAAGATTCGCGTCTGCCATATTCACCACACCGTCACCATTGAGATCACCGGGTCTGTATTCCAAGCCGACAATTCGTGTGATAGTGACCGGAGTTGTCAGGGTAGTCGAATCAATATAGGGTGTGGGTTCGTCATATGTTTCATCATAATTGTGATTATTGCAAAATTGTGTCACTAATGTACCAACATGCGGAAATGCGGTGGAATCCGGTGCATTTGGCTTCCTTTTTAAGAAAACGCTTACCATCGTTCCAGAGGCCGTGTTATTGACTGTTCCGGAAGATGTCAGCCCAAAGCGTCCGTTATTTTCATTTACCAAAACAGAGCAAGCCAATCCGGCGGTTGCGGCACCCAATTCATAAAACGGAAGTGAACCATCCTCCGGGTCATAGATAGGAGAAAAATTAGTTTTATCATAATACACGCCGATACCGCTGCCTGAATAACCGGGATTATTGCGAATGCAAAAATCGATTCTGTAGTCTCCGGTATTTACAATAATTACCTCATTTTCTCCCTCACCTATTTTAATAGGTTCTAACACCTCCGTGGCTGTCGCATAAATCTCAGTGTCGTTTGTTGCAAAAGCAACAAGATTTCTCTGTGAAACACATATTATAGCTGCTCCAATGAAAGAGAGAATAAGAAACATTATCTTTTTCATAGCACACCTCACATCTTTCGCATTAATCACAATACAACGGATTGCCTGCGTTCCATGCTGCAAAGAATTCCTCAGCAGTCATCTCGCCGCCAATCAGCTTGTAATTTGCATAGTGCAGAATGGCGAGAGCGTCCGTTGAATCAATCTCGTCATTGACCGCATCCTGTTCTAAAGTGCTTTTTTTCTTTGGATGTAACGCTGTGTCTGTATTTGCAAGTGAGCGCTGGGCGTCATTCAGAGCGTGCCCCATATAAAGAACGGTATAAAAATTGAATTCATACAGAATCAGAGTTGCATCCTTTGCGTCAACATTTCCGTCCAGATTCACGTCGCCGGGGGAATAAAGGGCAATATCCTCTCCCAATGCCCAAACAGGATTGGCTTTGATGCTTTCAAGCATCTTCTCCGACACCAGCACATCACGGTTCGGCATTTCCTCCGCAAACGCGCTCACGCTCATTGCAGAGACGGTCATCGCTGCGGCAAGCAGCACAGAAATTAGCTTTTTCATAGTAAATTCTCCTTTCAGAATCGTCGGGCGGAATCGGACATCTGCCGCTCCTGCGCAGCGGGCAGCCCCACGGCGCAAAGGGGCTCAGAAAGCGGCAGAGGTCACAGCGGTGCTGCGGCAGCTTCGGAGCGCGGCTGCTCCGTTTCAGGGCGGTCATAGGCATCATCCTTTCAGAGTAATCAATTTACAGTTCAATTCGACGGCACCCAGATTGCTGTGGATTCGTAGTGGAAAGTCTGAGTTTTCGGGAAGAACCAGCCCTTTTCTTTCGCGTAGAAGTCGAGACAAATACGATAGTAGTATCCCCCGGCTACGGAGACCGGATACTGCACGATGGAGTTTGAAATGGCATCTTCAGCTATCTGATCAGGCACATTATAGCTGGTAGATGTCCAGTTTCCAGACGATGAAGAGCTGCGCTGAATCTCGAAATTGATAAACCCAATCTTTTTCATGACCTCAATAGCTGTCACACTCGCTGTCAGAGATAAAGCATTGGCTGTTGCTGACTTTGAAAAAGTATAATTCTGTATTAACGTAGTAGATGTAATAACTTCCTCGCTGGTTGTGACTGTGGTGGTTCCCGGTATTGTTTCTGCCGAGACAGACAAAACCGAGCTGAACATTGTCATAATCATGCAAATGACAACCACGCCTAATGCGGTGATTCGTTTCATAGTGTTCACCTCCTGTCCTGCGGAGCATTTCTGTTCCTTTTACATATTCATGGTTTTAAGTGGGCTGTTTTTTCCGGCTCACTCCGATTTTTGTATATGTGCACAAATAAAAAGCGACGCGTATGCGCCGCTTCGGTCAAATTACACATCATTCAAACATCGAATAAATGATTTTTCTGATTTCGATTTCATCATAGCCATCACAGTAAATAGCATATACGATGTTATCTGCTTTGAATGTGAAATGAAATTCCGAATCACCTTCCCTAATTACATAGACAGTATTGCCGCATATTGTTTCTTCGGATAGATTGTATGACTGACTTGGAAATCCAAAATCAATATCCGCAGCAGAATCCAAAACATAAGAAAGATGAATGTTTAGTTTTTTCTTCTTATATACGAAGTTAAAAATGACGTCTTTTGATACCGTAAGGTCTGTGACTTTACCCCAGGATTCAGTTGGTTTTAAGCCGCTTGGAATATAACTCGGCACCAGTGGAGTAAAACCGTTTTCTTTACATATCTTCAACATTTCAGCGGCAAAGTTTGCATGAGAGTCTTCTGCCTTGCTTCCTGTATTATCATTGTCAAAAGAAATAACAATACTACCGTCAGAAATGCGTACGGCGGCTGAAAACACATTCATGCCAAACACGGTGTAAGATAAGACGTTAGAAATCAGAAAAACCATTGCACATGCAATCGGAATCAGCCAGCGAACACGAATCATCCTATGAGCCGGAGTCGCTTTTGAGATTTCATCCTTCAGCCGTTTCTTTTCCTTTTCTGCCTCTGCCGTCAATGCCTCGCCGGTTCCGCATATTTCTGCGATTGTTTGAATCAAATCACGGATATGTTCGTGATCTTGTTCATCCACAGGTTTCTCAAGTTCAATCTGAAGTGATTTCTGCAATTCTTCCAAAAACTCACGGTCTGCTTCATCCAGCTGCATTTTGATTGCCAGTTCTTCGTTTGTCATTAGAAATGCCTCCCTTCCATCGGTTTCATATATTCATGGTTTGAAAAGAGTTATTTTTTCGAGAAATTTTACTACAGGAAGCTATTTCAGATGCTTTCTCAATTTCTCGCGGATCGCATGCATTTTTTTATACAATTCAACCAATCGCATTCCATATTTGGGGGCAAGTGATTCCCGATCGCCCTTCGGTACTGAATAGTAATCCTTCAACAATTGCAGTTCCTGATCTGTCAAGCATGAAAACGCTGAAGATGAAAGCAGTTCATCAGCAGAAAAAGAACGGTCAGGCACTTTCGTCAGATCATATGAAATCATTTCCAGCATACGCTGCTGCTTTTTTCGATAATCCTTTACAATTCGATCGGCAGAGGCATAAAGCCAACCTCGGATATTTTGTTCCAGATTTAGCTCTTTTTGCTTCTGTAGAAGCAGCATGAAAACATCGTGAGCGCAATCTTCGGCACCGTGTGGGTCATCTTTTAATAAGACATGACAGTAGGCGACAATCTCATCATAATGCTGTTCAATAATCTGATTGAGCTTTTCTCTGCGATCCATGATATCCCCCCTTAAATGAAATTGACACCATTGTACCACAGCCGACAGAAAAAGTCAAGCACAAAATCTCCGAATATACAGCATTTTATTTTAGCTTTGGGGTATAATAAACTTTATGAAGCGCCATATTTCACTTTCGTCAATTTTGCCCCTTGACGGCGGGCAAAATGGGGACGTTTTTCAGTCGAACAGGGGGATTCTGCTTTCATTATAGCAGATTTTTGAGAAAAGTAAAGCCCTTTTCTCATTATAATAAAGGTCAGTCGGCTTATTTCAAGAGGATACGCCGTCAGAAGAATTGTAACAGGAGGTCAGTTATGGCAAGAAGAGGCTGTAATATTTATCTGCGAAAGGATGGGCGATACGAAGGTCGTGTGGTGATCGGATATACGGAAAGCGGACGACTGCGCTACAAATCCGTCTACGCGAAAACGCTTGCAGAGGTCAAGCGCAAAATGGAGGAGCTCTATTCGCTCCGCGACCGTGTTCCTCCGACAGCGATGCGATTGACTGTCAGGGAGGGTTGCGAGCAATGGCTTGCGGCTTGCAGGCTGCGCGTCAAGGTTTCAAGCTATGCAAACTATGAAACAATCATCCGGAATCATATTCTGCCCAAGCTCGGAAGTGTTTCCTTTTCAGAGCTGACAACTGCAAAGCTGAACGAGTTTGTTTCAGACAAGCTGGCACACGGGCGGCTGAACGGACGGGGCGGGCTGTCCGCAAAATCTGTTCGTGACATTATGACGGTATTCCGCAGTGTTGAGCATTATGTTTCACGCGAATATGGGCTGCGCGAATCACATTTCACCATGCCGAAAGCAGAGCAAAGACAGCTGGATATTCTCGATTCATGCGAACGAAAGCGGCTTGAGCATTATCTGAACGGGCATCCGTCACTTGCCTGTGCTGCTGTTCTGCTCTGCCTTTACAGCGGGCTGCGTATCGGGGAGCTCTGCGGGCTGAAATGGGAAGATATAGATTTTGAGAACGGAACGGTTTCTGTTCACCGTACTGTGCAGCGCGTGAACCGGCACGGCAGCAGCGAGGTTGTGGTCGGAACACCGAAGAGCAAAATGTCCCTCCGGACAATTCCCGTTCCGTCGTTTGTGTTGGAACGGCTGAATCAGTATCAGCGTCTCGGAAAATTGTATCTGTTGAGCGGAAGATCGAATCCGACTGAACCGCGCACCATGCAGTACCGCTTCAAGACGATCTTGAAGCACAGCGGAATCCGTGATGTAAACTTTCATTTACTCCGGCACACATACGCTTCGCGCTGCATCGAGCTCGGCTTTGATGTAAAGACACTCAGCGAGCTGCTCGGACATGCAGACGCGAGCCTGACACTCAACCGTTATGTGCATTCTTCCATGGAACAGAAGTAAAAATATGTTGAGCGGTTTCAGCTGTCAGCCTGACAGGGTTTGCTCCGTCACGGATGATAAATCCGTCGTTTCAAAAACGATGTATTTACGCAATATTCATAGTACGATTTCAAGCAGGGGCAAAATTGACGAAATAATGCTCAATATAACCCTTATTGGCAAATATTTTTCACCGATTATAATTCGCTTCGGGCAAGGCTATAAATACAGCATACTGATGCTGATTAGAATTGATTAGAATCTAAAGTGCCTTTCTTGATAACGCTGATGACAAAGACAGATTTCATGAAAAGAAAAAACAGCACCACTTTCCGTCGGTGCTGTGCTTTCAATTATTAGAGTTTTTATCGGATAATAGCCGCTTTGGAAATACCTCCATATGTTCATTCTACAGGTATAATAACTCCAAAAGGGTATAACCCGGAGGAGTTGAAGAAATGGCAACAATCAGAGAAGTAAAGAAAGAACTGAGACATCGTGAGTGGGCAGAAGAAATCGCAGAGTGTCAGAGCAGCGGTATGAAAATCAGAAACTGGTGTCAGATGAAAGGGATCAGCTGCAATACCTACTACAGACGTCTGCAAATCGTCAGAACAGAACTTCTGGTGCAAACCGAACAGTCTATGCAGCAAATTGTACCTCTGAGTTCTGCAATGGCACTGCAGCCATCTGCACCGGAGCCTGTATTAGAAGCATCTGCGGCTTGTGAAAAGGTCATGATCCGCAAAAACGGGATCGAGATCGAGCTGCCGCAGGAAGTATCGGAATCCATGCTGATGATACTGTTGAGAGGACTGCAGGAATGCTGAAAAATCTGAGTGCCGATCATAT
>JAEEGL015005366.1_pt1 | contig 11645 bp, 6 predicted proteins | sample 9134231 | NCBI WGS metagenome assembly JAEEGL01 (sample SAMN16246548, study PRJNA631951) | gut metagenome | biome: gut microbiome; feature: rumen; material: fiber-attached | host: Bos | place: Iran: Karaj | collected 2018-10 | reverse complement strand
CGCCGAACGCCGCTTCAAGATGCGGGGCGACTTCCGTAATTCCCACTATGTCAACGAGTGCGTTAGTAACTTCCTTTCGGGCGAACCGCTCATTTCGCTAGAGTTTGAGATGGAAAACACCCGCCGCCTGAACAATGAGGTGACGCTCGACGAGGTCAATGTGGCTGTGAAGGAACTGATTAACGACAAAAATCAGGTCGTTGTCATGTATGCCCCCGACAAAGAGGATGTCGTTCTTCCCAACGAGGGACAAATAGAGCAGGTCATTCTCGCAGCCCAGCAGTTGCCCTATGCGCCTTACACCGAGGCCCAACTGGCTGAGAACCTCATTAATGACCTGCCACAACCCGGATCCATCGTCAGCGAGAAGCCTTATCGTCACGACTTCACCGAACTGACACTCTCAAACGGAATGAAAGTGTATGTCCGTAAGACCGATTTCAATGCTGACATGATTTCACTGGAAATGCAAGCCGAAGGCGGCACGTCACTCTATGACGACGAGGATATTCCCAATTTCAGCCTCATTTCAAGTGCTATAACCGATGCTGGCGTGGGCGACTTTGATGCCCTCACCCTGCGCAAGATGCTCATGGGAAAGAGTGTCAGCGTAGGACCCTCGGTTGGTTCCAAAGGACAGAGCATCAATGGCAGTTCATCGGTCAAGGACATGAAAACCATGTTTGAACTAGCCTACCTGTACTTCACTTCACCACGCCGTGACACGACCGCCTTTAACGAGTTCATCAGCCGCAACCGCTCTTTCTTGACAAACCGCAACGCTTCGCCCAAGGTGGATTATAACGACTCCATCAGGGATATCCTTTACGGACATCATCCCCGCATGGAGCCTGTCGTGCAATCGACGCTTGACCATGTGAGCTATGACCGCATCATGCAAATCTATCAGGAGCGATTTAGCGACGCGTCCAATTTCAAGACGGTCATCATCGGCAACTATGACGAGCAGGAACTGCGCCAGCTGTTGTGCCAATATCTGGCGACTCTGCCCTCAACAGGCAAGCACGAGCAGGCCAACTACAGCAATATCCCGCAAATTGTGGAAGGTCAGTCGGTACACAAGTTCAGCAAGAAGATGGCGACTCCACTGGCCAACGTCAGCATCTTCTATACCGCAGACGTTCCTTTCACGGCCCAAAGCGACCTGGAATTGGACTTCTTGAAGCGCTGCCTCTCTATCGCCTATACCGACTCGGTGCGTGAGGAGAAAGGTGGCACCTACGGGGTAAGCGTGGATTTTGAGTTGGCCAAGGATGATAAACCCAATGCCACCTTCAAGATTGCCTATAATACTGATCCTGACCGCTATGAGGAATTGAACCCCATCATCTACCAGCAGTTGCAGAATATAGCGGATAACGGACCTCTCGAGTCCAGTATGGCCAAGGTGAAATTATACCTCACCAAGCAATATGCCCAGATGGCCATTACCAACGACTACTGGAGCTACATCATCTGGCATGAGCTGTATGACGATGTGGACTTTGACCATGACTACTGCAAAATGGTCGAGAACATGACCGCCTGTGACGTACAACGCATGGCTCAACGCTTGTTAGCCGCAAATCGCTGTATCGAGGTTGCTATGCTATCGGAGTAATATTCTCCAACTTATTATATTTCATAAGCACGCCCTCAAGAGTGATAACCTCACTTTGGGGGGCATTTTGTATCACAAATACCAACAAATGAGGATTGCAGACCAAGTTTTCTACATCTATTTTTGCGATGTTGAACAGTGCATCATCATTTATCATGAAAGAACAGAAAATATATGAGGCCGACGACAAGATGATATCACTCATCGGCGATAACTATAACCTATTGCAAGCACTGGGCAGTTTTGGCATCAGCTTGGGCTTTGGGGACAAGACTGTTCGGGAAACCTGCGAAATGGGTGGAGTGGACACTCACACCTTTCTGGCGGTGGTCAATTACACCATCAACGGAATTGGAGTTGCCGACGATGATGAACAAATCTCGGTATCCACCCTGCTGCAATACTTAGATGCAAGCCATGCCTACTACATTGATTTCCAGCTACCATACATCCGTCGGGAGCTGGAAGAATCACTCAACGAGGACAATTCATTGGCACAACTCATCATGAAACTCTATGACGAATATGCACACGAGATACGTCGCCACATGAATTATGAGCAACAGACGCTATTCCCCTATGTGAAATCGCTGCTTGACGGCATGCCTGCCAGCGACTATAACGTTGATACCTACTCCAAACATCATGATGCCGCCGACCAACAACTGCATGAACTGAAAATCCTCATCATCAAGTATCTGCCACATGATGAATTGCACAACAACCAGTTGACCGCAACACTGCACGACATCTATGAGAACGAGGAGTGGCTTCACCAGCATGCCATGGTCGAGGATCACATCTTTGTCCCCGCCATCCGACGCCTGGAGCGGCTCGTCAAGCACGGAGACGTGACACGTAACATCACTAACATGGTTTTCAAGGATGGCACACACAACACCGAGACCGTTTCTGACCGTGAGAAAGACGTCATCATCGCTCTGGTTCAAGGAATGGCTAATAAGGAAATAGCCGAGCATCTGGGCATCTCGACGAACACAGTCATCACCCACCGCCGCAACATAGCCCGCAAACTCCAGATCCATAGTCCTGCAGGTCTCACCATCTATGCCATCGTCAACGGCCTCGTGGACATCAACGCTATAAAACTATGATGGAATCTCTTGGGCAAAATTACAATTATCATACCATCCCAACAACGGCATTAGGAGTTATGGTATAATATGACATGTTATGATACGACAAGATACTATCTACAGGTGTTGTATGATATCGTTTGGAGAAGTAATTGCCACTTATAAACAGCGGTTTTTTGGGGGGGAACAATGTACCCCTCTTTTGAGGTATAACAAGGATTTTCAACAGTTATTATAGGATGGTCATATCTCATAAATCACTAAACCACAATCCTATAACGTATTATAACGACTCTTTAAATACTGTTCGCAAGTACCAACAAGATTATGCTTCCAATAAGATACTGAATATCAAGTGATTAATACTTGTATTTCGGCATCTTTTTTCTCCATGTAAATCAGTTTTGCGCTTCAGTTACGACGCAAGTTCTTAGTGTCATGTTATATAAAAATAAATCCCTCACCGGGTGAGGGATTTAACAGAAATAATGTGGAGATTTAATTCCAGGAGTCGCTCAAGATGTAGTCGATGAGCTTGGTCACATCGGAGATGTTGATGACCTGATCCTGATTGCAGTCGGCATTCTCAACATTGATGACTGCTGCGTCACCAGTCAACAAATAGTCGATGAGCTTGGTCACATCGGCGATGTTCACTACACCGTCGTGGTTCACGTCACCACGCATGTTAGGAATGATGACAAATGTAGCCGTTACCATAACGTTGCCACCAAGCATGAGAAAAGTGTAGGTATTGTCATTAATGCGAGTCGTTGGGACTATGGTATAGGCAGGCGCCTGGGCAGGGCCCCAGGGCTCCTCATCCGAAAAGCCGCCACCACCGAGTTCACGCTCGACCAACAACTGATCCAGCTGATAGTGGGCAGCAGGGGTGACCGTCAACGTGACGATATCACCCACTTCTGCTATGGCTTTGTCGCTTGTTACAGTACCATTCTCGGTCGGCAGGATTTCCACTGCGTATGTTTCTTGGGCCGCACCTGCGACCCATGCTGCACACGCAATAATCATCGATAAAAATAATCTCTTCATATCTCATTGATGTTTTTTAATGTCCAACATACTTCTTACCCTGGTGGATGTAGATACCACTGTTAGGCTTACCAGGCAGCAAGCGGCCATTGAGGTCATAATAATGCTCGTCACCATTATTATCGACAGTCTTGATCACCACAACGTCAGTAGTCTCTGAAGGATTGTCGATCAGTCGTGATAACAGTCGTTTAGCCGGTGCGTTATTGCTTGTTGTCGAGTGGAAGTAAGAGCGGAATGGCCCCACATACACATTTTCAAGCACCTTGTCGGCCGGCACTTTATGCCACATATTGTCGGTTTGCAGGATATAAGCGCCCATGGTGCGCAGGATACTGTTAGGGATAGTGACTGTCGTACCCGAGAAGATATAGCCGCCGCCTTCCCAGTCTTCATTGTCGGTGGGCGGGAGTGTAACGGTGACCTCGCTCTCGTTGTCGAGCCACGCCTCATTTTTGCTTACCACTACATAGTAAGGCCTGTAGGCTTCCATCTCTCCGCCTGCCACTTCAACGAATGTGACGACGGTGGCACTGTCCTCTTTGACAATCTCAAGAGGCTCATACACCTTCATGTTATCGCCAGTGAGCGTGAGCGGATAAGGCAGATACACACTGTAGCCCGTGTTCACATAGTAGGTATTGGTGACAATTTCGCCATCTTCCTCATATTCATCGCGCGCAATGTTTGCCTCGAGTACTCGGTTCAGACCTGCTCTGCCTGCAGTAAAGGCGACTTTGGCCTCAAAGTCCCATCCATCGGTGAGTTGGAGAGAGTTGGCACGGCTGCCTGCAACCACATTTTCTTCACTTTCCTCGCAAGTGGTCGTTGCATCGGTCCAGATGATGGTACGCTCACTCAAGCCATAGAATGAATTATTGGGGTCGTTGCGCTCCACGTTCCATGGCAATGGCTGACCATTTTCCTTCTCAAAGCGTTGTGCACCTCGCATGTCGAGATAGCGCATGTTGTGACACCCATCAAAGGCACCCTTACCCATGGAGTATTTCTTGCTTGCAGGGATGGTGACGCTGGTGATCTTGTCGCAACTGGCAAATGAACTGCCAAAGATGTTGACTTCGCTATTGGTGAGGTATTCCACAGGCAGCACAATGTCGCCACTCACACCCGGTGCGCAGGCAATCACATAACTGCGATAATTACCCACGTTGTGCAGCAGCATATCGTTGATAACCAGGTAACCATTGCTGTTGGCAGAGGTATTGCCAGGCTCTATCATATAGAGTTCAGAAAGGTTGGGACAATAGGCAATGAAATTGTCGTCATGATCTTTGAAGCCGTCGCCAATGCCAAAGCTTGCGAGCTTATCACAACCACGGAAGGCGCGCTTGTGAATAGTGGTCACAGCATTGGGCAAAAGGACACTTTCAATATTATCACAATTCTCAAAGGCGCTAACACCTATGGTTTTCAGCTCGGCATTAGCAAAATTCTCGCCAAACGTAATGTTATTGAACGTTGCTCCCATGAATGCAGAGTCGCCAATGGCAGTGATATTGTCGCCAATGGTTAATACCCATATCGTCGTGTTCCCCTCAAAGGCATGTGGCATAATCTCGGTCACAGGTTTATCATTGAAGGTGCCAGGAATCAATACCTGAACAGCAGTTTCTTTATTAATGCCTTTCACCTTGTAGGCAACGACTTGATTGTTCTCGTTATGCACAGGCAGATAAATGATGCCATGATCGTCGGTGCTATAAACCATATTGGCAAGATACATGTCCTTCAAATTGGAGGGTATAGGATAGTTCTCAAATCCCTCGGTAAAGTAGTACCAATTTTCATTTGCCAGGTATTGCACGGTGTTACGACCCTTGAGACTGTTGAGGGTCGTGTAGGTGGCATTATCACCCGTGCTTGCGTTGTTACTACAAGTAACTTCAATACCTTCGGCCTTGCCTCCGTAGATACTATAATTGCGCTTATTGGGATCCACATAGAAGGCACAATTAGTAATCGCGGTGGGCACACTGGCATATCCCAGAATCCAACCGGAATACCTCGATTGTACAGCAGGAGCATAATTTCCGTCAATGATGAAGTTTGTCCAAGAGAGACATCGATTGATGGTGACGTTAATCTGGCCTTCGGTATAGGAGCCGTAAGTGCCGCCCACAATACCGCCCAGGCGCCAGTTGTCTGAAGTGTTGGTGTTGGCAACGTAGGAACCAGCGGCGCAGTCTTCCACTGTGCCGTTCTGCATGTGACCCACGATGCCACCAGCCCAACCATCGTGAGACCACACTCTGCCCTGGAAATAGCAGCGCTCAACCACACCACTCTTGACAAATCCCACAATTCCGCCACCACTACCGATAGAATAAACGGTATACTGTTGTGACCCGGCATCGCTGGTAACGAGCACATCGCTCACGCGAGTATAGTAGGCAGCATATCCCAGCACACTACCAACATAATCCCTACTGATAAAACGTGGATTCTCCATGTGGAAATTGTGAATATAGGCATTTTCGGCATAGCCAAAAAGTCCAACATAAGGCTCCTCGGCGACATAAGGGCTTAGCGTAGTAGCACGGGCATTCTGTAATCCCGAAATCTTGTGACCATTACCATCGAAGCTACCGTCAAACGGATAAGCAACGGTACCGATGGGAGTCCATTTCCCGTCGGTGTCGAGATCCCACTCGATATCGGCAGTGAGTTCAAATGAGTTGGCTCCATTGTAGTACTCAAATGCCGTGCCATCGTTCACTTTATCGCGAAATGTTTTGAGTTCCTCTTTGTTGTTAATGGAGACAACTTCACCGCTGGTAATCTCGTAGATACGTGCAAAGGCATCTTTCCAGCCGATGCTGTCGCCATAATTGGTGTTCTTGTAGCTGTCAATGGCTTGTGCAGGCACATAGAGAATGCGTTTTTGGGCATCTTCCTTCATGCTATGTTTGGTGCCATAGAAGTTAAACACATCGTTGTAGTCCCAATGAGGTGCACGATTTCTTTTTATTACCATGTACTTCAAGGACTTGAGATTGGCAAATGAGCCACGGCCCAAATCCCACATCGTTGATGGCAGTGTCACCTTTTGAAGCTTAGAGCATCCCACAAAAGCGCAGTCACCAATGTCATGGGAGCCCTCGCCAATAACCACTTGCGTGATACTGCTGCACAAACGGAAGGCATAATCACCGATATTGACTGTATATTCATTGCCGTTTACGTTGTACGTGCCAGGAATGTTGACAACGCCTTCTACATAATGCGGTACACAGGCGTTGCGGCCGTTGCCCAGGATGACGGTACGGCTTCCTTGGTCAACTCGAGCGGCGGCAGCAATAGTGCTACCACCCACTGTAATATTAATATTAATCTCTCCATCGCCGTAAGCCGCCATTGCAGCCATGGGCAACAGCATGCTTAAGAACAGGAATATAAACTTTCTCATAATATCAAGCATTTTAAAGGATTAATCATCATCACCAGTTAAAACCCATTTAATCATCTGCATGTCGGGCGATGTTCCCACAATCACTCCCGAGGCGCCAGTCATGAAGAAGTTAGTGCCGGCCTCCACGTGGTCATCGGTGCAGGTAGCATCGCGTATATATACATTGGCATCCCCTTCACTGGCAGTCGTACAATCCACCCCAGCTTTTTTAGTGCGGCTGCGGTCATTGTCCACGAAGTAGTAAGTGAGAGTTTGCTGGTTGCGGATGAACGAGAGCAAGTTCTCATAGGGCACCACGGTGTCGTAGGTTGAGTGGAAGAAAGCAATACGATGCTGCGGAATCCACCCCTTGGTAAGGTTGTTGCTCTCGAGGGCACGGTGCAGGTCTTCCATCAGACCAGGCTCGGTGGGCACCGGCGTGTTGGCAGTAAGACGTTGGAAGTACTTATAACAGGTGTCTGTCATCATCTTGTTAAGCTTGCCATGCGCTTTGTCTTTATCGTAGATTTCCATCACTTCCTGGAAGTCGGCGGCCGTGCACTCAGCGGTGTAATTCACAACTTGGTCGCTGTCGTGGATTCTCTTGGTGTAGGTTCCGGTTTTGCCCTTCTTCATCATTTCCACATATTCCTTGTTGATGCGATCAGTGCTGTACTGGTTTTCTTTCTTGTCTTGGGCCTTATCCTCGATAAATTTTATCGATTCGGTGTAGAGGAAATCAAGCTTCAAGTAATCGTCAACGTAGTGCTGCCTCATCAAAGGATTACTGTCGCACATGCCCTTGAGGATAAGCGGCATGACGATAGGCATCGACACCTTTTCCTTGCGGTGACTGGTTCTATTATTGCCATCGTAGGTTTCACCATTGTCCTTCATGTAGTAGCGCAAGTGTGCCACGGGATCGTAGGGGCCATCGCCACACACCGAGCCGGCGAAGTGCAACTCGTCGGACAAGCCGTTCTTCTCAATGAACTTGTGCGTGGCCAGCGCCACCGAGCCGCCCTGCGAGTAACCGATAGACACGCTCGTCCAGCCAGGCTCAAAGGGTTTGACCACATCGGCATCGACAAGTTGTTGATACCAGGCAAGAGCACTGCGCACACCATCCACCACCTGACGCGCCGTTAACTCTTGGTAGAGATAAGGGTGAGCGCGGTCTTTAGTGATGCCATAGCCTTCATAGTCAGGCATGATGACCAGGCTGCATGGCTGGCGACTAAATTTAGAATTACAGTATTGCAGCATCATGAAATTACCCGATTTTAATGGGGCGCCAGCAGAGGCGTGCCACTCCGAAGGACACTCATAGTTACTCGTTATCGTCTCGTGGCAACCAATAACCAGGTTATTGATCATCGCATTTGGTTCTGATGGAACACCCATGAGACCCGAAAGGTAGATTTTGTTGCCATCAGCATCGACCGAAGGATATTTGAAAGTATATAAGTAGGCTGGAGTAAACCACCCGGTAATAATGTCCCAATTGGAACTACCGTTATCAGCACCCCACTGTTCAGCGGGGACTACAGCGGCGCGAAGCCTTTTGGGCTCTTTGGACAACTGCTCATACTCCTCGGGGGTGAAAATCCTCGCCCCGTCTTGCACCCTTAGGGTGTCAATTTTGCCGGTCTTGGCATTGGGCACGATAGAGTCGTGCTCAGCAATCACCAGCACGCTCTTCTTGAGAATGGTCACATCATTGGGATCGACCTTTTCAGGCACATCGCCAAATGATTGGGCGCTCACACACATCGTGGCAAGCGCCAACATAAATGTTAATAAAAATTTCTTCATAATTCTTACTCAAATTTAAAATTATGGATTATTCAAGCATAAAACCTAAAGACTAAGTAAGGACTAAAGACTACAGATCAACATCCATGATTTCGCTGATCGTATCCTTGACCTGGTCAAACATTTCCTTGATTTTGGTTATATTCTCGCTGTCGCCCAACATTTCCTCCATGCGCAGGATGGTACCGCCAGTAAACGTCAACAGACCATAGTATACGTGATTGCCCGTATTGGAAAAGTCGGTCTCTACTTGGCAACCCTTGCTCTCGAGGTAGTCGGCCATCTCAATGCCTACTCCATAGTCCATGTACTTGTCGCCAGCGCTGTGCATGATGAAGAACTTGGTCTGGGTGCTAGGCTGCCAGTCCTGACCGGGACCGCACAACGAGTTGCTGCGGAACTTGTCATAGACCATCTTGCCGACGCCGGTAGTGTAGTCGAGCGCTGCGGGTGTCAGCACTTCGCTAATTTTCTCGGTGCCGATCAGGCCGTTGATGTCCCAGGTGCCATAGTCCTTGGAGAGGATCCACTCCTGAATGTGGCTGGCAAGGGGCTCCTGGAAGACGTCGCTGTAGCTGAAGTCCATGTTGTAGGTTTCCTTGTAGGCCACCATCATCAGCGGCAGGGCGCAGATGTAACCCGAATAATCGGTCTCCACATAGTTCTCATAGATGGTGCAGATGTCAAAGGGGGCGGCGCCGGCTGCAGTGAGGTCCCAATGCAGGTCGGGACGATTCTCGTCCACATAGCGCTGCAGGGCAATGGCCGAGAAGCCGCCACTGGAGTAACCCACGTTGAAGGTGTGCAAGCCATCTATGGCATAACCCATGTCTCTCAAGATGCCCATAGCGGCATCCCAGCAGTCAATGGATTCCTGAGCGGTAATCTCCGGGCAGCAGTAGGCCTGGGGCTTGTCCTCGGTCAGCGTCCATCCATACAGGTCAGCCGAGACGGCAATCAGGTTCTGATATTTGTTCATATAGAAACCCACGTCGTCAATCTCGTTCTGTGAGGTGCGTTCACCATGCTTTGCGGTCGTGAACTCGTTGTAGAACATGAGCGCACGAGGAGCGGCCTGCTTGGTGAACACGGCGGGATTCATCGAGATGACACCTGTCAGACGCACGGGGGTCTTCATGTCGGGGCCCACCGAGGTGTATTCAAAGATGATCTGATTGAAATGGAGATTGAGGATGTCATCAGCCAGACCGGCGAGGGCGTGGCAACTGCGGGTCTGCACGACCTGGGCATCAAGGTCATAGGTTGCAGGTTCTTCGGGCCACTGGCCATTGAGCAGATAGTCAATCAATGTTGTAACATCTCCAATGTTCACATCTCCATTCCGATCACAGTCCCCACGCAGGTAGTCGTCGGCCAAGGTATTTAGCGGCAAGGCCAACATGCACATGAGCAACAGGCTCTTAAACATATTCTTCTTGTTCATCTTGAAAATTGATTAATAAACACTTTTCCTTATCCCGAACTCGGGTATTAATTATTAATGTGATGATTATATTTGGACAACGAACCCAAAATTACTTTTTGAGTAATAAATGGGTTCGTTGTCTTAGTCAATTAGTGATAAACACTATTTAAAAGGTGATATTTTCAGTAGTGGTGACTTCGCCATTAGCACTAATATTGTAGCCGTACATCCTACCAGATGTCTTGCCCAATATTTCGGCAACCTTGTCGGCTTTCAAACCTTGGTTTTGAATGTAGATGAAGGGCTGATCAAATCCTTTTTTCGCACCATCAATGGTGAGATCGTGGTTAAGGGTGGCAATGATGTCATACTTTTCCTTTGTCAGTTGTACACCTTCCTTCATCTTATAGTCACACTTTACACCGACAACGGCGGGCAGAGTCTTGACAGCAAACTTTTTACTCCACGTAGTGGATGTGACATTCTCGGTAACGGTTTTGCCATCACCATCCTTGTAGGTCAGAGTCACGTTACAGAGGTCAATCAAGTCTTGGGAGAGGGTAACAGATGCCTCATAGTTCACAGTCTTGGTCGAAGGCTTGGGTTCGTCCTTGCCATCATCGTCACTGCCACAGCTTGTCAGGGTGAGGGCGGCCATCAAGACCAGCACACTCATGTAAAAAAACTTCTTCATTTTTTGGTTTTTTGATTTTTAAAAAATTAATAATTAATTAAATAAATAATAATTAGGTGTTATAAAAAATTGAATGGTCAATGACATAGTTTACCGCTTGGCAACCTTCTTGCCGTCAACGATATAGATGCCGCTAGGCAGTTGCTCGAACGGCATGTCGATCTTCCGGCCCATGATGTCGTAGATGCCACGACGGTTCTCGGGAAGGGCTGCGGAAATCTCTTCGACAGCGCTCGGGGTGCCAATGATTCTCAGAGGGAAGTTCTTGTCAAACACCGCTTTGCCATTGAATGAAACCTCCACATTCACAAAGGGCATATAATTAGACAAGCTATCACGCTTGATCTCATCGAGACGGATTTTCATATTGCGGCTCAAGTCGATATCGTTGTCGGCAAATGCCTCGTCCACAACAGCAACCGTATCGGTGATAGCAAGATCTGGATTAGCAGAATATTTCAAAGTGGTGATGAAGCGCACGGTGGGAATAGTGTCATACTCAGTGGTGTCGTTATCCGGCTTGACAACGG
>JAEEGL014716162.1_pt1 | contig 11645 bp, 4 predicted proteins | sample 9134231 | NCBI WGS metagenome assembly JAEEGL01 (sample SAMN16246548, study PRJNA631951) | gut metagenome | biome: gut microbiome; feature: rumen; material: fiber-attached | host: Bos | place: Iran: Karaj | collected 2018-10 | reverse complement strand
TCCTGCGGGCTTATCCCATGAAACAAAGTCGCATTCGGGATATCCGATACATCCGTAATACCTGCGTCCCTTTTTGGACATTCTCATGACAAGATCTTTTCCGCATTTGGGACAAGCAACACCGATCTTCTCGAAGAAAGGCTTTGTAAAACGGCATTCCGGAAATCCGGGGCAGGCAAGGAATTTTCCGTGAGGACCATATTTGATGACCATACGCCTTCCGCATTCCTCACATACTTCATCGGACAACTCGTCCTCAATCTTTACCTTGGAAAGCTCCTTTTCGGCATTCTGCACAGCTTCCTCAAGGTCGGGATAGAAATTCTGCACAATGGTCTTCCACTTTACATCGCCGTTTTCAACACCGTCGAGAAGGGTTTCGAGATTAGCCGTAAAATTGATGTCAACGATAGTAGGGAATGCTTCCATCATAATATCGTTTACCGCATTTCCAAGCTCTGTCGAGAAAAGATTCTTTCCCTCTTTAGCCACATATCTTCTTGAAATGATCGTTGAAATAGTCGGGGCATAGGTACTCGGTCTTCCGATGCCTTTTTCCTCCAGAGCCCTTACCAGCGAAGCTTCCGTGAAATGAGCAGGCGGCTGTGTAAAGTGCTGCTTATCCAACAGTTCATTAAGCTTAAGCTTGCTGTTCTTTTCTATCGCTCCGGAGAGTGCATTCTCCTCCTCCTTGTCCTCATCGGTGGTATAAACACTCATGAAGCCTTCAAAAATACATCTGCTGGCTGCAACCGTAAAAATATGTTCACCCGCACCGATCCTGACATTAGTGGTCTCATATTTTGCGGGAGCCATACGGCTTGCAAGGAAGCGCTTCCAGATAAGGGTATATAATCTCAGGAGGTCTCTTGAAAGCTGATCCTTGAGCTCTGACGGAGTGCGGTTAATATCCGTAGGTCTTATAGCCTCGTGCGCATCCTGGATCTTCTTTCCGGATGAGGCTGCGCTCTGTTTGCTCCCCTGATACTTGTCGGAATAATGCTCAGCAATAAAATCTCTTGCCATCTTTTCCGCTTCTTCGGATACTCTGGTGGAATCCGTACGGAGATAAGAGATAAGTCCGACCGTTCCCTCGCCCTTTATCTCAACTCCCTCATAGAGCTGCTGGGCAAGACGCATTGTCTTTGAAGTGGAAAAATTGAGCACCTTGCTCGCTTCCTGCTGAAGCGTAGAGGTCGTAAAAGGAAGAGGTGCCTTGCGGCTTCTTTCACCATTGGTGATATCATCAACTTTAAATTTCGCCTTGGAAACCTCAGAAATGATCTTCTTAACCTGCTTTTCACCGGTAAGATCAACCTTTCCCTCAGAGGTTCCGAAATACTTGGCTATAATGGGTTTCTTCTCTCCGTCCACAGTAAGCGAAGCATCCAGAGTCCAGTACTCCTCGGGAATGAACTCATCTATCTCCTTTTCCCTGTCGCAGATTATTCTCAGTGCAATTGACTGAACGCGGCCTGCAGAAAGCCCGCGTTTCACTTTTGCCCAGAGCACCGGCGAAATGCGGTATCCAACCATACGGTCAAGGATACGTCTTGTCTGCTGTGCGTCCACAAGATCCATGTCGATCTTTCTGGGATTCTTTAATGATTCTTTTACTGCGTTTTTGGTGATCTCGTTGAATGTAATACGATAAGTAGGCTTGTTTTCAAGCTTAAGAACATAATACAGATGCCATGAGATTGCTTCGCCCTCACGGTCAGGGTCGGTTGCCAGATAAACTTTATCCGCTTTTTTAACTTTTTTTCGAAGGTCGGCAACAAGATCTCCCTTGCCGCGGATAGTGATATACTTGGGCTCGAAATCATTCTCTACATCTATTCCGAGCGAGCTCTTGGGAAGATCCCTGACATGTCCCTGACTGGCTGCAACTTCGTAATTGTTTCCAAGGAACTTCTTTATTGTTTTAACCTTTGCAGGCGACTCAACTATTACAAGATTCTTAGACATTACTACTCCTTTGCAAGCAAAGCGCTTTTCTAATCGTTTTATTTTTTTATTATACGGATTGCTTCGCAACTTCGTTGCTCTCACAATTCTACAAGAATTCGCAATCCGCTAAAGCGCTTTTCTCATTGTGAACTTTGATAATAAAAAATCTTGAGTATACACTCAAGACTAAATAGGGTTGGGCTGTTAAATTGTAAATATATAAGCAGCTGGTAGGGGAATCGAACCCCTGATTCCGCCGTGAGAGGGCGGCGTCTTAACCCCTTGACCAACCAGCCACAGGTGCGTGTGTTTCACGCGACTTGCTTATACTACTATAAAATAAAAAATAATGCAAGTACTTTTTTTGTTTTTTTCAAAAAACCTGTTTTTTCTATATATAGTAACTCATAATCCCTGCGAAAAAAGTACCCGGACGCAGACAGTATCCTAGAATACTTCCTTGTCCGGGTAATCCGGCATTTTCAAAACTCTTTATTCTGCGATCATCGCATCGAGCTGTTCATCTGTTTTGCCATCAAGATCACGTTCTTTGTAAAACCTGGTCAGCATCTTTGCTACGGCTTTACCTTCGTATGTAAACACAAAATCATAATAGCCTGCCTCTACTTCTTCGGGATGCAGATAGAAATCTCCCCAACTTATTTCCTCTTCACTAGCATTCAGTTCACAGACTTGTGCATATCCCTTCATTTCATCGGAAAATACGGTTTTCTCGTCATATACCGCATCATCGTCATGAGCAATCACCCATACCGAAATTCCGGTTCCCTTGTCCGTGTCAAGGTATACGGACACCCACTCATTCAGTTCAAAAATACAGCGAATATTTTCTGCTGAAAGATCTCTCGTATTATATTCTGAAGAACCTGCCCTGTCACCCGCTAAACATAAGCCGCGTAAAACAGTCTCCTCACCTATCGTATACAGTTTTCCGGGCACCATCTTGTTTGCGGAGGTAGTGGTCTTATCCTTGCTTCCGCTCTCTTCTTCCGTCTCCTCACCATTATCGGTGTCAGCACTGCTCGTATCCGGGATATCCGGTGCATTTCCGCTGGTAAGAGCTCCGCTAACCGGATCAAAGCTGTATGCCACTCCGTCAATGGTAACATCACCTTTAGCCATAAGTCCGGTCTGACGGTCATAGTAATAAACGTTTCCGGCCTGTTCCTTATAAAGCTTTTCGTCACTGCCCTGAACCTTGTACCAACCCTTTACCATCTTGCCCTTGGCGTCATAACGGACCCATTTGCCTGCTCCGTTACCTCCATGGGACTTGATAGCTTCCTTTACCTGAGCCGAAAGATCGACTACCTCTCCGACGCCTGCCTCAGCAACGATTTCTGCAGTCTTGTTGCTCAGCGCGGCAACACTGTCGATCCATTCTTCATTATCAAGATTTCCTTCTTCATCCGAATAGATATAAGGCATAAATACTTCTTTATTTTCTGCCTTTGCTCCCTCATAAACCGCATCCAGCCAGTACCAGCCATCAGATTCGCGGTCATAGATCTCACGGCCTCTCTCTGTCTCATCATAAAATACATTTCCTTTGCTACCGTAAATTCCCTGGCGAACCCCATTCTCGTACCAGTACTGCTTACCGTCCTCAACCTTCCACTCGTATGTATTATCCCCGTCCTGATATGCAAGAAGGGATGCCGACGGTGCAAGTGAGACCGATAAGGCTATAGCCGCTGATGAGGCAATGATCCTTTTGAAAAATCTTTTCATTTTGATCCTCCTTTACAAATAAAAATGTTATCTGCCTTCTCCTAAAACCACGAAAATACTTCGCAAAATCATTTTATCACTCCTCCCCCTGTCTCTGTCAATACAACGTTTTTTCAGGTTTTTTTGTACCTGAAAGAAAACAGAGTACGGGAACTCTTATTACCGCCTCTGCGCAGATAAAGGTTGCTATATATGCCGCTATTAAGGGAACAAAATACAACAGAAAAACATTTTCGGCAAAAATCTTTGAGAAGAAGTACTGGAATAATACCACCCACAGAAAATGCAAACTGAAATACGGGAAGGACCGCTGCGACATGAAAGAGAAAAATCTTCCTTTGATATCGAAGCTCTTCTTTCCTATACCTATGAGCGCCAAGATCATGAACCATTCGGTAAAGGCTTTGGCAATAACATTAAATACTCCAAAGTCCTTTCCGGACCAGATAAACATATATACGTCAATAATGCCGGAGATAAGTCCAACAGCCAGCGTAATAAACCTGTATTTTTCCGCTTTTTCAATGACGGCATCATTTGAAAATACATAATAGCCCAACAGGAAAATATAGAGATACTCCGCAAAGCTCTTTCCGCCAACCGACAAAAGATCATACAGAAAAGGAAGCGGGATCACCATAATGCATACCGCCCAAAAAGGTATCCCTGAGATATCCCTTTTCTTACGGAATATTTTTCCGCATATGAAAATAATAAGAAGAGAAACAAGCGATATCACAAAAAGGAAGTACAGAAACCAGAACTGCCCGACTCCGAAACCTCCGTCAAAGCCGGACAGATCCGTCCACTTCGTGAAGAATATCTTATAATGCGCAAAAAAACCTCCATCGTATCCGAAATTGGTTTTATCTCCGATATAAGCCATTATCGGACAGAAAACAAGCACACCGAATACGAAGGGAACTATCAGTCTTTTGACTCTCTCGATGATATACTGCCCGTACGAGCGCTTCTTAAGGGCATATTTTGTACTCATACCGGCTAAGAGAAAAAGAAGCGGCATGAAAAAAGGACTGAAAAACACGATAAAACTGCTTGCCGCTTTATTCGGAGAAAAAACAACATAGTTAAGCTCTCCCCAGGTGTTAAAGGCCTGGGCAGCGTGATAGGGGATAAGAAGAAAAACATCTATCCATCTTAAATTGTCGATAAAATGTTTTCTCATATTGCCGGCATATTCTTAACAACAAGCGATTACATGAAATCGAACAGCGATATCTGGTTACTCTCGGGAAGCCCGGTAAGAATGCCGAGACGGACGAGATCATCGGTTATAGTGCCGGATGCATGGGATCTTTCGCGGAAATCATCCTTCGAAAGGAACGGTCCCTGCTTAGCAGCTTCAACTATTGAGTCGGCCACGGTCTCACCAAGTCCTTCAATACTGGTAAGTGAAGGCATAACACGACCGTCATCCAAAACCTGGAAGAGTCTTGCCTTTACCTTGAAAATGTCGATTGGTGCGAACTCATATCCGCGGGCATACATCTCTTCCACTACACGAAGATCCGCAAGCTGCCCCTCCTCCTTTGTGGAGAGCTTTTTAACATCTTCATTCTTATTGTCCGCATCATCCTTTCTCTTTCTGAAATCGGCAAGAGTGCGATCTATCTTGGCCTTTCCCATGCACATGAGTTCATAGGAGAAGGCCTTGGCCCTTATGCTGAAAAATGCGGAATAGTATGCCTGTGGCCTGTGGATCTTACAGTATGCAATTCTCCACGCCATCATGACATATGCGGCCGCATGTGCCTTGGGGAACATGTACTCGATCTTCTGGCAGGATTCAATATACCAGTCGGGCACATTATGTGCCTTCATATCTTCCTTCCACTCCGGCCACTTATCCGTCTTTCCCTTTGCCACCTGTCCTTTGCGGACCGCCTCCATTATTTTAAAGGACTTCTCGGATTCAATGCCCATGCTGATAAGATAGGTCATGATATCGTCTCTGGTACAGATAGCGGTGGAAATTGTAGCCTTGCCCTCCCTTATAAGATCCTGGGCATTGCCGAGCCACACGGCAGTTCCATGGGACAATCCCGAGATCCTTACAAGATCCGAGAATGCCTGGGGCTTTGTCTCCATGAGCATCCCCATTGCAAAATCGGTTCCAAACTCCGGGATTCCCAAAGCTCCGAGCTGTGTCCCGCCGAGATCTTCCGGTGTAACTCCGAGCGCATCGGTATTCTGGAAAAGACTCATTACATCCTTTCCGTCAAGCGGAATGTCCTTTACCGGATCGAGCCCGGTAAGGTCCTGAAGCATTCTGATCATCGTGGGATCATCGTGTCCGAGTATATCAAGCTTTAAAAGGTTATGGTCGATGCTGTGATAATCAAAATGTGTTGTTATGGTCGGGATAGGCTTGTTTGCGGGATGCTGGATAGGCGTGAAGGAGCAGATATCCTCTCCCACGGGAAGCACGACAATACCACCCGGGTGCTGTCCCGTGCTCGTCCTAACTCCCATGCAGCCCTGTACAAGGCGGTTTATTTCCGCATCCCTCTTATGAACTCCATGCTCCTCATAATATTTCTTTACATATCCGTATGCGGTCTTATCGGCAAGTCCTGATATTGTACCTGCCCTGAAGGTCTGACCGGAGCCGAATATAACTTCTGTATATTTATGTGCCTTAGCCTGATATTCTCCGGAGAAATTAAGGTCGATATCGGGCTCCTTGTCCCCCTTAAATCCAAGGAAGGTCTCAAAAGGAATATCAAATCCGTCCTTATTTAAGGGATGTCCGCAGACGGGGCAGAGCTTATCAGGCATGTCTATTCCGGCTTTTCCGGCATAGGCTTTTACTTCATCGCTGTCAAAATCAACATAGTGGCACTCGGGACATACATAATGCGGACTTAAAGGATTGACCTCAGTTATACCCGACATCGTAGCCACAAAAGAGCTTCCTACGGATCCTCTCGATCCTACCAGATAGCCGTCTTCCACAGATTTCCATACCAGCTTCTGAGCAATTATGTACATAACCGCAAAACCATTGGTTATGATTGAATTCAGCTCTCTCTTAAGTCTTTCCTCTACTATCGCAGGAAGCTCAGGTCCATATAATTCATGAGCCCTGTTGTAGCAGATCTCAGTCAGAGTCTTATCAGAATCGGGGATCACGGGAGGACACTTATCCGGCCTTACCGGCGATATGCACTCGCACATGTCGGCGATCATGTTGGTGTTTGTAACAACAACTTCTTTCGCCTTTTCGGGACCGAGATACTGGAATTCCTCAAGCATCTCCTCTGTGGTATGAAGATAAAGCGGAGGCTGTCTGTCCGCATCATCAAAGCCCTTTCCGGCCATTATGATACGGCGGTATACTTCTTCCTCGGGATCGAGGAAATGAACATCGCAAGTGGCAACAACGGGTTTATTGAATATCTCTCCGAGTTCCACAACGCGCCTGTTGATATCCCGTATATCATCGAGGGAATTGATATTCTTGAAACGCTTCTCCATAAGGACCTCGCCGTTATCGAGTTTTTTCTTCTCCACGGCATCAACCATATAGGCATTGTTTCCGACAGGCTGTATCTCAAGATAATCATAGAAATCCACAAGCCTTGCGATCTGCTGCTCTCTCTTTCCCTCCACAAGCGCACGATACAGTTCTCCGGCCTCACAGGCACTTCCTATGATAAGTCCGTCTCTGTAATGCTCCACTCTGCTCTTTGGAACGATTGGAAATCTTCCGCTGAAATAATCAAGATGGGACTCACTGACAAGATGATACAGATGAATCCTTCCCAGATCATTCTTCGCAAGAATGATACAGTGATGAGGTCTCATCTTAGATATGGCTTCCTTGCTCGATCCTGCCTTGTCGTTTATCTCCGACAGCTTTGTAAATCCTTCCGAGGTAAGCTGAGCCATCAGTTTTAAAAAAATAAGCGCCGTACACTCAGCATCATCTACAGCGCGGTGATGATGCGCAAGGACAACTCCGAGAAGCTTCGCAACGGCATCGAGGGTATACTTCGCATGTCCCGGGAGCTGCACTCTCGAGAGAAGAAGTGTATCCATATATGTGATATTATGGGAAATTCCAAGCCTGTCGCAATTGGCCTTAATGTAGTTAACATCAAACTCCGCATTGTGCGCAACAAGGACACAGCCCTCACAGAATTCCATGAATTTCGGGAGCACGATGTCTATCGTATCTGCGCCGGCAACATCACCATCGGTTATCGATGTAAGCTTCTCGATCTCATAGGGAATAGGTCTCTCCGGATTTACAAATACCGAGAATCTGTCAACAATGTTTCCGCCCGAGACCTTAACTGCCCCTATCTCTATAATGCGATCGTTAACAGGCGAAAAGCCCGTAGTCTCTATATCAAAAACAACATAATCCGTATTTATTTCACGGCCGTCATCATTCATTACGACCTTTAAAAGATCGTCTACAAGGTAGCACTCTACACCGTAGATAACCTTGAAGAAATCCTGCCTGTCCGGATTTTTATCCCCCGCTTCCGCCCTCTTTCCCTTTTCGGCTTTCCAGAGATCGTCCCAGGCATGTCCCGCATCGGTAAATCCCTGTACAACTCCGTGATCCGTGATGGCGATAGCGCGATGTCCCCATTTATAAGCTCTCTTGACAATATCCTTGGCCTCGGAGACGGCATCCATGTCACTCATTTTGGTATGACAGTGAAGCTCTACTCTCTTGTGGAGAGAAAGGTCCTCTCTGGTCTTTACAAAATTACCGGTCTTAGTGATGGAAGATACCGATGAAAGAGAATAATCCTTGTCAAAAGCATCATATTTGGCAATGGCTTTAACCTTCAGGAATGCTCCGCCCTTGATCTCCTTTTCGATCTCAGCCACCTTCTCATTCGGAAGAAACAGCTTTACCGAGATAGTGTCGGTAAAGTCGGTAATATAGAAAATGAAGATCGTCTTTTCATTTTTGATAGGTCTGCTCTGGGCATCGGTAACCTTGCCTCTGATAACTACTTCACCTATCTCTCCGACGATCTCATCAATGCGGGTGAATTCAGCTCCTTCTTCGATATCCCTTCCGTAGATAACATTGGGATCATCGGAAAACTTGATCTCGCCGTTCCTGCCAAAAGAGCGTCCGCCGCCTCCGAAACCATTGTTTTTGAAGTTTCCTGAAAAGCTCTTCTTTTCGGGAGAGCCTTCCTTTCCGCTATCCCTTGATGAGCCTTCTTTATTCTGGAATTTTTTGATCGTTTTCTTAACTTCGGAATTATCTTTTTTATCGGCGGGCTTTTTATCTCCTGAAGCTGCAGCATCCGGCTTTTCGCCGTTCTCTTCCTTAGGAACACTGCCTAAATAAACCGTCTCTTTTTCCTTGCTTCTTCCGAGTGCATCCGATATCTCTTTTACGCGGAGCGCGATCTTAAATTCACTCTCTTTTTCATACTCACTCTCCGGTGCATCATAATAACCAATGTTTATTACAACGCCCAGTCCGAAACGCTCCGTGATCACCTTCTCAAGATAGCTTTCCAGTTCCCTTTCCTTGTCACGGTAGAGAAAAATATCCTGGATCTCGATATTAAGATCGGACTGTCCGTTTACAGAAATTCTTGCTGTGTGGAATGCGTTGTACATGGTGAGAGAATGGGCTTTTAATTCAAACTCCATGCTGTCCTTATAGGCATCAAAAACAGCCCTCAGATCATAACTCTCCGAAAGCTCGAATTTCTCAATTATATATACATCAACACCTGATGATTCATCACCGTATCCGGAAAAAAGCTGCTTTTCGATCTGTTCCTGTACTTCGAAAAGAATATTCTTGGGGATTATGTGTCTGCTTGAAATATATATTCTTAAAATATGTTTATTTTTTGTGGAAGAAATTCTCGAAACATCTGCATCCGAGATATAATCCCAGACCTTATCCTTAAGATTCAGCGTGGGAAATACTTCTCTGAACTTTTTTACATCCATCTGTCAAGCTCCTGCTTAAGTGCATCCAAAAGCTCTGCCTCCGGGATCTTTCGGATAATCTCTCCTTTTCTGATAAGAAGACCTTCGCCTATCCCTCCGGCGATACCGAGATCGGCTTCCCTTGCTTCTCCCGGTCCGTTTACAACACAGCCCATAACGGCTACTTTTATGTCAAGCGGATAATCGCTGACCAGCTCCTCAACCTGCCCGGCAAGCTTTATAAGGTCGATCTGAGTCCTTCCGCAGGTAGGGCAGGAAACAACTTCTATACCGCCCTTTCTGAGTCCGAGGGTGCGGAGAATAAGCTTTGCAGCCTTTATCTCCTCCACCGGATCTCCGGTCAGGGATACCCTGATAGTATCTCCGATACCCTGATTCAATATAAGTCCAAGTCCGATTGAGGACTTAATACTGCCGCTCATAACCGTGCCGGCCTCAGTTATCCCGACATGGAGAGGATAAGGTGTCTTTCCGGCAAGAAGTTCATGAGCCCGTACGCACATCATCACATCGGAAGACTTTATGCTGATGACTAAATTGTCATAGCCAAGATCCTCGATGATATGAACCTTGTCGAGTGCGCTCTCAACTATACCCTCCGCTGTCACTCCGCCATATTTCTCAATAAGCGGCTTTTCAAGCGAGCCCGAGTTGACTCCGACTCTTATTGGTATATTACGCTCTTTTGAGGCTGATATAACGGCCTTAATATTATCTTTTGAACCGATATTACCCGGGTTGATCCTGATCTTATCCGCACCGTTTTCAATAGCAGCTATCGCCATCTTATAATCAAAATGAATATCTGCCACCAGTGGAATATGTATCTGCTTTTTTATCTCAGCTATTGCCCTGGCAGCCTCTAATGTGGGCACAGTACACCTTATTATCTCGCAACCGGCTTTCTCAAGCCTGAGTATCTGATCCACCGTAGATACGACATCTTCCGTATGGGTATTTGTCATCGACTGGATCGCAATGGGCTCTCCGCCTCCGATAACTCTTCCTCCGATATTTATCTTCTTTGTATTATCTCTGTAAAGATTCATTTTTCACCATCCCTTATAGTCATATACGCACTAAATGATACTACGGATTGCTTCGCTGCTTTGCAACTCTCACATATTTGACTTATGAGCACAGTATCATACCATATGTATGAAACGGCACTATAAATAATACCATATATACCCTATGAAAATCTTACCAAAGATAATTAATTTATTTCTATATGAATTGTAAAAAAATGTCTTGACAGGTCCTATAGCGTGGCATTTATGTCTTTATGAGAAATTCATGATTTTCTCCCAAAATAAAAACTCCGCTTAAGGCGGAGTTTTTATAAAAAGGAGAGAGATTTATGAGAACCCACTTTCGTGGGTAGGGGTAGGTAACTTGAAAGATTGTTTCCTCAATCGTTAATGCAATGATAACATCAAATTGTGGCTACTTTGTGTCCAAATTGCAAAACAAAAATAAAATTTCTAAAAAAGATATAAAGTAAACGATTAAACTTCCCAATTATCTAAAAAAAACAAGTCGCTGCATAATACGCAGCGACTTGCGAAATGGCTCCGCCATCGACTGTGCGCTAAGTCATCGCGCAGTCGATCGGCATCGCAAAGTACACGATGCTGATTTCTTAGGCATTTACAATCTTTCCAAAGTCAGCCTTAAGAGATGCGCCGCCGATAAGGCCGCCATCAATATTGGGCTTAGAAAGAAGCTCAGCAGCGTTAGCGGCATTCATGGATCCGCCGTACTGGATACGAACTTCATCAGCGGTAGCCTGATCATAAAGCTTTGCAATAAGCTCACGGATGAATCCGCATACTTCCTCAGCCTGGTCAGCAGTAGCTGTTTCGCCGGTACCGATAGCCCAGATAGGCTCGTAAGCGATAACAAGCTTCTTAACCTGATCTGCGGTCACATCAGTAAGGTCCCACTTGATCTGTCTTTCTATCCACTCCTTGTATGTT
>JAEEGL011654566.1_pt1 | contig 11645 bp, 9 predicted proteins | sample 9134231 | NCBI WGS metagenome assembly JAEEGL01 (sample SAMN16246548, study PRJNA631951) | gut metagenome | biome: gut microbiome; feature: rumen; material: fiber-attached | host: Bos | place: Iran: Karaj | collected 2018-10 | reverse complement strand
GCTTTTTTAATCACTATTTACTCTAAATCGATATTAATTAGCTTTTGTTATTATATTATCAATGGACTCATCCTAAATATATAATAGTTTTGTTTGCTAGTCAATTATTTACATTACTGTTTTTCTTTGTTTACACAAAATTTTACATTATCAATCTAACCCAACTGCATTATCAATTGGTAATGTAATACATACTCCTTTTGCTTCTGTATTAGCTCCATATTTATCTAAGATAGCACTCATGATTTTATTCTTATCATCATCTTTACATACAATTAATAATATATCTTTTTCTGGTTCAACTTGAACATTAAAGAACTTAAATCCACCTTTAGTACCAATCTCACGCCCTTTAATTAAAGTACCGCCATTTGCACCATTTTTCTTAGCAACAGTCATTACTTTTTCTGCAAAACCTTCTATTACAATTGTAATTAGTAAATGATATCCTTTCTTATTATTCATACTAATACCTCTCTTTTCTTTAAATACTTCTTGAATATATTGTGGTGAACTAGATAATGGTGTAGTAAATGCCACACCTCGACCTATTTCTTTAATTTTCATCTCTTTTTTAATATAATTAAGTATTTCTTTTTCATATGTATCTGGGATTATTGAAGTAAAAACTATTTTTTCTGTTTTAGTAAGACCAAGGAAATCAAGTATACCTTGACTAGCTGTACCTTCACCATGACTTACTACATTAAATGGTAGAGAAAACTCATTAGTTAATAATTTTAAACTTTTCTCATTATCATTAATTATAAACAACAACTTTAAATTCATAATCAACTCTCCCATGCATATTCAATAATCTCTTCGTTATAATGAACATCAGTTTTAACTCTAAGATTACGATTATATAATATTCCAAGTATTTGAACAGTAATAATTGGTGTTAATGATACAAGTGCTCCTACACCAAAGGCATTTACCATAATATTACTATTTAAACTAACACATGTTCCAATACATAATGGAAGTAAAAATGATGTTGTCATTGCTCCACTAGCTGATGCTCCTGAATCAAATGCAATAGCTGTAAACATACTTGGAGTAAAATACATTAAAGAAGCTGCTATAAAATAACCAGGAACTATAATATATATCATTGGTATACCAAAGAATATTCTAATTAATGATAATCCAATAGCAATTGAAACACCAATAGATAAACAAAGAGATATCAATTCTTCACTAATACTACCCTCGGTTAAATCAGATATCTTTTTAATTAGTATTTTAACAGCTGGCTCTAGTCTTATTATTATATAACCAATTACCATGCCTAATGGTATTAATAAATATTTATATGAACTACTAGCAAATGTATTACCAATACGATAACCTATTTCTAGAAAACCAGAACTTACACCAGTTAAAAATAATGTTAAACCAAATAAAGATAGTATAATACCAAATACCATTCTAAAATGTTCATATTTATTCATTCTACGATCAAATAATTGACTAAAATAGAATACTATTAATATTGGTAATAAAGCTAAACTAATTTCTTTTAAACTCTTCATAAAGCAATTAATAATATTTTCTAAAATACCATAATTATTAATAAAACCGGTTGTTTCAAAATAATTATCTACTCTAAAGAAGAAACCTAATATTAATACAACAATAACTGGTCCTAGTGAACATATACCACATAAACCAAAACTAAAACTTTTAGCATCTTTTCCACTTCTTAGTTTACTAATACCATAACCAAATGCTACTATTAATGGAACACCCATTGCACCTGTTGTAACACCACCACTATCAAAAGCTACACTAATAAACTCTTGTGGAGTAAAATACAATAATAGCATAATAAATAATAGTCCAATAGTAATAATTGTCCTAAATGATAAATTCTTTAATATACGATAAACACCAATTAATAAGAATATTCCTACTCCTACTGCTACTAAAATAATTAATAACATATTAGGTATAGAAACTAATTCACTAGCTAATACTATTAAATCTGGTTCTGATATAGTTATTACTATACCAACAATTACACTAGCTATTAATATTAACCATTTACGTCTTTTACGAACTAATAAATCACCAATTTTCTCCCCTATTTTAAAGATAGACATGTTAGCTCCTGTTGTAAATACAGCAATACCTACAATTAATAAAATAGCACTTATAGAAAAAGATAATATAGCTTTATTAGGTATATCAATAATAAAACTAATACCAATTATTATAAAAACAATTGGCATTACTGACTTAAGTGCATCAATTAAACTTTCCGTTAACTTATTCTTCATAACATCACCTAATTACTTAAAAAATAATCGATACAAAAAGTTTTTCTTGGTAATTAATGTTTCCCCAGGATATTCTTTTTTCATACTCTTATAACATACTCTAAATAGATCACTTATATCACCATCATTAATTAAATAATTCTTTTTAGTAATAAAGTTATCAATATATACTATTGGTACTTTAGAATAAATTATATTACATATTTCACCAGAAGAATTTGGTAATGATTTATTCATACCATAAAGTGATGAAATAATAAAACTATAACTATTCTTTTCCATATTACTATATATTTTAGCAATAACAGCATCTATTTTAGTTAACAATTCTTTTAATTCTTCAAGTGTTTCTACTTCTCTAATATTATAACTAATTACTACTAATTCTTGTGGATAAGAATTAATAACATTAACTATCGTATTAGAATCTAATTTTTTATCATCTAAACATATAAATGAAATATCTGGATTATTTACCATTTGTAATCCATTTAAATAATAATTAATAGCTTGTATTTCTTCTCTTTCACAAATAATCATGGATTTAAATTTTAAACCATTCATATTAGCTGCTAATGATTTTTTAGCTACTTCATATTCTAATATATGTTTTATTTCTTCTTTATAATTAATCTTAAATAATGAATAGAATAATATACTATTCTTTTCTTTACCATAATCTATTAACTTAACACCTTCAATGAAATTACTAATATCAACATTATCATAATTCCATATCATAAACATATCATTACTAGCTACTGAAAAACCTGAATTAACAACAAATGGTTTAACTAATGAAGGAGAAGCTTTAGTACCATAACTAAAATCTAATTTCTGTTTAAATGAAGTCCATTTCTCTCCCATTTCAGTAATCATATTACGTAATAAGAAATTAAGTTCTACAGTAGAATTACTATTTAATATATTAGATAATCCCATAATCATACCAATAGAAGCCATTTCCCCTAATTCAACATTTATTTTACTTAATACTTCTAATATCTTAGGAAAATCTTGATAATTATTACTAGTTAATACTAAATGTAAATATATTTTTTTATCTTTTTCTTTATTTATTAATGTAAGAAAATGTTTTAAATTATCAACTATCTTAATTGATGTATCAACAAAACATAATAAATGTAATTTACTCTTTCTATTTATTAATGTATTATTTAATTCCGCTAATGTTGGACTAGCTGCTACTTTACCATTTTCTGCATCTCTTTTATATACTTCATAATTATATAAGTCATTCATTTCTAAACTCATACTACGAAAACCATCTACTGTATTAAATACATTAGAATTTAGTTTAGAAAACATATATTTTTGCGTTAATTTATCAAAATTGGGCATAATACTTGCATCATAAACACCATATGAATCTTTAGTTTCAATACCAAATCCATTGATTAAAAATAATACTGTTCGCATTATATCACCCTTATCTTTATTCTCATAATTATTATATCACATTTTTCTTTTTTGCAAAGAAAAAATAGCATTATGCTATTTTTTAACAATTCTCTTTACTCTTTGTTTTTTTCTTGGTATTAATTCAACAGTATTAGGATCAGTTAATACACTACCTTTTAGAATAATTTTAGATACTTCATTAGGATCAATATCTTCAATACCAATACTAGCAAGTACTCTTTCCAAAACTTTAGAAATACCACGAACACCAATTTTTAATTCTAAAGCTGCTTTAGCAACCGCTTCATAAAAGTCATCGGTATATTCAACTTCTATATCATCTACTTCGATAATGGCTTTTTCTATTTTTAATGCACTTGATTCTGATTTTTTCATGATATTAATTAATTGTTCTTCCGTTACTTCATTTAATTCAATCATGACTGGAAATCTTGCAATAAATTGTCTAGTCATTCCAAACTTAAAGTAATCTTCATCAATAAGTGGTTCTTTAATTATCTCATCACCTAAATTACCACCAAATCCCATTTGCTTATTTTTCTTAAGTCTTGCCTTTTGATATTCTTCAATACCTTCAAAAGCACCCTCACAACAAAAGGTAACACGTGATGTATCAAACATAACAATTTTCCTATCTAAATCTGATCCAATATTAACTGGCATTACCGTACCTTCTACTGCTTTTAACATTCCATCTAGAGCATTTTTTTTACCTGGCCCACTTATTTCATCTTTACCTTCAGCATTCTTATCAATTTCAGAATATACTACTATTCCCCTTTGTGCTTCCTCAATATTACCATTTGCACTTCTAATTAAGTTAACAAATGCATTTTCGATATCTTCACCTTTCCATCCTGATCCAGTCAATTTAGTAGAATCAACTATACAATATGGTACACCAAGTACTTTAGCAATTTGTTCAACTGTAAAACTTTTACCAGAGCCAGATTTACCACGAATTAAAATATTTTTAATATATGCTTTAGAATTAGTTAAATCTTCTTTTTGAGCCATTTTTAAATTTTTAAGAATAGTATGTAAAATAGTCTTAACTTGCTTATCTTGTCCAACAACATGTTTAGTTACTTTTTCAAATGCTTCCTTTAATGTTATCATTTCATTTTTAGGCCCTTCTTTTTCAGCAGCTAATCTTTCAATAACAGGAATGAAGGCATCAACATTTTCTTCGTTAATATTAACAACAATTATTCCTCTAGATAATTCATATCTTATAATTTCGTCTATGACTTTATTTAATAAATACATTCCATCTTCAACTCTAGAACTATATTCAATAAGTTTCTTTAATGCTTTTTCGTCATACTCTACTTTTTGACCGCATGATTGAAGAAAACCGTCATAGTTTTTAATACGTCCGTTTTCATTTGTCAATACTTCATATTTTTGATCAACAGTTAATTTATTAGTTTCTATTACAGTATCACAACCTGCAAGAAATCTCATTTTTTCCGGACTATAATCTAAGGTTTTATCATATAAAACAACATAGGTAAGAGTGCTCATATCAATATTATGAACCTCACCATCAACAATATATTGTTGTAACCCTTGTTTAGCAAAATATGTAGGAATACTAGCAACTTTTTCAGCAATTTTATTTGTATCTACTGGGAGGCCAGATGCACTAGCTTCATCTACAAGTTCTTTGATTACATCTTCAAATTTATCTCGAATAAATACAACGCCACAACTAGCCTCTTCATCACTTCTTGAGCTTTTAATTAATGTTCCTAATATACCGTCAATATCTTTATCTGGATCTGGTCCTAATTCAAAATCAACAAAAGGAATGGGAATAAGATCTTCTATTAACTCAATAATTTTCTTTTTTCCACTACCCTTTGCACCACAAAATAAAACATTGCTTTTTTGAGTTAATTTTAAATCATATGGCATATCACTTCTCATAATCATTTGATTAAGGGCAATTTGATAGCAAAGACGTCTTATTGGATAATCTTGAAACAAAATAAACTCCCTAACCTTAGCTGCTATTTCTTCACTACTTAATATTCTTTGCCCTTCTTCATTTGTTTCTTCAGTCTCTACTTTAATTTTATACTTTTCAGTTACCTCTTCAGTAACATGAAATTTCTCATCAAATTTTTCAAATACCTTTTTAAACAATTCTTCGTCTTGCAATTGTTCAATATCTTTTTCTCCATCATAGAAAAGACCATAAAGCGGAACATCTCCTAAATCTAAAGCATCATCTTTATCATCCTCATCAGAAACATCTGGCATAAAGAAATAGTCACTATTTGCACGGTCTTCATACTCACTAAAAGAAGAAAATTCTGGACTATTTTCAAAATCTTCTTTTACTCTAAATAACTGATAATAATTTTTTCCATCAACTTCTAATCTTCGAAATAATATTGCTCTCATATTTCCCCCATTACATATTATTTTACACAAAAAAAAGCGACAATTATTTAAGTTGTCACTAATTTTACTATTATTTATTATTTTCATAAAATATAGCCGGCATTACAACCGTATTTTGATATTTAGAATTGATATTATCTAATAGTTTTTGAATATTATCATCACTTGTTTTATTAAATAAAGATACTTGTTCCATATTTTTTACATCCAAGTCTCCTAATCTAACTCCAATACTACGTATTTTTTCAGTAATCTTAGTTTTTTCAAATATTTTTAAAACATTTTCATAAATATCAAGTGTATTATTAATAGAATTAGATAATGTCATACTATGAGAAAATGATTTAAATGAACTTGTTTTAAATGTAACTGCAACATTCTTAGCAAATAAATTATATTTTCTTGCTCTTAATCCTACTTGATCAGACATATCTAATAATATTTTTTTTAGTTTTCTAACATCACTAGTATCTTTTTCTAATGTTCTTGATATGCTAATACATTTATTAAATCCATAATTAGTTATTACTTTAGAATTATCTATTCCCTTCGCTCTATTAATTAAATCATCTGTCATGTTTTTAAAGTATTTATTAAGTAAAGTTTTATTTGCTTTGGCTAACTCTCCTATTGTATTAATATTTATACTTTTAAGAGTAGCTGCAGTACTTTTACCAACAAAAAGTAGGTCTCCTACTGGTAATGGCCACATCTTACTTTCTATTTCATAATCAAATAGTGTATGTACTTTATCTGGTTTAGTAAAATCACTTGCCATTTTAGCACATAATTTATTATTAGCTATACCAACATTAACTGTAAAACCAAATTTTTCTTTAATATCATTTTTTATTTTATAAGCTAGTTTTAATATATCATCATATAAATAATTAGTACCAGTTAAATCAAGAAAACATTCATCAATAGAAGCTTGTTCTATTACTGGTGTATAATCTTTTAAATAATTATAAAACTTCTTAGACATTTCTACATAATATTCATGATTTGGTGGATAAACTTCTAAATTAGGACATTTCTTTCTTGCTGCATAAAGTGTTTCTGCAGTAACTACTCCATATTTTTTAGCTATTGGACTTTTAGCAAGTACAATACCATGTCTTTTCTTTTCATCTCCCCCTATAACTGAAGCAATAGTTCTAATATCTTTATCATAACCATGATTCAAAAGGTATACAGCAGTCCATGAAAGAAAAGCATTATTAACATCAACATGAAATATAATTCGCATAATACCACCAATTTAATTATATCACTAATAGACACACCAAACTTTACAAATACTATTATTTTTACTATAATTAATACATAATGTGGAGGATATATGAGTAAAAGTAATAAGAAAAAATGGAAAGATAGAAAAGATGGTAAAAGAATAGAAATGCCAGCAATGTTAACATTACTAACCCATTTAAGTAAAAGAACTGAAGCATATGTTTATATGAATAAAAAATTAGATGTAACTGATTTAGTTAAATATATGAAAAAGAAGAAAGAAAAGAATTCTAATTTAACTTATTTTCATGCATTTTCTATGGCTATTGCCAAAGTTATCTATAATAGGCCAAAACTAAATTACTTTATTATGAATAACAAGTGTTATGAAAGAAATGATGTTATTTTATCTTTTGTAGCTAGAGTTACTTTTGATGATAAAGGTAAAGAAGTTATGTCACTAATTAAAATAGATCCTGATGAAACAATAGATTCTTTAAGTGATAAGATTAAAAAGAAAGTTGATAGATTTCGTAATGAGAAAAAACAAAATTCAACTGATGATTCACTTGATATATTAGGTAAATTACCAAATTGGTTATTAAAATTTATTATTGCACCATTTTTTAAATGGTTAGATCGACATGATTTATTACCAAAAAGTTTAACTAGTGAATTAATTTATAATAGTACTGTTATTCTTTCTAATTTAGGAAGTATTAAATGTGGTGCAATACATCATCATTTACTAGATTTTGGTACTAATAGTATTATCATTACAATTGGTGATATACATAAAGAACCAATGGCTATTAATGATAAAGTAGAAATACGTGATGTAGTAGAATTTGGTATTACTATTGATGAGCGTATAGCTGATGGAGTTTATTTCTCTAAAGCTATTAATCTATTAGATTATATAGTGGCTCATCCAGAAACATTGGAGGATAATGCAAATGAGATTATCGAAGAAAAGAAAGACTTTAAATATTAATTTAATTGAAAAATATTATAAAGATTGTAAATCACATCTTGAATATCCTAATAAAATGATTTATGAATATTTTATTGAGACAGCTACTTATCACCCTAATTATATCGCTTATGAATATTTTGGAAGAGAAGTAACTTATCAAAAATTTGTTCAACAAATAGCTGAATGTGCGAAAGCATTAAAAGGTATTGGTGCAGAAGAAAATGAAGTAATTACTATTTGTACACCTAATATGCCAGAAGCAATAATTATGTTTTATGCAATTAATATGATTGGTGCAATAGCTAATATAATTCATCCACTTTCTAGTGAAAATGAAATATTAGAATATCTTAAAATATCTAATAGTACTAAGATATTAACTATTGATATATCTGTTCAAAAGATTGTTAATATCTTAAAAGAAACTAAGTTAACTGATATAATTGTTTGTTCACCTTCAGAAAATATGAAGTTTGATAAGAAATTCTTATATTGGTTAGCTAAAGGTAGAAAAATGCATTTGCCTGAATGTGATATGATTATAACTTGGTCAGAATTAATTCCAAAGGGTTATGATTATCATGATGAATATGTTGTTAAGAAGAATAAAGACGATCCTGCTGTTATTCTTTATAGTGGTGGATCTACTGGTAAACCTAAAGGTATTTTATTATCTAACTATAACTTTAATGCTCTTGCATTACAAGCTAAAGAAATAGTTATGCCAAAACCTAAAGAAGTTATTCTTTGTATTATGCCAATATTCCATGGCTTTGGTCTTGGTGTATGTCTTCATACAACATTATGTGTTGGAATGAAATGTGTATTAATACCTCAGTTTAATTATCGAAAATTTAAAAACTATATTCGTAAATATAAACCTAATTTTATTGTAGGTGTACCTACTCTATTTGAAAGCTTATTATCTTCTCATTTTAAAGAAGGAGAATTATCATATGTTACTAATATCATTTCTGGTGGAGATACAATGAGTCCTGATTTAAAACGAAGAATAGATGCTTTTCTTAAAAAATATGGCTCAAGTGCTAAAGTTAGAGTTGGTTATGGATTAACTGAATGTACAGCTGCTAACTGTCTTACAATACCAACTGAACTTCGAGAAGGTTGTATTGGTATACCATTCCCAGATATGGAATGTAAGGTTGTTAAAGTGGGAACTCACATTGAAGCTAAACCTAATGAAGATGGTGAATTATGTTTCACTGGACCTACTGTTATGTTAGGTTATGTTAATGAACCTAAAGAAACTATGCAAACATTAATGAAACATGATGATAAAAAAGTATGGTTACATACTGGAGATATTGGTTACAAAGATGAAGAAGGAATGGTATTTTTCCAACAACGTTTAAAGAGAATGATTATATCTAGTGGATATAATATTTATCCAAGTTATATTGAGAGTGTTATTGATAAACATCCTGCAGTTAACTTTTCTACAGTTATTGGAATAGATCATCCATATAAAGTTCAAGTAGCTAAAGCATTTATTGTTCTTAATGAAGGTTATAAACCAAATAATGAAACATTAAATAGTATTAAAGCTCATTGTGAAAAGAATATCGCTAAATATTCATTACCATATGAATATGAATTTAGAGAAAGTATTCCTAAAACAAAAATTGGTAAAATAGCTTTTAATGAATTAATTCAAGAAGAAAAAAATAAGAAAAATAAAGATAAATAAAAAAGAGTTACAATGTAACTCTTTTTAATTAACTAATTCATTTTCTGCTTCAAAATCTAATAAATAATTATATACATCACCATATGATAAATGATCATAATCAGTAGTATAATCTAAGAAACCACTATATCCTTTATAATCATTCTTTTCTAATAATTGATGTTCATTTTCAATTAAAGTTGATATATCATTAACCATTTTAGCGATTCTAAAACCTTTTGTTTCATTTAAATATCTAAATGATGTTGCAGAATCAGAAAAAATTACTTTACGACATCCTTCAACACCTAAAAATGGTATTAATTTATTAGTAATAACTTCTTCTCTTGGATATAAATTAGCAAACCTAAAAGAATATTTAACAGATAAATATTTTATCTCTTGATTAACTAATCCATTAATTAAACCATTAGGATTTTTTATAACTAATTTAAAAACAAAATACATTAAGATATCTGAATAATAATCAAGTAAATTATATCCACTATCACACATATATTTTAAATAAGAAGATAGATTTTTATTATTAAGATTATAATGACGTGAATTATAATTAGGCATTTTCTTTAAATTATTAATTAATTCTTCACTATAATCTGATAGATTAACTTGACCTAGAGAGATAATACCAAAAGGTTTACTAGTACTATCTAATTTAATGGCATTATCAAAATTAATATCCTTTAACCTTTCTAATTGTTCTTTAGATAGATAGTCCGCATATTCTTCGATAAAGACACCAACATACTTTTTAAAAACCTTATTCAAATCATCTATCATACTTCATCTACCATAATAAATATAACATATTTCATGGATAAAAAAAAGAAGTGTACACTTCTTTTAACACTATTTATTTACCATTTTTCTTAGATTCTTCATCTAAACTTTCTTTATAACTTTTAAGTATATTTTTTATAAAATCTTTACCACGCATCATTTTACTTGGTAAATTAGGACTAGCAAATATATCTACTCCATCATTTGGTATATCATATATTTCTAATGTTTCCCTAGTAAATCTTTCTAATTCAGCTGCTTCAATTGCTCTTACATAAAAACTAAAACCTTTTGGACTACCATCGTCATTTTTACCACCAAAATAAACTGCTATCTTTCTACAAGGAACAAAACCTTCCATATTCCCTCCACACAAAATATACTACATTGATTAATAAAAAAAGTCAAATTATTTGACTTTTATACCTATCTTTTCACCACAAGATACACTTGTTTCTTTACCTAGTGTACTATTAAGTAATATATCTTCATCAATAATAACTTTATTATCTTTAACAAATAAAATTATTGTTGATCCACCAAATTCAAAGTGACCTTTTTCATCACCACGTTTGAATTTTTTTACTTTTTCATTAACTATTTTACCAATATTTAATGCCCCTACTTCAACATTTACTATATCACCAAAGTTTTCAGTATGTAAGATAGTATATTCTCTTGAATTAGTATGAAAAATTTTATATTTTTTCATTGATATTGGAAGTACTGCATGAAGTACTCCTTTAATAAACTTAGATTCATCCATTGTTCCATTATCAATAAAATGATAGTGATGATAATCCGCTACTTC
>JAEEGL011016971.1_pt1 | contig 11645 bp, 8 predicted proteins | sample 9134231 | NCBI WGS metagenome assembly JAEEGL01 (sample SAMN16246548, study PRJNA631951) | gut metagenome | biome: gut microbiome; feature: rumen; material: fiber-attached | host: Bos | place: Iran: Karaj | collected 2018-10 | reverse complement strand
TTATAAATATTTTTTAACTATTAAATTGGGGACTTGGGATTGGGGATGGGGTATTGGGGATTGGGCCCAATCCCCAATCCCCAATCCCCAATCCCCAATTTAATAATTAAAAAATTTTTATAAATATTTATATTATAGTTAAAGAAAATTAATTATATTTAATATAATAATTTTTTATTTATGAATTAAATAAACTTAATTAATATTATTTTTTATAAATTAAATTTATTCGATATTATTCACAAAAAAATAAAAATACAAATTTTAATCTTGTTTAATATCAATATCTTCTTCATATTTTCCATTAATTATTGAATTCAAATATTTTTTCATATCTCTATAATTTTTATTACTTGGTTTTAAACCGCTTACTTCACACATTATTTTTCTTGTCACTTCTGAAAAAATTTCCCATTTTTCATTTCCTAAATCTTTATATTTTTCAAACATAAATTGTGTTGGATTAATTACAGGTAAATCAATATGATAAATTCTATGTCGTGAATAATTTCCACTTCTTAACCAATTTGATACAACAGGTGCAACTCCTATAGCTAAATGAAATTCATCTTCATGATAAATATCTAATATTTGAGGTTTAATAGGTAAAAGAGCAAAAAAAGCTCCTTTTTTAAATTTAAGAATATGATTTCCAGTTGTAGTTGTTCCTTCTGGAAATAAGCATAAAGGAGTAAGTAATTCTTTTTTATAATATAATTTTTGTCTTTCTTCTAATTCATCAAATATTTTTTTTCTACTTTCTTCACTTTCTCTATCAACAAACAAACAATTAATTCCTTTTGCAAGAACACCAACAAAATAATAATTAGCAACATCTTTTTTAGCAATAAATCCAGTATAATTATAAACCATATTATATATAATTTCATAAAAACCTATATGATTACTTATCATAATAGAATAATCTTGTTGATTAAAATCATAATCTTCTCCTAAATATTTTTTATACACTTTTTCATATTCAACTTTTTTTTCAATAATTTTAAAATTCATTAAAATAAATAAAATATTTGTATAAAAAGAAGTTAAAGAAGTAATAATTTTTCTTTCTTTTGGATCTGTTGTTGGATTTTTTAAAGTTTTATTATAATAATTTAAATGTAAATTGAATACCATTGAAATTAAAACAGGTAATAAAATTTTCCAAGGAAAAAATAATAAATTACCAATAAATATTCTTATAAAACTCAATTTATCTTTTACTGCAAATTCTGGATAAAGAGAATGAACATCAATTTTTTTACCATTTTTTATATAAAATAAAGGCTTATAAAACATTTTTACTTGATTATATAACCAAATTGAATAAAATAAAATTGCAATAATATAAACTAATAAAAATAAAATTATATTCATTTTAAAATATTATTTATTTTTACCTAATAATTTATAAAAAATATAATTTTTTTATATAAAAATTTTTATTTATTATTTTTTTCTTTAATTTATTTTATTAATCTTTATATTATTAAATTAAACTTTTCCTTTTTATTAGAATTAAATTAGCTTGTTAAAAAAAGAAACTAATCAAAAATTTGATATTTTTTGAAAATATGGGAAATTCCAAAAAAAATTATATATATATATATATATATATATATATTTATATATTTATTTATTTATTTAAATTTGATATTTTTTATATTTTTATAAAAATTTTATTATTATTTTATATAATTAATTATTTTTTCTATTTTTAAAATAATATAAAATGACAACATATAATTTAAAATTAGAAAAACCAAAATTTGAAGAAAAAACTTTCTTTGTAAATAATGATAATAAACAATATATTTTATCAAAATATATCCCAAATTATGATAAACTTCTTTTTAATAAAAATTTTTTTAATAAAGATTTTATATTTCAAGAAGAATTGGATAATTTAGATAAATTTAATATAATAAAAAATGAAGAAAATAATATTATAGATAATATTATATATAATAATAATCAAATAAATATTTTAAATAATGAAGAAATTTCAAATTTATTTTATAAATATCGTAAATTAAAAAATGACGAAAATACTTTTTATCGTATTTTAATTTTTTTCTATTTTGAAAATATTTTTATAAATAATAATGATGAAAATCTAAAAAATATAATATGTGATATCATTGAAAAATATCATAAAAATAAAATATTAAAAAAATATTATAATGATAATAATATACATTTATCTGATATAATTAATCCTTTATGTATAATTTATTTAAGGTTATATCATATAATATATAATAATGATACAAATAATGAATTAGAATCACCTTTTTTTTATTTTATTAAAGCTTATAATAATTATAAAAATTTTGATATTGGTTTAATTTTATATATAAAAATTTTGTTTTATGAATTTATTGAAAATAATATTGATAATATTGTTTCTGAAAAAATAAAAAAAAAATTAATATTATTTTTAAAATTAGATAGAAAATATAATTTAGAAAAAATTATTTTTCATGAATCAAATAATAATTTTATAGAAAAATTAATTATTTTAGCACCTTATATTTTAAATTTTGATTTAAACTATATTAAAATTGATAAGAATATTTATTACAATATTAATATTTTAAATAATTATTATGAATCTCAAAAAATTAAATTATTTTTATTAAAAGATAAAAACAATTTTTATTTATATTATAACAAAGACTTTAAATGTTGGAGTTTTGATGATAAGAGTATAAATTTAAATAATACTATAAATATAAAAAGTGAAATTTTCAATAAAGAAAGTATTAAATCTATAATTAATTCTATTGAAAGTATTAAATCTAAAAATAATTCAAATAATTCACTTTATGAAAATATAAACTTAAATTATCCTACAACATTTAATAAAAAAGAAAATAATTTGGAAATAATGAAAATTTCAAATAATAATAAAAATAATATAATTAATACTAATTTATTGAAAAATAATAAAAAAATAAAAACAAATAAATCTTTTAATAATTTTTATAAAATAGATAATATTTTTGATTTAAATGAAAATGAGATTATTAATGATTTTAATAATATAATAAGAAACAATTATTCAATAATAAAAATTAATTTTAATAATAAAAAAAATTCAGAAAATGAAAATAATTTAAATCAAAATAACAAATTATCAAATAATCAAAAATGTGAAAATTGTAATATAAATATGAGCAATAATATTTATAATATCTGTAATATTTGTTTAAAAAAAGAAATCGAAAATGTTTTTTCTATTTTGTTCAAAAAATTTAAAAATATAAAAAATAAAGATGAAAATTTTTTAAAATTTTATGATGATCATCAAAATTTAATAATAAATAATATTAAAACAACAATAGATGAAGCAATATCTAAATATAATCAAAATGAAAAATCTGAATTATTATTAATAAAAAAATTAATAGAAAATAATAATTAATAATATATTTATTTTATATATTTAATATTATAAAAAAATAAAAATTTTTAAAAAATTAATAATAATAAAATGGCAATCCATACTAATAATCCTGATGAATTAGCAGGTAAAATTTTTTTTGGTAAATATAAACCTGAAAAAAAATTAGGTGAAGGTTCATTTGGAAGAATATATTCAGCTATAAATGTTTCAGATGGTGAACATTATGCATTAAAAATGGAATCAAGAGAAAATGGACAAAATTTATTAGAAGGTGAAGCATATTATTTATGTTATTTAAAGGGATATGGAATTCCAGCAGTAAAATCATATGGTTTTAGTGGAAGTTATAATATAATGGTAATGGAATTATTAGGAAAATCATTAGAAGATTTATTTCAAGAAAATAAAAAACATTTTTCATTAAAAACCGTTTGTTTAATTGCAATTCAAATGATTGACCGTTTAGAAAGAATTCATAATAAACACATAATACATAGAGATATAAAACCAGATAATTTTGTAATTGGATTAAATAAAAAGAATAATATAATATATTTATTAGATTTTGGTTTGGCCAAAAAATATAGATCAAGTAGAACATTACAACATATTAAATTCACAGTAAATAAAAAATTAACGGGAACGGCAAGGTATGCTAGTATAAATGCATTAAGAGGATGTGAGCAAAGTAGAAGAGATGATTTAGAAGCAGTTGGCTATGTCTTAATGTATTTTTTAAGAGGAACATTACCATGGCAAGGATTAAAAGTACAAAGAAAGGAAGAAAGATATAAAAAAATATACGAAAAAAAAAAAAACACAACTCCTGAAGAATTATGTAAAGGGTATCCTGAACAATTATGTGAATATGTAAAATATACAAGAAATATGGAATTTGAACAGAATCCAAATTATGATTATTTAAGAAATTTATTCTTTAAAATTTTGGAATATAGTGGAGTTAATATTAATAGATGCTATTTTGAATGGAGTAAAGATAATCCTATAATATTTCAAAATAATATAAATAATAATAATCAACATGAATATAAAAATGAATATAAAAATGAAAATAAAAATGATGGATTAAAAGAAGAAAGTGATACTTTTAGTAAAGAATTAATGAATCAACATTTATTAACAACAAATAATTTTAATGAAGAAAACAATAATAATAATAATAATTATAATAATAAAAAATATAATTATTCAAATGAAAGAATGAATACACAATTTGCTAATTATAATACAACAATTCAAGTCACAGAAAATGATATAAATAATAATGATCTTATTAATAATAATAATACAACTATTGAAAATAAATATAATGTAGTTGAAAATAATGATGATAATAAAAATAATTATGGTATTGAAAATAATAATGATAATAACAATAAAGAATTAAATAATAATTTTTTCAATGTAAATAGTAATACTTATAATATAGAGAATAATAATAAAGAAAATAATAAAGAACAAAAAAAAAGAAAAAAAAAAGATAAAAAAGATAAAGATAAAAGTAAAAAAGAAAAATATAAAAAAGATAAATGTATTATATTTTAAATAAAATAAAATAATTTCTATTTTAACTTATTATTATTAAAAATTTAAAATAAAATTTTTATTTAAAAATATTATTATTATATAAATTATTTTTTAGACATCCTCCATTATTAGAACATATATATCCTTCAGGACAACAATGTTTTAAATCATTACAACACACTCCATTTATATATGGACAACAACCATAACCATCAACTAAATAACAAGATTTAAAATTTTTTGGGCATTTACTATTATTTTCATAAGAATTTATATTTTTTATTAAACAAATTAAATAAAACAAAAAGATTATTATTTTAATTTTTGAAAAATTTGACATTTTAATATTAAATAAATAATTTTTAAATAAATAAAAAAATTAGAATTAAAGAAAATTTTTAAAAATAAAATTATTTATAATAAAATATTTAAAATTAAAAACAAAATATATAATTATTTCATAAATTTTTATTTAAATTTATTTTATATAAAAAAAATAAATTAATAATATTATTCCCTATTTTAATATAAATATAATAATTATATCATTGTTTATAAATATTAATACAAAAATATAACTAATAATAACAATTTAAAAAATTAATATTAAATATAATATTATATTTTCATCATTTAAAAACCTTTATATATTAATTATTTTTTTATTTTATGTTGATTTTTTCTTAAAATTTATTGTACTTACACTACTTTTTAATTTTTTTTGAGAAATATTATAATTAATATTATTATTATTTTGAAACAATTTAATAGAAATATTTTGAGGAGAATAATATCCAGTTTTTCTAAAAAAATATCTTTTTTTATCTATTAAAAAATTATAATCAAATTTATTTCTATTACTTAAAAAATTATTGTTAATTAAACTTATATTACTTTTTGATTTTTTTAATTTATTATTATTTAAATCTATATTAGGCAAAATTTTATTTTTAAGTTTTAAATTTTTATTTTCATTATTAATAATAGATAAATTTTTTAAATTTTTAATAGGAGAGAAAAACCCATTTAAATTTGAATTAAAAATAAAAAAATTTTTATTTCTATTATTATTATTATTTAAATAAAATATATTATTTGTACTATTATGATGATTATTATTATTTATATTAAAATGAATATCATTTTTTTTATAAAATAAATTTCCTATTTTTAATCTTAATTTATTATTATTTAAATTTAATTTTAATTTTCCAAAATTATTTAATCTTGTTTTATTTATATTATTTTTATTAATTAAATTAATACTTTTATTTTTTGAACTTTGTGTTGTAGTATTATTCGAGTTATTAATATTATTATTAATATATTTAGTTATTTCTTCTTTAGGAATATTATTAACAGTATAATTAATAAATAACGAACTATATTCTGTAGATTCTCTATATATTTGATATCTTTCAAAAGTATCATTTCCTATTTTATCATCACTCCCACAATATTTTTTATCAAAATTATCACCTTTTATTGGAACAAAAGGACAAGTCATTTGTTTATTAAAAACTTTTTCCCAATCAAATTCATTAAACCAACTATGATTTTTAATTTCTTCTATTCCTCCATTATATCCTAATCTATTACTTACTTTTCTTTGTATTAATTTATTTATAAAATCTGCGGCTTCATAACTCCATCCTATTGGAATTTCATGGCCTTTTATTTGAACTTGTTTACTAAGAACCGCTTGTTTAATTTCTTTTCTATTTTTTCCTAAATATGGTCTTACACCTAACATAAATTCATAGCATATTATTCCCAAACTAAAATAATCAACATAAAAACTGTGATTTTGACCACATAAAACTTCAGGTGCCATATATCCTGGAGTTCCACTTGTTTCTTCACTATTATGTTTTTTATATTTTTTAGCCACTCCAAAATCAGTCAAACGGATATATCCATTTTCATCTGACACTAAATTTTCCGGTTTTATATCTCGATGAATTATTTTTTTAATATTATGTAAATATTCTAATGCTAAAATTATATTTGCAATAAAAAATTTTGTTTGTTCTTCATTAAAATGCCGATATTTACATAAATGAAATCTTAAATCTCCCCCTTGAAGAAGATCCATTACTAAATATAAATAATCATAATCTTGAAAGGTATATATCATATTTACTATAAAAGGATGATGTATTGTTTGTAATAAATTTTTTTCACATATTATTGATTTTTCACTTTTTCTATCAATTATTTTAACTTTTGACATTTCTTTAAGAGCATAATAAACATTAGTTTTTTTAAAAGTTACTTTCCATACTTTTCCAAAACCACCTTTACCTATTACATATTTAAAATAAAATGAATTTCTATGTATTTTATCTAATTTAAAAGAATTTGATTCAATATTACCCATTAATATAATTATGTTATTAAAAAATATTTTATAAATGATAAATTATAAAAATTAATTTTTTTAATATGTTAATATTTTAAAATTTATTTTGCTTCAATTATTAAAAACTGAATATAATTACTTCATAAATAACTTTTAAAATATATTTCATGAATATTTTTTCAATGATATTAATATTATTTATTTTTTTCTTATTTACATATAATAAAAAAATAAATTAAATTTTTATTTTATATTTTATTAAAAAATATATTTATTATTATAAATAGTCATATATATTCTTATAAAAATTATTATTAATCTTCTTTTCCTTCCTCTTCTTCATTTCCTTCTTCTCCTTCATTTTCTTCATTACCTTCTTTATTTTCTTTTTCTTCTTCATTTTCTTCACCTTCTTTATTTTCATTTTCTTCATTAGCTTTTTGTGCTTCTTCTTCTTCTTTTCTTTTTCTTTCTTCTTCTTCTTTTTCTAATCTTTCTTTTTCTTCTTCTTCTTTTTTTATTCTTTCTTCTTCTTCTCTTTGTTTTCTTTCTTCTTCAGCTTTTTCTTTTCTTACTTCTTTCTCTTTCACAACTTCTTCTTTATCTTCAGCTGTTATTTCTTCTTTATTTACAAATTTAATTTCAAATCCTTCTAATTGAATTAAAATTTCAATTTTTGGATTTGCACCACTTTCATCAAAATAAGGATTTCCATCGACATTAATTCTTTGTAGTAAAGGAAATTTTAATAAACTAAATTGAACATTATCTTTAATTTGATTTTCAGAAATTGCTAATTTTTGTAAATTTGGTAAATTTGGAACAAAATCAAATTTTTCTAATTTATTTTGTCTTAAACGTAATTTTCTTAAATTAGGGAAATTTTCCAAACCTTTTAAATCACTTATTCTATTTGTATTTAAATATAAAACATCTAATTCAGGACAATTTGCAATACCTTCTAATGAAGATATTCTATTATTACTTAAATTTAATTTTTTTAATTTTATTAAACCTTTGAATTTACTACAATCTTTAATTTTATTTTCACTTAAATCCATACTTAATAAATTATCAGCTTGCATTTCAGGTAAACTATGAATTTTATTTTGTTTTAAATTTAATACTTGTAAATATTTAAATCTATCAGGATTATTAAAAACATCCATATCATTTAATTCATTAACAGATGCATCTATTCTTATTAAATAAGGCATTTTTGCAACACAATCAATTGAAGGAATTTTATTATTACTTACATTAAAATCTAAAATTTGAGTAAAATTATTTATTTCTTCACATAAACCATCTAATTCTTTTTCTTTTAAATCTATATCAGTATATGCATATGATAATCCATCATATGTTCGTTGTAATTTTTTTACTGATTTTAATAAATCTTGAGGTTTTAATGGATTTTGAGGGGGTTTTGGTTGACGTGCTTCATATTCTTCTAATGTTATTTGATTATCATCACTATCATAATATAATTGTTCTTGTTTTTTTTCTTCTTCTTCACCATTTTCAACTTCTTGTTCTTCTCCGTTTTCTGGATTTTCTTTTTCTTCTTCTTGAGACATTTAAGTTATAATTATTTATAATAATATAATTAAAAAATTAAAAAAATAAAAAATTTAAATTAAATTTAATAAATAAATTTTATTTATAAAATAAATATATTAATAATTAATTATTTATTTATATTTAATAAATAATTAATTAAAATAAAATATTCAATTTTTATGTCAAATCCAAAATTTGTAGAGCGAGAATTTTCAGAGAACATAATCGGTGAATATGACGATGAAGGTTTTTTTAATACTCCAAATGGTTCATTTTGGGATCCAGATGGTGTGTATTTTAATAAAGAAGGATATGATAGACATGGAGGTTATTATGAAAATGGGGAATATGTTCCAGGAAAAGGATGGGATGAGATTAATAATTGTTATGATGATGAAATTGATGATTTTTATGATATGGATGATGAATATGGAAGTGAACAAGAAGTTGAAGATGATGGTTATGGACATATTAATATGGAAGATATTGAAGATGAGGAAAAATATATTAAATTTGATAAAGAAGATATAGAATATGATGGAAATATTAATAAAAATGATCATAATTATTATAATTTAAAAAAAGAAGATAAAAAAGATGAAGTAAAAGAAGAAAATAATATAAAAGAAAAAAATGAAGAAAATAAAAAAGAAAAAAATGATAAAGAAGAAAATGAAATTAAAGATGAAAAAGAGGATAATAAAAATAAAGAAGATGAAAAAAAAACGAATTTAAGAATGTTATTTGATGAAATTGATGAAGAAGAAGAGAAGAAAAAGAAAAAGAAAAAAAAAAAAAAAGATAATAAAGAAAAAAAAAATTCAAAATAATAAAACAATAAATATTTTTAAAATTATTAATAACTTTATTAATTATTGTATTTTTAATATAAATATAATTTAATAAAAATTTAATTTTAATAATTAAATAAATGTATAAAAATTATAATTATGGTTTATATAATAATAAATCTGTAAATTTAACAAGTTTTTCTGATTTAAAAAATAAATATAATTCACATAATTATGATATTATAACAGGTTTACCTAAAAGCAATTATTATAATTATAATTATAATTATAATAATAATAATAATAATAATAATAATAATAATAAATATAGTAATATTAGCAATAATAATAATAAATATAGTAATATTAGCAATAACAATAATATTAATAATAAATATAGTAATATTAGCAATAACAATAATAATAATGAAAAAAATCAATACCAAAATAAAAGTAATAATAAATTTTTCACAGATAATTATAGAGATTCAGGAAACATTATTTCAAAAAGTAATATATATAATTCAAGTAGTTATTTATCTAATTCAAATTCATATCAAAATAATAACAATAATTTTGATTATTCAAATAATATTACATCTTCAGATTTATCATTAATTCCAACTTGTAAAAAAGGTTTATTAAATTTAGGAAATACTTGTTTTATGAATACTGGAATTCAAATTCTTATTCATAATTCTGCTTTTTTAAATGATTTTATATCATCAAATATAAATTCTAATCCTTCATCAATTTCAAATAGTTTTTATTCACTTTTAAAAAATTACAATGGAAATAATTATTCTTCTTTAAAAACATTTCATAATCTTTTTCAAAATAAACATAGAGAATTTTCAAATTATAATCAAAATGATTGTTTAGAATTTATAAGAGTTTTTTTAGAAGATTTAAATCAAGAATTGAATAAAATTACAATTAAGCCAAAATATTTTGAATTAAAACAAAATAATAAAAATAAAAATATATTATTTAATGAATTTAATAATAATTTTAAAAGTAGAGAAGATAGTATTATTATTGATAATTTTTATGGAACATTTATTAATAGTTACATTTGTAAAAATTGTAAATATCAAAGTTTTTCTTTTCAAAAATTTTTAGATATTCCTTTATTATTTAATAATACTAATAATTTATCATATTTTGATTATATTAAAATTGAAGAACTAATAAAAAATAATTTTAATAATGAAGAAATTTTATTTGATTTTCCTTGTGAAAATCCCAATTGCAAAAAGAAAACTTATCATTTAAAAGAAACAAAATTATGTCATTTACCTAAAATTTTAATTTTATCTTTACAAAGAATGAGAAAATTAAGAAATAAAATTAATAGTAAAGTTTATTTTGATGAAAATTTAAATTTAAATAATTATATTGATTATGAAATTTGTAACAATCAAAATTGTCAATATCAATTATTTGCTATTGCAAATCATAAAGGAAGTATTGATTTTGGGCATTATTTTGCATATATTAAAATAAATGGAAATTGGTTTGAATTTAATGATAATAATCCTGTTACTACTTGTTATATTGAAAATCCTAGCTCTAATGCATATATATTATTTTATTCTAAACTTTAATATTATATAAGTATATATTTATTAATTTTTTTAAAATTTAAATATTTTTAATAAAAAAATAAAATATCGAATAAATTTTTGAAATAAATCATTTCGATAAATAATTAAAAAAAATTAAGATGAAATGTTTTATAATTTTAATAATATTAATAATATTAAATTTATAAAATTAAATGTTAATAAATTTTCTCAATTAAATTTTCATCATTTATTACTAATAAATTATTAATATGAATAGAATATTTTATGATTATTATAACCTATATGAATTATTTTTGATGATAGAATATATGTTTTTTTAAATTGAAAATTTTAATTTATATAAAATAATAATTAATAAATTAAATATTAAAAATTAATTAATA
>JAEEGL014399859.1_pt1 | contig 11646 bp, 10 predicted proteins | sample 9134231 | NCBI WGS metagenome assembly JAEEGL01 (sample SAMN16246548, study PRJNA631951) | gut metagenome | biome: gut microbiome; feature: rumen; material: fiber-attached | host: Bos | place: Iran: Karaj | collected 2018-10 | reverse complement strand
GCGAGCGGCTGATCACCGGTCCCGGCAGCGGAGTGGGCGCTGACCGGGCTAAATGAAAAGATAAAAAGGAGGAACTGGCCATGGCGAAATACGCGATCGGAATCGATTACGGAACTTTGTCCGCCCGTGCCGTCCTCGTGGATGTGCATTCCGGAGAGATCGCGGCGGATGCCTCGTTCTCCTATCCCCATGCCGTGATGGACACTAGGCTCCCCTGCGGCACCTCCCTCAAACCCGGCTGGGCACTGGAGCACCCGGATGACTATGAGCTGGCACTCGAGCGTACCATCCGCCGTGTGATGGAGATAAGCGGCGTGGACAGCCGTGACATAGTGGGCATCGGAATCGATGCTACCGCCTGTACCATCCTGCCGCTTGACAAAGAGGGACAGCCTTTGTGCAGACGGCCTGAATACGCCTCCGAACCCAACGCTTACATCAAGATCTGGAAGCACCACGGTGCCAACGAGCGGGCGCGGCGGATGACTGCCGCTGCCCGGGAATTAAAGTTACCCTGGCTTGACAGCTTCGGTGGTCATATTTCCGGTGAAAGTATGTTCCCGAGGCTCTGGGAGCTGATGGAGGAAGCGCCCGCACTGTATGCGGACATGTACGAATATGCCGAAGCAGCGGACTGGCTGGTCTTCCTGCTCACGGGTGAGCGAATGCGCAATTCCTGTGCCGCAGGTTACAAAGCCTACTATTGCAAAAACATCGGGTACCCCGGCGAAGACCTGTTTCGCACGGTTGCCGAAGGACTGGATCAGGCGGTAAGGGAAAAACTGCCCTCCCCCGTCAAGCCTGCCGGCAGCTATGCCGGCGGCCTGCTGCCCGAAATGGCGGCGAAACTGAGCCTCCGGCCCGGAACCCCCGTCGCCGTCGGCCATGTTGACGCCCACGTTTCCGCGGCGGCAGCCGGCGTAACAAACAAGGGTGAAATGCTGATGATCATCGGGACCTCTGCCTGCGACATGCTCCTCAGCGACCGGAGCGTTCCGGTCCCGGGCATCTGCGGGATCGTGGAGGACGGGATCCTGCCCGGCTTCTACGGATACGAGGCCGGGCAGAGCAGCGTGGGCGATCTGTACCAGCATTTTATCGAAAACGCCGTCCCCGCGTCTTATGCCGATGAGGCCGCGGCCAGAGGGATGAACCTGCACCAGTACCTGACCATGCTCGCGGAAAAGCTCCGCCCCGGAGAGAGCGGGATCCTGGCTCTTGACTGGCTGAGCGGCAACCGCAGCGTTTTGGCGGACTTTGACCTGAGTGCCATGGTTCTTGGCATCACCATGCTCACCAGACCGGAGCACATCTATCGCGCGCTCATCGAGGCCACAGCCTTTGGCACCAAGGTGATCATCGAAAACTACCGCAAACACGGTGTCCCGGTAGAGCGCTTCACAGCCACCGGCGGAGTCAGTCTTAAGAACCCCTTTGCCATGCAGCTATATGCGGATATTCTGGAAATGCCCGTGCATGTAGTCAACACCCCCGTAGGACCGGCTCTCGGCAGCGCTGTGTTCGGCGCTCTGGCGGCGGGCGGCTCCGGAGGAGGGTATGAAGATGTGACCGCCGCGATCCGGGCCATGAGCGGCAGGATCGGTGCCGTCTATCAGCCGCGAGAGGAAAACTTCGCTGTCTACCGAAGCCTCTATTCGGAGTATTGCTGTCTATACGATACCTTCGGCAGGGGGCTCAACCCTGTGATGAAAAATCTGCGCGCGCTCTCACAGGAGGCAAAGCGATAGGAATACTATTAATAATCAAACAAAAAACAGGATCGAACCGCATTGTTCCGATCCTGCTTTTTGTTTGTCGATCTGTCTTTGGCCGGCTTTTTTTCGTGCCCCTCTTCCCTCACGTCAGCAGCCGCTCGCCGGCTTCGAACAGCGCGTCATCGATCTCATCCATATTCCAGGAACGATCGATGCCGAACAGGATGATCGCGTCGCGCCGGTCCTTCGCGTACAGAGGGACTTCGTGGCATTGCTTTAAGATCGATTGCGTCTCCTGGATCGTCAGTTCCATTCCGATGCAGATCCCGAGAAGCTTGTCTCTGGACGGTTTCCGCCTGCCGCTGAGGATCTGGAACAGATAGACATCCGACATTTTGGATCGTCTCGCCAGCTCCGCCTTGGAGAGACCTTTTTCCTCCATATACGGAATGAGGATCGCTTTCATATCATAGGAGATAAACTGGTCTTTGTTTTTTTCGAGAAACGCATTCAACTTGATGCGCCCGCTCATCTCCCGCTCCAGGTCTGTCGTTCTTTTCATTTACATTGTCCCCTTCCGTTTGCTATAATTAACAACATACAAAAATCTCATCCTTTTCCTGCATATGCTAAGGAGTTCCTCTTGTATACCTATCTGACCAATCAGCTTCAGACTCGTTTCGATATCGTCCGTGTTTACCGCGAATCTTCCGAGAGCGATTCCGATGGAATTCCCGAAGGAAAGTATATCGCGCGCGTCCGGCATAAAGAAACAAAGGAAAGCTTTATCGTGAGACGGTTCACCGGCGATCCCGCGTGCTATGAAAAGCTTCTTCCGGTGAAAAGCCCCTACCTGCCGGAGATCTATGAAGTTGCGTCTTCCGGGGAGCATGTTCTCGTTCTCGAAGAGTTTATCGAGGGCGATCTTGTCTCCGCGATGCTCGCCGATACTCTTTTCTCCGAGAAAGAAACCGTCTCCATCGCACTCGATATCTGTCAGGCCCTTTCGGTCCTTCATTCTCTGGATATCGTCCACCGCGACGTCAAACCCGAAAACATCATTCTGCGCGATTCGAAGGCGGTCCTGTTTGATTTTGACGCTGCCCGGATCCACAAAGACCCTTATGGCAGCGAGAGCAATGAAACCGACACCCGGCTTCTTGGTACGACCGGATTTGCCGCGCCGGAACAGTTTGGGATCTCTCAGTCGGATGTCCGCTCGGACATCTTCGCGCTCGGTGTTACCATGAACATCCTCCTGACCGGCAAACATCCGTCCCAGCAGCTCGCCAAAGGACGTCTCGGCAGGATCATTTCGACCTGCACGATGATGCAGCCGGGCAAGCGATACCCGAATGTTCAGAAGCTCATGGAGGTACTGCAGACATGACGACTTCACCGGATCCGTCCATTCAGCTTTGTCCTCACTGCGGTGCGTCCCTTCCCTCTAAGGCCCACTTCTGCCCCGTCTGTGCGCGATCCGTCACGGAAAAGCAGGCGCACGCGCCTATAGTCATTCGAAAGAAACACCGCGGTCTATTCATTGGCATCGCGATCGTCCTCGCACTCGCCATCGCGCTGATGCTCTACCACCGTCCCAGAACTTACACAGACCAGGATACCGCCACCCTCACTTATTCATCGGGCGATACCTCTTACCTTCTGATCCTGCGCAACAGCAAAGAAGACTTTTTCCACAAGGACGCACAGCCTCTGTTTGAGCGGGAGATGACAAAGGATCTGAACTTCGCGGTTCCTCTGCAGCTTTACGTTTACAACACCGAAACCATGGAAAACGCCGCGGAGAGCTTTCGCTCGCTCCTGAAGAGCTCCGCGATCACCTGTGAAACGCTCGAAGGCGATACCGTGCCCGAGATCGTAACACCCGGGTTTGTCGATCGTTTTCCCTACGCTCTCGAGGAAGCCGACATTCTCTGTGTCGGCGCCGATCAGGTCAACCGCCTGACCTGGACGCTCGAGCTCGTAAACGGAGACAAGCTGACGCTTCACGAAACGATCTCGATCAAGACACTGCCGCAGCTTATCTATTCCTACCGCGATACCCCGCTGCAAACCGCAGAGGAACTGCAATCGCTCCTGGATTCCATCGCAGGGACGGCAAGCGCTGAATTCATCATCGAGCTCGCGCCGATCACGTATGAAGGGGAGATCCGGGTCAAGAGCCAGTATCTGACCCTGGTCGGAACCGCGGACGATACCGGCCGGACAACGTTTACCGGGCCTCTCCTGATCGAAGAGGATCTTCAGAATCCGGTCAATCTGGAAGGCATTCTCTTTGCGGGCAGCGGCGACGGCATCGGAATCCAAAGCGGTGTCTCGGTTTTTGCCAGCGGCTGTGTCTTTTCCGACTATGGTGTCGGGATCGACGGTCTCGACGGATGCTGGCCGATCCTGTTTGACTGCACCTTTACCGACTGTGACATCGCGGTTCGGGTCGATTCTACACGGTCCATCAGCCGGAGCGCTCTGTTTTACGGGCTGGTCATGGAGCGTAATGGGATCGCGATCCAGATGATCCGCACACCGGGTGATGAGACCCTGTATTTCCAGAGCTGCACCTTTACCGACAATGAGGTCGATTTTGACATACAAAGCGGCAACCCGGTCGAGATCTGGTAACATACCTTATCTCCTTAATTATAAGGCAAAACGGGCACAAAAAAACTAGCTGCCAGCATAGGGTCTGTCTTTCCTTTACGCGGCAGCACTGAACCGATACGCAAGCATAAGATAAGGCCGTGTGAAGAACGAAAAAATCGTTTCTCACACGGCCTTTTTGTTGACACTCATCGAAAAACAGGCGCTTATACGCGGCCTGAAACAGGTATCAGGCGATCAATAGAAGGCGCCGGAATTCATCAGGCTGTTGAGGATCGTGGCAAACGTGCTCCAAAGAAGGATTCCCAGCAGAACGGAAATACCGATGCCGATCGCGATCCAGATGAGCTGTGCCTTGCAGAAATTCGCGCGGCCCTTGTTGCCCTCCGATCCGAAGCCCCATACGAAGAGCATGATGAGGTTGACGAGCGGAATGCTCATGACAAGGATCGTCAGGATCCACTGTCCGACGGAAAGCGGCTCTTCCTTGGTCTCTTCCACATACTGCGGCTGCTGATACTGAGGCTGCTGCGGCTGCTGGTACTGCTGGTACTGCGGCTGCTGATACTGCTGTTGATACTGCTGCTGGTATTGCTGCTGGTACTGAGCCTGCTGCTGATACTGCGGCTGCTGATACTGGGTGTTTTGATTCGGATCATACTGGCTCATGTTGATTACCTCTTCCTTTTGTTATTGAATCCGCCCGTGCAGGCATTTTCTATTATTCTACGCTTACAATACACCTTTTATTTTCGTTTTTAAAGTGGAATTTTCAAAAAAACGCAGAATTGAGCGAAAAGTATCCTTTTGGGTACGGCACCATGCTCCGGCTCTCCCTTGCTCTTGGGCAAGCTGCGTCTTATAATGATGGAAAATGCTAAGACAAAGCGGAGGCGCTTTTCCCTATGGAAGATTCCCGTATTTTCAACATCAACATGACCGATCAGGGTGATTATGCCGAGAACTACGGTCCTACCGTCTTTCACTACACTTCGATCGATTCTCTCCACAAGATCCTGACCAACAAGGAGCTTGCGCTGAACAATACCCGCACGATGAACGATGCCAAGGAGGTGCGCAGTTTTATCGAAAATCTGGAGCGCGCAGTCTCCGATGATCTGCCGCCGCAGCATTTGAGCGAAAGTGCTGCCTTCTTCGCTTCGCTCTATGATCAGCTCGATCAGGCTTATCCTTTCGCGAGCTGCTTCTCTTCCCTGGAAGACGACGCCTCTTTGTGGGAGCGCTACGCAGACAATGCCCGCGGGGTCTGTCTGGCCTTCAACACCGAAGCGCTCTACCGCATGTTCCGGAAAACCTCTTTTAAATTCAACAACATCTACTATCAATACAACATCCGCAACCATTTCCTCTATCCGATCGTCAAGGAATATCTGGAGACCGGAAACCTCAGCGGCTATGCCAACCGGGAGCAGCTCGTCGAAACCATCATCGCGGTCAGCGCGCTGAGAAAACACGCCAGCTTTCAGTCCGAGCGCGAATTCCGCCTGACTTCGTTCTATGTTCCGGAGGCCACCTATACCAAGATCGAATTCCGTGTCGTCAATGGCGTGATCCGCAAATACCTCAACATCAATCTGGCGCAGCTCGCGTCCGACAACGGCGTCAGCCTCGACGATCTGTACCAGCGGATCATCATCGGGCCTGCCTCCTCCCAGAACCGTAAGATCCTTCAGGAATATCTGCAGGCTGCCGGTTATCCGACACTGGCCGCCAACGTTTACAAATCCGACTGCCCGCTTCGCTGACGAAGCGGGTTTTTTATAACTGTTCCGTTGTTTTTAGACAAAAAAAGAGAGCCAAGTTGGTAACCTAGCTCTTTCCAATAAGAGGAGAAAATGTTCATGAAAAGCTGATGGTATAAATATACCAGAGACTTATGAACAAACTGTGTCCCCTCGGTAAGAATTATTTTCCAGTTTTGTAACGAGTTTGTATCTTCCGGACAACTTTCAGGTCAGCGGGCAGCCAGCGCACACTCTCCAGCTCCTCCACGGCCAGCCAGCGCGCTGCTTCATGCTCCTTGAGGATCGGCTCGCCATCCTTGAGATGGCAGAGGAAGCACTCCATCGAAAGATGGAAGGTTAGATAATCATGCTCGATCGTGGTGATTTTCTCCCCCACTTCGATCTGCACGCCCAGCTCTTCCCGGATCTCGCGGCAGACTGCCTCTTCGGCGCTTTCGCCCGGCTCGATCTTGCCGCCCGGGAATTCCCACCAGTCCTTCTCACTCTCTGCCATCGCACCGTCCCCGTAGGCACGCTGCGCGGCAAAGATCCTGCCATCCTTCTCGATGATGGCGGCCGCAACATGCACTCTCTTCAATACTTCCGCTCTTTTTCGGATCATTTTCATTTCTTCTCTTTTCTTAATTTGTGTCCGGCAGCTGCTTCGGTTCGGCACCTTCTCTGGTTTGGCGCCTTCCCGGTTCCGGCTCTCTGTCAATCCAGCACCTTCATCGGATGCCATCTCAGACAATCGCCCGACACCAGACTGTACCGGATCCCGCGCTTCTTTCCGCGGATACTGTCATGAAACCGATTCTCTCCGTGGCAATGCGCGTATATCACCTGTTCCGCGCCGTACTTCTCCGCCATCTTCGTAAATCCGCTGTTGCGCTCGAAAATGTTGGTCGGCGGATAGTGCAGAAACATGATAAACTGTCTGTACCCGTCGGCTTTTGCCATCTCAAATGAAGTCTCGAGCCGCTTCAGTTCGCGCTCCACGAGCATCTCTGCGTGCTCCGGCGTATCCTTGCCCTCGTAGCAGTAGCCCTTCGTTCCCACGAGCGCGTACTTCCCGTAGGAATAGTAATTGTTCTGCAGGAACTCCAGCCTGCCCGCAAACTCCTGATTCAGCCGGGCGGTCTTTCCCGCGTCCCAGAACATGTCATGGTTGCCCCGCAGCAGGATCTTCCGGCCAGGCAGATCCATGATGTACTGCAGATCGGGCGCGCACTCGGTAAGGTTCTTCCCCCAGCTGTGATCGCCAACGAGCACCAGCGTATCCTCCGGTGTCAGCAGGCGCTCGCAGTTTTCTTTAAACTTCTGTTCGTGGCCGATCCAGATCTTGCCCATCAGCTGCATCGGCGCTTTGATCTCCGACGCGAAAGCCAGATGCAGGTCTCCTATTGCGTATAAAGCCATCTTCTGCCCATGGTCTGTCTGCCATGCCTTCTTCTCATCTTTTCTATAGATCAGCGATCCATCTCCAGAAAAGCTGCCAGCTCGTCCACCGTTTTCAGGCAAAGCGGACAGTTTTTCCGCATAAACTGCTCGATCATCGGATAGTCATTGCTCCAAAGGACCGCGGCGAAATCCACGTCCGCCGCCTTGGCCATATCGTAGCCGGGCTTCAGATCATCGATCATCAGGATCTCGTCCGGGCGGAGGGAGAATTCTTTCATGATCTCCTCCAGCGGCCAGGGATTTGGCTTGCGCCGCTCGGGCGGCTGCTCCCAGCCATAGGCCGCGTCAGGCAGCGGCAGACCGTTCGCCTTGTAGTCACGGAGAATGTTGTCGCGGAACGAATGAGACACTACGGTCACAAGCCCGCCCTCTGCCTTCTGCCGCTCCATGATCTCGCGGATGCCCGGGTAAGCCTTCGGGATATGATTCTTCACATACTCCCGCCAGAAATTCTCCTCGATCTTCAGGTCTTCATCGGTCAGCCCGAAATGGTCCTTGGCCATTCCGACAAAGCCCGGCTCGAAGTTGAGCTCGAAATACTGCTCCAGTGTGCAGGTCTTGTCCGGGAAATAGACAGCCAGATACTCCAGAAACGCGGGATAATGGATCGAGGCCGTGCTGTTAACGACGGTATCATCATGGTCAAAGACCAAACATTTATATTTCAAACTGAGTTCCTCGCCTTTTGGTAAACGTACGGATCATTTTCTCTTATTTCCATCTGTTTGTAAAGACATTTTTGCGACTGCGGGGTTGGCGCTGCCATGCGCAGAGGACGCTTTCGCTTCGGGCTTCGCGCTGCCATGCGGCCAGGGTGGCCCCGCTTCGCGTCTTACAGTTTCAGATACGCGCCCTGCATCGGAGAAGCCGCCAGCTTTCCGAAAATCGCGAGCGCGCCTTTGGTGTAACGCGGTGCCTTCGGACGCCATGCTTTCCGGCGCTCCTCGAGTATCGCTTCGATCTCCGCTTCGGTCTTCTCTTCTCCGCCGGCCCCTACGATGGCCAGCACGCGCTTTTCCACATCCAGCCGGATCAGGTCACCCTCCTCGATGAGTGCGATGGGACCGCCGTCCTGTGCCTCCGGGCTGACGTGCCCGATCGCGGGGCCTGTGGACGCGCCTGAGAATCTTCCGTCCGTGATGAGCGCGATCGAGCTTCCGAGTGTCTTGTCCGAAGAGATCGCCTCTGTCGTGTAAAACATCTCGGGCATGCCCGAGCCCTTCGGACCTTCGTAGCGGATGATCACGGCATCTCCCGGCCGGACCCTGTGATGCAGGACCGCGTCGATGCATGCCTCTTCACTGTCAAACGGAACCGCGCGAAGCGTGGCAGAGAACATCTCCTTCGGACAGGCGGTGTGCTTGATGACGGCTCCCTCCGGTGCCAGATTTCCCTTCAGGACCGCGATGGAACCGTTTGTTCCGATCGGATCGTCAAACGGACGGATGATGTCTTCTTTTGTGAGTGACAGGCCTCGCTTTTCGTTCGCCTTCGCCAGCAGCTCGGCCGCATGCTCATAGTAGCCGGATGCTTTCAGCTCATCCAGATTTTCTCCCAGAGTCTTGCCGGTCACGGTCATGGCCGACAGATGCAGCACGCCGCGCAGCTCCTCCATGACCGCCGGTACCCCGCCTGCGTAGGCAAAGAATTCCGCCGGCCACTTGCCCGCAGGCCGCAGATTCAGCAGATAATGCGCGCCTCGATGCAGACGGTCGAAAGTATCCCCTGTGATCTCGAGTCCCAGCTCATGGGCGATCGCCGGGAGATGCAGCAGACAGTTGGTGGAACCGGAGATCGCCGCGTGGACCATGATAGCGTTCTCAAGGCTTTCCATCGTCACGATCCGGGAAGGCCGCATTTCGTCCACGCCTGCCATTTCGGCCGCGCGCATTCCGGATGCCTTCGCGTACCGAAAGAGGTCTTCACTGGTTGCGGGCAGCAGCGCGGCTCCCGGAAGTGTCAGTCCGAGCGCCTCCGCCATGATCTGCATCGTCGAGGCCGTCCCGATGAACGAGCAGGCACCGCAGGACGGGCACGCGTTTCGCTTGGCCCAGTCCAGCTTGTCCTTTCCGATCTCGCCGCGCTCCAGCTTTGCGGCGTACATTCCAAGCTGTTCCAGCGTCAAAAGATCCTCTCCCGCGGCCATGCAGCCGCCCGGCATCACGACTGAAGGAATATCCACGCGCATCATTCCCATCAGATTGCCGGGCAGTCCCTTGTCGCAGCTCGCGATATAAACACCTGCGTCAAACGGCGTCGCGCCCGCCTGGATCTCGATCATGTTCGCGATCATTTCGCGGCTGACCAGCGAATAATTGATCCCATCGGTTCCCTGGCTCTCGCCGTCGCACATGTCGGTCGTGAAATAGCGGGCTCCTCGCCCGCCGGCTTCCTCGATCCCCTTAACGGCCGCTTCCACAAGACGGTCCAGATGGCCTGAACCGGGGTGGCTGTCGCCGAAAGTGCTTTCTACAAAGACCTGCGGCTTCGCCAGGTCCGCCTCGCTCCAGCCTGTTCCGATCCGAAGCGGATCCGCCTCGGGCGCCAAAGCGCGCCACTTTTGACTTGCGAGCTCCATATTTGTTTCCTCTCTCGTCTATTCACCGCTGCATCGTTGCGCTCGTCATTCATAATAGAATCATTATACCGCTTTTTCCCGCGACATGAAACCTGCATGCCTCCGCGCTTTGCAGGTTTTTCCATTCTGTCAAAAAAACTCCCGAGGCAGATCCGGGAGTTCCTTCTCCGCCTCGGGAATGATTCACAGTTTGGAATCGACAAGTGTTCTCGCAGGAAGCGGACCGTCTTGTCGAAAGCGTACACGCAAGACCTTACTTCAGGCCGACCATCGTGTTGGCAATGGTCATGGTCGTCATCAGGATACCATTCAGGAACGCAGCGGTCCAGATGTTGCCGGTCTTCTTGTACAGGTTGCGGGAGATCACCGCCGCGATCGTCAGCGTAACCGCCATGGCTACGAGAACGATACCGGACAGAGCGGATTCCGGATGAGCGGAAACGCCCGTCGCGAACAGAGTGATGTACTGACGGCCGAGCCACAGCAGTGCGCCGCCCGCGTTGAAAGCGATCGCCAGCAGGTAGCCCTTCCAGCCCTGCGTCTTCTCGGTATTCGTGTTGACCGTGATCGATGCGGTGGATACCAGATAGAAGAACAGGAAGGTGGGCAGGTAGGTCAGGATCGCCGGGAGGATGTTCGCGTCAAAGGTTTTGAACGCGAAGGTCCAGATACGGAAGTCTGCCTTGAAGATTGCGTCCATCAGGAACAGGACAGCATAGGCAAGGACGATGGTGACCAGTGCGGTGCAAAGGCCGGCAATGATCGCCATGGGCTTCAGCACGATGCCGTAATCCGCAAGCTTCGCGCCATCCTTAAACTTCAGGCAAACGAAGACTGCGCTCATAACGGTCATCGCGATCAGGGTGCAGGCGATGGTCCAGTATGCGATGCTGTTGACGCCAAGCGCCGTGAACACACCGTTGTTCTGGTACATGGGGACCTTCGAGACAACTGCCAGGAGACCGCCTGCGATCGTCAGGATGCATCCGCCGATCGGGAGCGCCTTATCCGTCTTCTTCACAAGTCCGAGCACGAACGCGGCGATACCGCCGGCCGCCGCGATCAGACCGCCGAAGAACAGAATGTTGACGATCGGGCTTCCGGCACCGCCGTCCATGAGCGGCGTAAAGAACAGGCCGGGCAGCAGGATCGCAACGATGTCGATCAGGATGACCGCGATCTTCTTGGCTCCGGTCGGAGACGGCTGGACCGCCAGTTCGCCGGTGGCAGCCTTGTTGAAGAACGGCAGCTCGATCAAGGTCGAAGCCAGCGCAATGATGAGCATGATGAACCCGACGAGCGCGACGCACTCGGCCAGTTCCTTCAGCAGCCAGATCTGGTTATTCGGCGCAATCGACTTGATGCCGGTCTGATAATCCTTGAACGCTTCGGTGTAGAAGCTAATCGCGTAAGAAGTCGTTTTCGTGGAGAAGTGGTTCCACGGATGGGTCTCGGACGGCTCGTAGATGATACGCTTGCCGCCGTCGCTGGTGTTGTACCAGGTGTTTGCCTGCGCCGGAGAGGACTG
>JAEEGL013320528.1_pt1 | contig 11646 bp, 9 predicted proteins | sample 9134231 | NCBI WGS metagenome assembly JAEEGL01 (sample SAMN16246548, study PRJNA631951) | gut metagenome | biome: gut microbiome; feature: rumen; material: fiber-attached | host: Bos | place: Iran: Karaj | collected 2018-10 | reverse complement strand
CTTTTAAAGGGAGTGAAAGAGAAGTGAAAGGGGAGTGAAAGGGACGTTTGCTCCAATTGTCAACTCTTATTTCTTACTTCTTATTTCTTCACTCTTCGGTGGGAAACTCTCCCTCCTTCGGGTCCTCGCAGCGAACAGAACGATTGCTCTTGTTCTCGCAATTTTTATTCTCTCGCAGAGTGTAATTGAGTGGAATGGAGTATTTCAAATTCGTGAAAATCAGAAATAAATCTTATTTCTCAACTCTTCGGTGGGGGGAATCTCCCTCCCTCGGGAGGGCCGGGGAGGGGTCGTACTTACTTCTTATTTCTTCACTCACACTGGGGTTCCGGTTCCACGACGACCATCTTTCCGTGTTCGGCCACGTGTTCGATGAGTTTCTTGTAGAAAGGGTTGTGGGCCAATGTCGTTGTGTCGCCCAACACGATGAGCTTCATACGGGCGCGGGTGATGGCCACGTTCATGCGGCGCAGGTCGTTCAGGAAGCCGATGCGACCCTTGTCGTTGCCGCGCACCATCGAGATCAGGATGACGTCACGCTCCTGGCCCTGGAAGCCATCGACCGTATTGACCGAAATCTGCGACTGGAGCGGTTTGAGGAAGTTGCTCTGTCTGACCAGTTTGCGCAACAGCTGGACTTGTCCCCGGTAGGGCGAGATGATGCCGAAATCGACGCGGTCGGCCAACATCCGTTCCATGCCCAGCTTGCGCACGTAGTCGCGCAGGGTCTTGACCAGGAGCAATCCCTCGCTTGTGTTCAACCGGCTCTGGCTGAGTGGGTTGGACTGCTCTTCGTAGCCGAGCTGCGAGGTGTCGATCCACACGAGCGGCGTGTCGAACTCGTGGATGCGGCGCTGGGCGATTTCGGGTGCGGCGTGCAATTGGCCATGATAGAACCAGTCGGACGAGAACTGCATGATGTCCCGGTGCATACGGTATTGCGTGGTGAGCAGTTCGACGCACGCGGGCTTTCCATTGGCCACAATCTCCATCAGGGTCTTGGCCAATCCCTGCCGTTCGGCCTCGATGCACTTGACGGTGGGAGGGAGCTGGCAGTGGTCTCCCGCGAGGATGACGCGGTCGGCCTTGAGGATGGCGGCCCAGCAGGCGGCTTCGAAGGCCTGGGCGGCCTCGTCGATGAAGAGCGTGGAGAAGTGCCGACGCTCCAGCACCCGGGCGGCCGAACCAATCAGTGTGCAGGCGATGACGCGGTTGCGGGCGAAGAGGTCTTCGTTGATGGTGATTTCGAGCTGCGTGCGGCAACTGCGCAGGCGGTTGAGCCGGACCTGGGCCGTGCGCCGTTCGTCGGGCTTGGCATGTCGCGACGAGAGCTTGGCGATGGTCTCACGCTCGGCGCGGCGTATGGCCCACAGGTCCTGATAGTCGGGGTGTGCCTCGTACTGCCGTTCGTAGGTCGCGTCGAGCAGGCTGTCACTCACTCGCAGCGGGTTGCCCACGCGAAGCACGCTGATGCCGCGTGCAAGCAGCTGTTCGGCAATCCAATCGACGGCGGCGTTGCTCTGGGCGCACACCATGACCTGCGTCTCGCGCTTCAGGATTTCGCCGATGGCCTCGACCAGTGTCGTCGTCTTGCCTGTCCCCGGAGGGCCGTGTACGATGGCCACCTCGCGGGCGTTGACCACCTTCATCACCGCCTTCTGTTGCGACGGGTTGAGCCACGGGAAGGAGATGGGCAGCTCCGTGCGGAAGGAGGGCTCTTTTTGGCCGATGAGGATGTCCCGCATCGCGAGAATCTTCGGGTCGTCCGTCTCCTGGAGCGTGTGGATGGCTCCGCGCATCACCATGTGGCTGGTCGCGTCGAACGAGAGCTGGACACCCAGCCGTCCGTCGCGGGCATATTGGCGCAGGACATCGGCCACCTTCATTGACGGGATGACAATCCTCATGCGCTGGTCCTGGACGCGCGAAATCTGGCATTGCCACGGCAGGAATATCGGTTTGGCTGTGTCATTGGCCGATGTCCCGTCTTCGTCCGTGTAGAAGAACGCCACGGGGCGGCCGGGTTCGAACTCGTGGTCGATGGCCTCCTGGTCGGCGGTGTCGCGCTGGTTGGAGATATGGATGACAATCTGGTTGAGCGCGTCGTAGCGTGTCTCGCCGCAGGCTATCGGATACCAGCACTTGCCTTGCTTGATGCGCCGCTGGATGCCGATGCTCCGCGAGAGCTCCTCGAACTCATGCTTCTCGTATTCGTATTCCATGGCGAGCAGGCGTTCCTGCTCGGCCAGATGCTGGGATATAGTCATAGGAAAATCAGTTCTGGAGGTCAAGGATCATGCCGTATTCGATGCGGCGGCTCTGGTGCGGGTAGTAGGGCATGAGGAACATGTCGTTGGTCACGGCATTCTCCAGCATGTTGTGGACGGTGAGGAAGAACTTGATGCGCTTCAGGTTGCAGTTCACATAGCCGTTGAGCAGGGGATAGTTGCCGCATTTGATGTCGTGCTGGATGCAGAACTGCTGGGTGGCGGGCTGGTAGGCCGGCGCATAGTAGGCCGTGTGATAGTAGCCGGCGACTCCGGCTTGTATGGCCAATGTCCTTGCGATGCGGAAGTGGAACGAAAGGTCGGTCTCGACGCTCACGTTGGGCAGGGGGAGCACCTCGTCGTCGGTCGAGGTCTGGATCAGGACGGCGTTGTCCCATTGCAGCCACTTGCCGGCACGCAGGCCTTGACGCAGCTCCAGGGCGAAGACGTCCATCTGCTTGTCGAACTGGTGCGGAAGTCCATCGGCCCCGAAAAAGTGGAAGTTGTTGATGTGTTCGATGCCGACGCGGATGCCCGACCGTGTGCGCGGGTAGAGGAGACGGCCCTCGATGCGCACCTGCTGCTCGCGGTCGAAGTTGTTGCTCCAGCGGAAGTGGTTGCTGAAGTAATGGTCCAGGAGGTAGGAGACGCGGCTGTTGCGGAATGCGCCATTGGCCATAAAAATCACACTGTCGGCCGAACCGAGCGGGATGACCATCTGCACCTTGCCGTTGATGTCCACGTCGCCCGCCTTGTCACCCGAGATGGCCGTGCGGGCCGTGGCATCGACCGTGAAGAGCGACGAGAGATGTCGGCTCAGCTGGCCGCCTGCCCAGACGTTGTTGGAATAGTGGCTGCGGCCGATGTAGCTGAAGTCCAGCGTGTCCTGCAACATCGTGTAGTGCTGCCTCTCGTAGCCGATGAAGCCGCTGAGCGAGAACTGGGAGAACTTGCTGAACCCCTCGTTCAGGCGGATGCCGGCATAGGTCGAGAAGTTGCGGTAGGTGGTCGAGTCGTGGGTGGCCAATGTGTCGCAATAGCTGTTGCGGAAGACGCCGCCCTCCGAGATGTCGGCCCCCTCGTCCATGCGGAAATTGTGGTGCAGGTACTCGAAGTCGATGTTGTGGAAGATGGAGGCCACGGGCACGAATTCGTCCCACACGGTCGAGTCGCCCGGCTCGGTGCGCTCCTCCCATCGGCCCAGGTCATAGCTGTGCTGGAAGTGCACCTGACGCTGGTCGGTATCGTTCCACGTGTTCACCAGATTGGTGGGCATGTTCTTCGGGTCGGTGAAGTTGTCCTTGTAGTTGTCCGGATAGAGCACATAGCCGCGGTCACTGATGCCGCCGTTCTCCTGATTGGCCAACTTGCTGAGCGTGAAGGCCAGATAGGCCTTGTACTGGTCGCTCTCGTAATAGCCGTAGCTGTTCCACTTGAGCGGCTTGGTCGAGCTGGCCGGATACTCGCCTCGGGCATAGACGTAATCCAGGTTCGTGCCGATGCCCACCTGCCGGTTGAAGTTGCCGAAGAAGTTGATTTTCAGATGGTCATTGGCCTGAAGACCGCCCCCCTCCTTCGAGTAGCTCAACACCGTACAGGGCAGCTGGCTGTTGTAGAAGATCTGCTGCGACGGGTCATGGCGGAACAGGTTATAGGCATTGGCAAAAATAAAGTCATGGCCCGTGCGCCGGTCGAAGAAGGCCTCCACCTGGTGCGGGCTGTAGAGGTTGCCCGTGTGGGTGATGGCCAATGCCTTGCTCTCCATGCTCTGCCGGTTGCCCAACCCGAGGTATGACGTGTCGGGCCGTACGGGCATGACAAGCCCCGTCAACGGATTCATGACCCAGCATCGGCGCGCGTCCGAACGTGGCACGCACGGGTCTTCCTTGACGGAGTCGCTCTCCTGTCGGGAATTTTCCCGCGAGCCGGCGTCCGTCGGTGCAGTTTGGGCTATGGCCAATGCGGGCGCGCACGCGAATATCAAAAAGTATATAAATATACGGTTCTTCAATTTCATAGCCGCAAAGATACACACCTTTCGCGAATTATCCAAAAAAAACACCCAATTTCAAAAATTTTTCACATTTCGCGCCCAAAAGCCCTTCTCGCTGTTAATTATTACTAAATGCAATCTATTTTTCAGATGAAAAACTTTCAAATGTTAAACATTTAAGTTAAATTTGCACCCGAAAGTTAAAATACTATGCGAAAATCCACCATTTGGTACATATCCGTCGCCCTGTTCATTGCCCTGGTCGGCCTGATTGCTATCCAATTTGCCTATCTGGACGAAATCCTGGCCAGCCGAAAAGACCAGTTCAACCATGTGGTAAACCGTGCGCTTATCGCCGTGAGCCGCCAGCTGGAACGAGAGGAGACTCGCGCGTATATAGATGAGAATTTTGACGAAGACCAGCGTGACGCGCTTGAACAGATGTTCCACGACGATGACGAGCCCGGCCTTCCGCCCTCGCGGACCACTCAGTTCAGCTACCAGCACAGCAAGGTCACGCTGAAGAATCCCGACGGCTCGGTGCAGACTTTCGAGTTCAACGGCATCGACACCATCACCCAGTTCCACCTGCGTCCGCGTGGGGGCAACAACATCCAGAGCCGCCAGAAATCGCGCCAGGAGATGCTCCTGCGGCAGTATCTGCACCAGAAGGATGTGTTCGACGACGTCATCTTCCGCATCATGATGAAGAACAATGACCGTCCCATCCTGGAGCGCGTCGATATAGAGCAGCTGCGTGACCTCATCGCCAAGAACCTCCAACGGGACGGCTACGACCTGCCGTTTGAATTCAGCCTGGTCGATAAGGATGGCCGCACGGCCTATCAGTCGCCCGGTTATAAGGCCGATGTCGCAGAACGCGAGGGCAGTTTCATGCAGATCCTGTTCGAGGGCCATGGTCCCGATGTCCCGCACCTGCAGATGCGCTACAACTACATCGAAGTCTATTTCCCCAGTTCCCAGCGTTTCCTGCTCCGGTCGGGCTTGAACTTCATGGTGCCCTCATTCTTCTTCACCGCTCTGGTGCTCTTCATGTTCATTTTCGTGATTGTGGCCGTCTTCCGTAGCAAGAAACTGAGCGAGATGAAGAACGATTTCGTGAACAACATGACGCATGAGTTCAAGACGCCGATTTCAAGTATATCATTGGCCGCCCAGATGCTCAATGACCCGTCGGTCAACAAGTCGCCCGACATGGTGAAACGCCTGACGGGTGTCATCGACGACGAGACGAAGCGCCTGCGTTTCCAGGTCGAGAAGGTGTTGCAGATGTCAATGTTCGACCGCCAGCGCACCAACTTGAAACAGAAGGAGCTGAGCGTCAATGCCCTGGTCGATGGCGTGGTCAATACCTTCACCATCAAGGTCGAGAAGGCGGGCGGTACCATCGAGGCCGAGCTGAATGCCGAAGACGACATCTGTTTTGTCGATGAGATGCACTTCACCAATGTGATTTTCAACCTGTTGGACAATGCCTATAAATACGCACGCGAGGATGTGCCGCTCCATCTCAAGGTGACTACGGCCAATCCCGACGACAAGCATCTGGAAATCCGTGTGCAGGACAACGGCATCGGCATCGAAAAGGAAAACTTGAAACGGATTTTCGAGAAATTCTACCGCGTTCCGACGGGTAACCTGCACAATGTCAAGGGTTTCGGTCTCGGTCTTGCCTATGTCTGGAAGATTGTCACCGACCACGGTGGCCACATCAAGGCGGAGTCTGTCTTCGGCCGCGGCACGACGTTCATCATCAACATCCCGCTCATCGGGTAAAAGATGACCCCACCCCAGCCCTCCCGGGGAGTTAGGAAACAAGAAGTAAGAAATAAGAGTTGACTGCTGGAGCAAACGTTCCTTTCTCCTTGCCCCTCGCTGAACGATTATCAATCGTTCTGTTCGCTGCGAGGACCCTTTCACTTCTCTTTCACTTCCTTTTCACTCCCCTTAAGAGCCCTTAAAACTCATTCACTCCCATTCGATACATTTAATAATAACAGAATAAAACAAGAATTTATGGCACTAACCAACAAAGAATTGAAGCTTCGCATCCTCCTTTGCGAAGATGACGAGAACCTCGGAATGCTCCTGCGCGAATACGTTCAGGCCAAGGGTTTTAACTGCGACCTCTACGGCGACGGAGATGCCGGTTTCAAGGCGTTCCTGAAGGGGCGTTACGATTTCTGCATCCTCGACGTCATGATGCCCAAGAAGGACGGTTTCACGATGGCCGCCGAAATCCGCGCCATCAACCAGGACATCCCGATCATCTTCCTCACGGCCAAGAGCCTCAAGGAGGACGTACTGGAGGGCTTTAAGATCGGCGGTGACGACTATATCACCAAGCCATTCTCGATGGAGGAGCTCCTGTCGCGCATTGAGGCCATCCTGCGCCGCGTCAAGGGCAACAAGGGCAAGGACATCGTCGCCTACCGTTTCGGCAGCTTCTATTTCGACGTGACCAAACAGCAGCTCTCCAACGGCAGCGACGTCACCAAACTCACGACGAAGGAGAGTGACCTGCTCAGCCTCCTCTGTTCGCACGCCAATGACATCCTGGAACGCAACTATGCGCTGAAGACCATCTGGGCCGATGACAACTATTTCAACGCCCGCTCGATGGACGTCTATATCACCAAGCTGCGCAAGCACCTGAAGGATGATCCTTCGCTCGAGATCATCAACATCCACGGACGCGGCTACAAGCTCGTCTGCTCGAAGATTGAAGTGGAGACCAAGTGAGCGTAACGATGGGGCGCGGGCAAAAAGAATCCCACCCAGAACAGGGTGGGAATCAAGGGCCGCTTACCGGCGCAACGCAATGTTGTAGTTGTGATAGGCCGCATCGCCCGTAATATCCTTCACAATCTCCAGGAAGGGCGGCAGCTTCATGTTTTCATGTTGGCCAATGCCCTTCGTCTCCAGAATGATCAGACCCTCCAGATCGCCCTCGTAGCAATCCAATTCAAAGAATTGGCCCTGATAGATGAAGCTGCGGCGGCGTTTCACGATAGGGCGGCGGTAGGGGTCGGCCTGCTGAAGCATCGATTCGTAGAGCGCATTCGGGACAAGTCGTTCGGTCACCAGTTCCTCGGTCGGAGAGAGGCGCTTGCGCGACGTGTGGATATTGGTCACATAACCGTTGGTCGTGCGGCGGCGCAGGCGGATTTCGCATCCCGGCTCGCCCGTCAGATAAGTCTGCTGGATCTCGCTCTCGGTACATTCGGGCAGCTCGCCGGTCACCTTGACGAGGTATTTGCGTTCCTCCTCGATGGCCAATGGCAATTCCAGCACCGTCGCAATCTCACGCAGGACGCGGTTCATTTTCCGCTCGAAATCCTCGTCGTTGTTGATGACACGCAGGTGCGGATGGCCCGTCCAGGCCTGAATCACCTTCTTGTCGAGTTCACGGGCCAGACGCAGGCCGGCCTCATCTGCCTTCTCGTAGCGCTGGGCATTGTTGGCCGTCGTGTAGAACTGTTCAGCACCATCGGCCGCACTCACCAGATGCAGCACCGCGTCATACCGGCTGCCCGTCCGCAGCTCCTCGGTCGAAGTGCCGCAGGCGTGGGTCAGTTCATCCCACATTTCGAGCGAGATATAGGCCGAGATGTCCATCGCTCCACGGTCGCACACGACGACGCACGGCTCCTTGCAGGTCTGCGCCATGCGCATCACCTTGTCTTCCAGCTCCAGCTGCGTCTCCAGGATAACCTTCTCGCCCTCGTAATAGAAGTCGTGGTTGTCCGTCAGGTAGTTCCAGCCCGCCTGCGTAATCATAGTGGGCACCTCGGGCACCATGAAGACCTTGTAGCCCAAGGCCGAAAAATGCGAGTTGATGCGCACCAGCGCCGTTGTCTTGCCGGCACATGGGCCACCCGTCAGAACGATTCGTTTGATGTCACTCATATTATGTAAATCTGATATGTGTCAAAAAAAGATATTGCTTCACAGCTGTTGCGCGCCCTGTTCGGCTGCCATTCTTGAGTGGATGTCGGCCAATGGCGTACAGCCTGTGATCTACTATTGCAACCCGAACATCTTTCCGGCCGATGAGTATCGCATCCGCCGCGATGAGATAACGCGCTACGCCGGGAAATTGGCCATAGAAATCATCGAAGACGAATACGACCACGAGGCGTGGCTGCGCGAGGTGAAGGGGCTGGAAAATGAGCCCGAGCGTGGTGGCCGATGCCTCAAGTGCTTCAAGATGCGCCTCCTGCGCGCGGCATACAAGGCGGCCGAGCTGGGCCTCGATGAATTCACAACGACATTGGCCTCAAGCCGTTGGAAGAACCTCGACCAGATTAACGAGGCGGGCCATTGGGCGGCCGCACAGGTCAACGCCAGCGGACGGTTCCCCACGCAGGTCCACTTCAACGACCGCAACTGGCGCAAGGGCGGATTGCAGGTGCGTCGGGGCGAACTGCTGAAGGAAAACGGGTTCTACAACCAGCTGTATTGCGGTTGCGAATTCAGCTTAAGAGATTGAAATATTGTTGATTAGCCCAAGACTTTGGCCTTCTCGTAGTCAGACAGGCACTTGGTCAAGGCCACCATGTCGGCCGAATGCAGGATGGCCTGGGAGATGCCGCGATACTGGAAGGCGTAGAGGAAATCGAGCGAAATGTGATGCTCGGCCAGTTCCTTCAACACAAGGCTCATCGAGCCGGGTTCGTTCGGGACATTCATCGAATAGACGGGGGTCAGTTCAAGGCCGATGTTCTCCTGCTTCAAGGCCTCGGCCGCAAGTTTTACGTTATCGACAATCAGTCGCAGGACGCCATATTCGGGTTCGTCGTTGATGCTGTAGGAAAGTATGTTGATTCCCCTATCGGCCAATGTTTGGAAAACCTGCCACGACGCACCGTAGCGATCCTCAATGTGGATGGTAAGTTGATTGATAATCATGAGACAATTTGTTAAATCGCCGCAAAGATATAGGTTTTTCGGCGAGAAAGCAAAATTTTTGATATTTTTTTCACAATTTTAAAACTTAATGAGATGAAAAAGTTTTGTTTGTTGCTCCTGTGTGGAGCGTTTGCAGTGACCGGATTTGCCCAACAGAAACCCTCTTCAGAGGCATTGCAGTGGTACAAACAGGCCAGATGGCGTCAGGGCTGGACAGTAAAGCCCTATCAGGAGATGGATGTGGAGACCTTCTACCAGCAGTATCAGAAGAACCCAGCCATGTACGACAGTATCTTCCAGTGGCTCATCACCATTGACCCAATCAAGATGGAGCCGGCCAAGGATGTCAAGGTCTGGAGTCATGCCCGTGCGCATTGTCAGGACCTGGAACTGCGTACACCCGAGAACACCCAGTGGGAACAGCATCACAAGGCCATTGACCTTCAGTGGATTGCACGCGGTTCAGAGCGATTGGCCGTAACCCGAGACACCACTATTCTGGATGCAAAGAATGCCTACAGCGAAAAGAAGGATGTGCAGAACTTCCGCTTCAAGCAGGCCCCCAGGCCGGATCAGTACATCCTGCTCGACAGTGACCCGAAGTTGTTCTACCTCTTCTTCCCGAGTGATATCCACGAGTGCTGCGGTATTGCCCGTAAGGCCGAAACTGTACGCAAAATTGTCGTGAAAATCGATTATTTTGAGTAAAAAAAGCGGCTTGAAGACAATTTGAGGGCGATTTTAAATATTTTTGTACCAAAATTTGCATCATTTAACGAAAATGTTTAACTTCGCCCTCGCAAATTGAAAACCATTGGAAACAAAAATATGTAAAATCTTATAGAAATGAAAAAAATCATTGCTTTCAGCGCGATGTGCGCATCCCTCGTTGCAATGTCAAGTTGCGGCGGTGAGGCCAAGAATGAAGTTGTTGAGCCTGTAGAAGAGGCCGCAGCATGGTCGGACATCAATGACTTCGATACAGGTGGCGAACCAACCGGTTCGGAGGTCACCAATTTCGGCCAGGACGGCAAGATTGTATCGGTTGACAGATTCACCGTCGATAAGGCCACCAAGCAGAAGGTTCAGACCGACCACATCATCTATCAGAACGGCAAGCCAGCGTTCGGCAAGAGCTTCCGTACCGATGGCAGCGTCGAGGGCCATGACATCTTTACTTACAACGAGAAGGGACAGCTCGTCGAGGAGGTCATCGAGACCTATAGCGAGGGCCTGAAGCGTATCGCTCCATCGAAGCGCTATGTTTACACCTACGATGCCAACGACGACGTGACCAGCATCAAGGAGCAGAAATCGACACCTAAGGGCTGGGCTACCGACTATGAGTGGACCTACACCTACGATGCACAGGGCCGTCTGACGGGTCGTGCCGACTTCACGGGCGATGGCAAGGATCGCAAGCAGGGCTGTATGTATGACTGGTCGTATGCCGACGAGAACAAGATCGAGAAGCACAACTACTACACCTTCGACCTGAAGCAGGGACGATTGAAGCATGATAGCAGGACGGAGTTCACCTACGATGCCAATGGCCGCATCAAGACTGCTACCGTCATCCGCCACAAGGCCAACAAGAAGCGCGACGAAATCAAGTCGAAGCTCTACACCTACAAGTACAACGATGCCGGCCAGATTACCCTCATCTTCGAGCAGAAGTGGAACAATGGCACATCAGAGTGGTATGAGCTGAGCAACGTAACCCGTGAATACGACGCCGCAGGCCAGCTGACCAAGCAGGTGACCGTCAAGAACACCAACAAGGGTACCCGATTCTACAACGAGGTTCATACCCAAGGTGCTCCAGCCGAACACCCGAATGTCGCTCCAGCCGCTCCCGTTTATAACGTGAAGCCGGAACTCAATCTGGAGGACAAGCATCTGACCAGCGCCGATGAAGAATAATATCTAATATCGCACAAGAAGAACATTTTCCCCTCGCACTCTCTGATACCTTGGGTGCGAGGGGGTCTTTTTTTGTGTTTCATTGGCCGATGTCATAAAAACAATGAACGGCATTTCTCCAAATCGAGGAGGAATGCCGTTTCCGTTCCTTTTTTTGGCCGATGCCCTTATCCCGCCAGCCATTCGAGCACGAACACCACGATGCAGCACAAGGTAGCGACCGAAAAGAGGTTCCAGCCGCGCCAGGCAGCCGCAATGCCGAGCAGGAGGGCTGCAAGCCCCGCCCAAGGCGTCCGCGTGGCGAGCAGAATCGAGGGAAACGTCATGACGGCCAATGTCACATAGGGCACATAATAGAGGAAACTGCGCACGAAACGGTTGCGGATGCGCCCACGGATGAGGAGCATCGGCAAGACACGTACGAGATTGGCCGTAAGTGCGGTAAGTCCCAGACAGATAGCGAGTTCAGAGTTCATCATCGGCTTCGTTTTCGGGTTCAACAGGTTTGAGGATTGCGGCCAATGTCGCGAT
>JAEEGL012888663.1_pt1 | contig 11646 bp, 8 predicted proteins | sample 9134231 | NCBI WGS metagenome assembly JAEEGL01 (sample SAMN16246548, study PRJNA631951) | gut metagenome | biome: gut microbiome; feature: rumen; material: fiber-attached | host: Bos | place: Iran: Karaj | collected 2018-10 | reverse complement strand
GCTCATCGCGACGCAGTCTTTTCTGGAGAACTCGTTCCTTGACGAGATCGCCAGAGTGCCGATCCGGGGTGAGAGCGTCTTTCTTGCCGCCGTATGGCGAAAGCAGAATCTGAACCCCGTTCTGGCACAGTTTCTGTCGCTGCTGCCCGAGGCGGAGTGAGGGATGATACATACAATACATACAAGAGACGCCCGGAAGCGCAATCGCGGTTCCGGGCGTCCCCTCTTTTTTGCCCTGAGCGGGACGTCTGATGCGCCCGCCCGCTCACTTGTTTGTCCACTTCTGCCACTTGTCCGCCAGCGAGTTGATCTGCCCCGTAAAGCGGGCCAGCTCCTTGTTCGGGATGGAGCGGCATGCGGCAATGATCTTCTGCAGCCGTTCGCCTGCGGCCACCAGCGCGGAATAGGCCGCGCGGGCCCGCTCGGTCTTCGCGCTCTTCTTCTCGATCGGCACGCCGTCCGGCATTTCGAGCCAGGCGCCGTGTGCCAGATCGAAGACGGCGCCGGAATACGGAGCCCCGACGGTGAAGCCGTACTCGTCGGACAGCAGGTTGGCGTAGGACTTCATGGCCGCGTCGTCGCCGTGGTTGACGAAGACCATGGCGGGCCTGGGGTCAAAGGCGGTGATCCAGCGGACGAGGCCGTCGCGGTCGGCGTGGCCGCTCTTTCCGGGAAGGAAGCCGATCTCCGCCCGGACGCAGATGTCCTCATTGAAAAGCGTGACGTGCTTCGCGCCGTCCAGCAGCTTGCGCCCGGTGGTCCCCACCGCCTGATAGCCGACAAAGAGCACCATGCTCTCCTGCCGCCAGAGATTGTGCTTCAGATGGTGGCGGATGCGGCCGGCCTCGCACATGCCGGAGGCGGACAGAATGATTTTCGGCTCGCGGTCAAAGTTGATGGCCTTGCTCTCCTCACTGCTGACAGAGAGCTTTACGCCCGGACTCATCAGCGGGTTGATGCCCTGATCCAGCATCTCTGCCGTCGCTTCGTCGAAGTAGTGACGGTCGCACTGCAGGAAGATGCCCGTGGCCTCATTGGCCAGCGGAGAGTCCACATAGACGGGGAAATCCCCGTGACCGGTGACCATGCCCTTCGTCTTGATCTCCCGGATGAAATAGAGGATCTCCTGCGTCCGGCCGACGGCGAAGGAGGGAATGACCAGATTGCCGCCCCGGTCCAGCACCCGCTGGATGCAGTCGGCCAGATAGCGGATGTTGTTGACGTCCGCCTTCTCGTGGTTGCGGTCGCCGTAAGTACTTTCGGTCACAACGTAATCCGCCTCGCGGATGTACTGAGGATCGTTGATGAGCGGCTGGTTCAGGTTCCCGATATCCCCGGAGAAGACGATCTTCTTCGTGACGTCGCCCTCGGTCAGCCAGACTTCGATGCTGGCAGAGCCCATGAGATGGCCGGCATCGATATAGCGCACGACGACGCCCTCCGCGATATGCAGCTGCTGGCCGTAATCCAGCGGGCGCAGGTGGGCGATGGCGGCCTCCGCGTCCTCCATGGAGTAGTACGGCGCGGTTTCCTCTCCGCCGGCGCGGCGGGCCTTGCGGGAACGCCACTCCGCGTCGCTCTCCTGGATATGCGCACAGTCGCGCAGCATGATCTCGCAGAGATGGCAGGTGGCCGCCGTGGCATAGACCGGTGCGGTACAGCCCTGCTTGAAGAGCAGCGGGATCTTTCCGGAATGGTCGATATGGGCGTGCGTCAGCAGGATGAAGTCGATCTCAGAAAGGGGGACGGGGATTTCAACGTTGACAAACACGTCGACGCCCTGCTCCATGCCGCAGTCCACCAGCCCGTATTTCCCATTGACCTCGATGAGCGTACAGCTTCCCGTGACCTCATGGGTCGCGCCCAGAAATGTCAGCTTCATATTCAGAATCCTCCTTCGACGTTAGCGGCACAAGTCCGATCGCGATCGCGCGGGCGGCACAAGAGCGGACGAGCGTTCGCGATGGACTGTGTTACCGATAGAGTCCGATCGTTATGAAATGGCGGCCCTTTTTGGATTCGCGGCTGCCCGCGTCCAGTACGACGGCCTTGCCCCGGCCACGCAGGGAGAGCACGTCGCCCGCGCGGACGGGCGCGTCCGCCTTCAGACAGACCGCGTAGTTCAGCGAAAGCAGCCCTGCGGCGATGGCCTGCGCGGCGGCGGAACGGCTGAGGCGGAAGGTCCCGGCGCAGACCGCGTCCAGACGCGGCGACTGCACGCTGAACGTCCGCTCCTCCACAGCCCGGGCCGGGACGGCGATTTCCCGCAGCGCGATCTCCTTCAGCCTGACGCCGCAGCGTCCGACCCTGTCCAGGTTCAGCAGCAGATGCTGCCGGACGGAGGGCAGGCAGAGCAGGAAGGTCCTGCCGCCGTCCACGAGGATGTCGCCCAGCCATTCCCGCCCGATGCCGAGCGCGAGGGCGGCGCCGAGCCAGTCCCGGTGACCGGGCGCGCCGAAGGCGGCCGTGCCCTCCAGCGCACAGAGGTATTCGGAGGGATCGAAATCCAACGGGTCCATCCACTCCGGCAGAAAGAAGCCGACGCGGCGTTCGGCGCCGTCATAGCCGCCGTGGAGCAGCAGCCGCGTCTCGGCGCACTGTCCGTTCCAGCGCTCCAGCGCAGCGCCCTCCGCCGGGGTCAGAAAGAGGGTGTGGGTCACGCTGCCGCGCCGGGCGCACTGATCGGAAAGGTCCATGGCACGGCGGATCAGATCGTCTTCCATGGCCGTGTCCTCAGAGCTTTCCGTCGCGGATGGAGACGGTGTGGCTTCCCTCCGCGCTTTTTCGCAGGATTTCGCCGATCTGCGCCATGACCCAGTCCATCTCGTGGCCAAACTCCCGGGCGGAGGTGCGGGCAATTCCGCTGCCGAGCGCGGAGAGGCGGATGAGGTTGTCACTGGTGACGAGGCGGACGGCGCGATTTCTGCCGATCTCATGGAGCAGCCGTTCAATGTAGAGGTCGGCGCTCTCGTTTTCCTTTGTATAGACGACGCGGAGACCGCTGTCTCCGTGCTTTTCACCGGGGTTGCCCTTGACGGCGTAACCGTCGAAGACCAGCACCACGTCGCTGCCGGTGAAGCCGTGATAGTTCAGGAGGATCTCCTCCAGGCGGCTGCGGGCGGAGTCCAGATGCTGCTCCGCAAGGGCCTTCAGCTCGTCCCAGGCGAAGATGACATTGTAGCCGTCGATGACCAGAAGCTCCTTCCTCTCCCGGAAGGCCGGGCGGATCCGGTCCGGGTCGCCGCGCACGGGGCTTGTGTACATGGGGCGGCGAATCGGGCCGAACTCCCGCTCCATAATGGCCTCCAGCTCTTTCTCGTCGATGCTGAGAGAGCCCATGCGCAGGCGCGGAGCGGCGGGTGCCCCGCCGCGGCCGCGGCCGGTCTCCACGTGGCAGTACTCGTCCACCTTGTCCCACTTGACGGTGACGCCCGCGCCGTGGGCACAGAAGACGCTGTCGGGCGTGTTCTCGATATCCGCCTCCGGCGAATAATGCGCGTCGGCGATCACCGCTTCGGCGTTGTGGCAGGGGAAATAGCCCGCCATGACGCAGCTGATGCGGCCGCGTCCGCCGGTGTAGGCCGCGACCTCCATACTGTAATCCCGCAGACAGACCACGGGCGCTCTGCCCTCCAGCACGGTGTCGGTGTCCGTGTTCTCCACGTGAAACTCGCCGTGCATGGCCCGCAGGTCGCTGATCGCCCGTCCGGTCTGGGCGGCGGGCAGCTCCAGACGGAAGCTGTAATACGGCTCCAGCAGCACACTTTTTGCCTTCATCAGCCCCTGCCGGACCGCGCGGTAGGTCGCCTGGCGGAAGTCGCCGCCCTCGGTGTGCTTCAGATGGGCGCGCCCGGCCAGCAGGGTGATGCGCATATCCGTGAGCGGCGCGCCGATCAGCACGCCCAGATGCTGCTTCTCCGCCAGATGGGTGAGGATCAGGCGCTGCCAGTTCAGATCGAGCTGATCCGTGCCGCAGTCCGACTCGAACAGCAGCCCGCGCCCGGGCTCCAGAGGCTCCAGAAGAAGATGGACCTCCGCATAATGGCGCAGCGGCTCAAAATGCCCCGCACCCTCCACCGGCGCGGCGATGGTCTCTTTATACTGGATGTGTCCGGCCTCCACGCGCGCTTCCCAGCCGAAGCGCTACGCAATGACGCTTTCCAGCACCTCGATCTGCACCGGCCCCATGAGCTGCAGCCGGATCTCCTTCGCCCTGGCGTCCCATGCGAAGCGCAGGAGCGGATCTTCCTCCTCCAGCCGCTTCAGCAGCGGCATGGCCTCCTTGTCGTCGACGCCCTCCGGCAGCACGAGGCGGTAGGTCAGCGCCGGGATCAGCACCGGCGAGGGCAGGTCCCGCTCAAAGCCGAGGCCCTGTCCGGCGAAGCTGGCGCTCAGTCCGGTGAGGGCGCAGACCTCTCCCGCTTCCGCCTGCTCGGACGATGTATATTTCGCACCGGAATAGATGCGGATGCCGGTGATCTTCTCCTCCCGCTCCGCGCCGCCGCGGTCCGTGAGACAGAGCGTCTGGCGAATGCGGACGGCGCCGCCCGTGACGCGGATGTGCGTCAGCCGCGCGCCCTGGGGATCATAGCTGATCTTGTAGACCCGCGCGCCGAAGTCGGCGGGGAAGTCGGCGGTGGGAGCGTAGCGCAGCAGCGCGTCCAGAAACGCGTCGATGCCCTCCGCTTTCAGGCCGGAGCCGAAAAAGCACGGGAACAGCATCCGCTGCGCGATCAGCTCCGTCACGTCGCCGTCAGTGAGCGCGCCCGCGGCCATATAGCGCTCCAGCGCCGCCTCGGAGCACATGGCGAGCTCCTCGTCCGAGGGGCGCACCGTGAAGTCCAGAATGCGCTCGTCCAGATGGGCGGCCAGGTCCGCCAGCAGCCTTGTCTTGTCCGCAGCCGGGAGGTCCATCTTCGTTACAAAGAGAAAGACCGGCACGCCATAGCGCCGCAGCAGCCGCCAGAGCGTCTCCGTGTGGGCCTGGACGCCGTCGCTGCCGCTGATGACCAGCACGGCGCAGTCGAGGATACCCAGCGTCCGCTCCATCTCGGCGGAAAAGTCCACGTGTCCCGGCGTGTCCAGCAGGGTGATCCGATGCCCGCCCCAGGGCACGACAGCCTGTGCGGAAAAGATCGTGATGCCGCGCCGCCGCTCCAGCGTGTGGCTGTCCAGTACGCTGTCGCCGCGGTCGACACGCCCGGGCGTTTTCACTTGTCCGCTGCGATACAGGATCGCCTCGCTGAGCGTGGTTTTTCCAGCGTCGACATGGGCCAGAATGCCCACCGTCAGGTTTTTCATTCGTTTTGCTCCGTGTATGTTTTCTGTTTCCAGTATAGCAGATTTTCCCGGAAATGAAAAGTGGGGGAATATGATGCATTTTCATGCTACATTTTGTCACAAAGGGGAGAATTGTACATGAAGAAACAGTTGATTTGCCTGATCCTGGCGGCAGTGCTGCTTTTTTCCTGTTGTCCGGCTGTGGGCGCGGCCTATACCGAGATGACGTTTTCCGATGAGATCGTCGAATTCATCAAAAAGGGAGAGGGCTTTCTTGCAAAGCCCTATGCCTCCGGCGGCTATTGGTACATCGGTTACGGCTGCCTGATCAATCCGGCGGATTATCCCAACGGCATCACGGAAGAGGGCGCGGAAGCCCTTTTGCGGGAAAACATGCAGAAGTTCGCGGACTACATCAACGGCTCTTTCCTGAAAAAATACGACATCGGCGTGACGCAGTGTCAGTTCGACGCCATGATCGCCATGTGCTATGCGCTGGGTACGGTCTGGCTGAACCCGGCCAACCGCCTGCCGTCCTATCTGATCAACGGGATCAAAAACTATACCGACCAGGAGATCGCCTGCGCCTTCGCCGCATGGTGCCACCTCGGCTCCGGCGTCAACACCGTGGCGCTGCAGCGCCGGATCATGGAGGCCCGGATCTTCCTGGACGGCGATTACAGCTTTGACCGTTATGGTGCACCGCTGGGCTGGAACTGGATCATTCTGGACCCCGGCGAGGGGGAAAACGAGCTGAGCGATGTCGCGGTTTACCGGACGGGACAGCCCTATGGCAAGCTGCCTGCCGCAGTCCGCAGCGGCTGGTACTTTGCCGGGTGGGAAAAGCCGGACGGCAGCCTGCTGCTCCCGACGGACACCGTGACGGCGAACCTGAACCTCAAAGCCCGCTGGAGCGCAACGCCGACTACGCCGCCGCAGCCCGCGCAGCCGGAGGAAGCTGAGCCGGCGGAGCCCGATGAGCCTGACCCGCCGACAGACGCTGAGGACACGGATTCACCGGAGGAACCGGATGAACCGGAAGACGGGGAAGAAGCGGAGGAACTGCCGGAAAAGGTGTTCCCCGACGTCAAGGTAACGGCGTGGTACGCCCGCTATGTGGCGGAGCTGGTGTCGGCCGGCGTGGTCAACGGCTATGAGGACGGCACCTTCCGGCCGGCGAACGACGTGACATGGGGCGAGGCGCTGAAGCTGATCCTTCTCGCTTCCGGCTTCCTGGAGCAGCCGCCGGTCGAGGCGAAAGAAAACAACCCCAAACCCCACTGGGCCAGCGGCTATCTGCGGCTCGCGGCGGACAAGGGCTATCTGACCGAGAGCGCCGTCGGCGATCTGAACGCAGCCATCACCCGAAATGAACTCGCGGATCTCTGCGCCGCGGCGCTGGAGCTCAGCGAAACGCCGGCGGAGAACCCCTACGCCGACAGCAGCAGGAAAAGCGTCCTGCAGCTCTACGCTGCCGGGATCATGGAGGGCAGCTTTGAGGGGAGCGGCGCCCGCCTGTTCAAGGGCGGGGATCGCCTCACCCGCGCGGAGGTCTGCGCCGTGCTGGCGCGCGTGCGGGACTATGTCGCCAAAAAGTGGATCCTTATAGCCGGCTATCGCGTTCCCATCAACTACGATCTGGCGCGCAATCCCTACGACGCGTCGGCTTTTTCCGCAAGAAACGGGCGGATCAGCTATGACGACGGCACGCTGCGTGCGCGCCCGGGCATCGACGTGAGCGCCTATCAGGGGGAGATCGACTGGGCGAAGGTCGCCGCGGACGGCATCGAGTTCGCAATGATCCGCTGCGGTTACCGCACTTACATCAACGGTAAGCTGGGGGAGGACGCATACTTCAAGAAGAATATCTCCGGTGCGCTGGAAAACGGCCTGCAGGTGGGCGTATACTTTTTCTCCCAGGCACTGAACCTGCAGGAAGCGCGGGAGGAGCTGGACTATGTGCTGGCGCTGATCCAGGGCTGGGACATCACACTGCCCGTGGTCTTCGACTGGGAACAGATGCTGCTTTCCGGCTCACGGACACGGACGCCGAACTGGGCTGCGGTGACGGACTGCATCATTGCGTTCTGCGACGGCGTGGCCGCGGCGGGATATCAGCCGATGGCCTATTTCAACCCCACGCTGGCCTACCTCAGACTTGACCTGCCGCGGCTGGAGCGATACCCGAAGTGGCTGGCGCACTATGTGGGAGTGACGAACTATTACTATGACTTCCAGATGTGGCAGTACGGCTCCAGCGGTCAGGTCAGCGGCATCAACGGAAATGTGGATATGGATCTCCTCTTTACGGATTTTACCTGAATACAAAGTATAGCAAAACCGGCTGAGAACCAGGGATTCTCAGCCGGTTTTTCCACTTTTTTCACTTTCACTGCCGCTGCGCGGCCTGCGGTAATAGAAGATGAACCAGAGCGGGATACATACGGCAAAGCCCGCAAAGATGTCCAGTATGGAGTGCTGCTTAACAAAGACGGTGGACAGCGAGATCAGAATGGCGGCCGTCAGGATCGGCAGGCGCCAGCGGCGCAGCTTCGCGCTGCGGAACACCCCGATGCAAGCGGCAGTGCAGCCGATGATGTGCATGCTGGGCAGGACGTTGGTGTTGGTGTCCGCCGCGTAGACGTTTCCCAGCAGCCAGGTAAAGAAGTTCTCGTGGTCGAACGACGCCGGGCGGAGATCCTGACCGTTGGGAAAGACGATGCAGAAGAGCATCGAAAAGCCGAAGCCCGCGATCATGAACCAGACATAGCGCCGCAGCTCCGGGACGTCACGGAACATGAGCCCCAAGCCTGCGATCAGCAGAAAGGGATACCACAGCACATACGGAATCACAAAGAATTCCAGGAACGGGATGTAGTCGTCCAGTTTGCAGTACGATACCCAATAGTCGCAGCCGGAGGGCACCAGGGCCTCCATGATGAAGAAGCAACAGATATAACCGGGGATAAAAAGAAAATACCAGTATTCAGGGTGACGCTTCAGCAGCTTTTTTAGGGAAAACCGTTCGTTCAAAGCCATTCCCCCGCAGTGACAATCATTCATATGTCCAATATATCACCGGCGGCGGGAAAGAACAAGCCTAATTCTTTACCGCGATGACCAGCGAGGTGCCGGGGTAATAGTGGCGGAGGATCGCCGTGTAGTCCGCTCCGTCCTGCGCCATCAGGTTTGCGCCGTACTGACTCATGCCGAGCCCATGGCCGTAACCGCGGACCCGGAATACGAAGCGCCCCTCCGCCCAGCCGAGGGTAAAGTCAGTGGAGCGCAGGGAGAAGAGCTGGCGCAGCGCCAGTCCACTGAGTTCAGCCCTGCCGATCTCCGCGGCACTGACGCGCCCGGCGGCATCGAGCCGCACGGGACCGATCCATGTGTCCGGCGGGCCGGAGAGATCCGCCTCCGGAAGCACGCTCCGCACCGATGCGGCGAAATCCTCCGCCGTGACCTCCACCGTGCTGCAGAGATTCCGGACGCGCTCCTCCGTCTCCGGCGTGTCCACGCTGACGAGATAGGCCTTGTCCAGACCCAGCGCTGCGCCCGCTTCTGTGTGGAGAGCGGAGGAGGCGTGGAATACGGCGAGCGCCGGGGTTTCCTCCCAGACGAGGTACTGCCCGTCCGTATCGTGGACGGCATCGGCGATCTTTTGCGCGTATTCGTTGTAGCGCTCGGCCCAGGCGGCGCGGAGCGCGTCCGGTCCGGCCAGCGCGGCACAGCAGGCGGGATCGCCGCAGACATCCGCGTCCGGGTGCGCGCTCTTCCGCTCGGCGCGGTAATAGAGGGCGTAGCTCCGCAGCGCCACCGCCTGCGCTTTCAGCGCCTCCGGCGCAAAGGAGGCGGGCATCTCGCCCGCCAGGGCGAGAGGGAGGTAGGCCGCCATGGTGAGCTCCTCCGTCCCCGTGTCCGTGCGGACAGAGAGCAGGATGCTCTCATCCAGCACCGGACCCGCCGCCGCGGCAGGGGCGGGGGAAGGCGTGTCCGCTTCCGCCGGCGCGGACAGGGGCTGAACGGTCTCTTCCGGTGCGCTGCGGCCGGGTATATAGAGCAGCAGCGGCAGCAAAAACGCCAGCAGGACCGCGAAGCAGGAAAAAAGGAAGATCTGTTTCATTGTGCGCTTCTCACCTTCCAGAGTCCGCAGCGCCGCGGAGGGACTTGCGCTTGACGTATGGCGGCGCGGGGTATAGAATGTCCTCGATCAATTTGTATTGGAACGGACGGTAGATTATGCGAAAAACCGCTTTGACATTGACGGTGAGCACGCTGGTACTGGGAGTTTTCGGCGCGTTTCTCCGCTGGCTCCAGACGATGAACGCATTCGACAAGGAGACGGGCTTCCCCATCCCCGGCGCGGGAACGACGGTGGTCTTTGTCATATACAGCGTTCTGGTCATTGCGGCCATCTGCGTGGTGACGCTGGTCTGGCTCAGCCGCTTCGACCGGGGGACGGACGCCGGGCGCGCGCTTCGATGCGACAGCGTGTTTCCCCTCGCCGCCGCCTGGGTCCTCTGCGCCGCCTTCGCCGCGGCATCCTGCATCCTGCTCTTCAGCGCGGGAACGAGCCGTTATCCGCTGGGACAGCGGCTGTTCGGCGGGTTCGGCATCCTCGCGGCACTCTCGCTGCCCTTCCTTTTCGGTAAAAAGGGCGGAAGCGGCGCCGGGCCGCTGGGGCGCAGCGCAGTTACCGTTGTGACACTGTTTTATTGCTTCTGGATGGTGTTCTGCTACCGGATGAATTCGGAGAACCCGGTGCTCTGGCAGATCGCGCCGGAGATCCTGGCGATCACCGCGGCCACGGCGGCGTTCTATTTCATCGCGACCTTTTTCTACAGCGCCGGACACGCCCCCCGCGCGCTGATCGCCGTGGCGCTCGGCGTTTACCTGAACATTGCCACGCTCTTCGACGAGCGCAGTACGGCGCTGAACGTCATGCTGGGCGTCACCGCGGCGGCGCTGCTGCTGCTGGAATACCTGCTGATCTCCAATATGAAGGAAAAGCATGACGAAGAGTAGCCCGCATCCGAAGAAAGAAGAGGGAAAGGAATCAGAGAAAATGAGTGAAGCTACAGTCAGAATCCAGGACGATCTTTACGAAGCCGTGAACGGAGAATGGCTCAAAACTGCCGTGATCCCCGACGACAGACCCGCGACGGGCAGCTTTATGTGCCTGGATCAGGATGTCGAGAAAATCATGATGGCAGATTTCAAAGCGCTCGCGGAAGGGGAAAAGACCTCAGACATCCCCGAGATGCATTATGCGGTCGCCCTTTATAAAAAAGTGCTGGACACGGAGAGAAGAAACAGGGACGGTATTGCCCCAGTGCTGCCGATCCTGGACAGGATCCGGTCGATCGGGAGCATCGAGGAACTCAACCGCTCTGCTGCCGACCTGCTTCTGCGGGGCGTAGACCTTCCTGTTCAGATGGGCGTGGAAGCCGATATGGAGGATGCGTCCAAGAATTCGTTCATCATCATGGGACCCGGGATCATTCTGCCGGATACCACCTACTACGCGGACGACAATCCGGTCGGGAAACAGCTCCTCGCCGTATACGCCGACATGGCAGCCCGGGTACTGGCGTTCACGCCGCTGTCCGGGGAGGAACAGAAAACCTATCTGAACGACACACTGGCCTACGATGCGTTGATCGCAAAGAAGGTCAAGAGCCAGCTTGAGTGGTCGGAATACTTCAAGAACCACAATCCCATGGATGTGGACGAGGTCGCCGCCTGCACCGCGCCCTTCGATATCAAAAGGCTCCTGCAGGATCTGTATGGAGAAAACGCGCCCTCAACGCTCATCGCATACGATCCCCGGGCCGTCAGGGAAATGAACGGCTATTTCTCCGAAGAGAATTTCGCGCTGTATCTCCATTGGGCCTATGTAAAGACGCTCCTGAGCGCCACCGCATTCCTTTCAGAAGAGCTTGCGTCTCTCGGAAGGACGTATTCCAGAGCGTTGACCGGCGTCGCCGCCGATCCCTCTCTGGAAAAGCAGGCCTATCAGACGGCGTCGAAGTTCTATTCCGAGCCGGTCGGCGTGTACTACGGCAGGACATATTTCGGCGAAGAGGCCAAGCGGGATGTCGTGGAGCTTGTTAAAAAGATTATTGAGACGTACAAGCTTCGGATGAATAAAAACACCTTCCTCGCCCCGTCCACCAGAGCGCAGGCGATCGGAAAGCTCTCCGCGATCGAGATCAAAATGGGGTATCCGGACTCCATCAGGGAGATTTGGTCGAAACTCGTATTCGATGACGGAGACTCCCTGCTTGCGGCGGCGGAAAAGCTCTCCTTCATTCGCGGAAAAGACGCCCTGGACAAGCTCCTGAAGCCGGTGGACCGCACGGAATG
>JAEEGL010908496.1_pt1 | contig 11646 bp, 8 predicted proteins | sample 9134231 | NCBI WGS metagenome assembly JAEEGL01 (sample SAMN16246548, study PRJNA631951) | gut metagenome | biome: gut microbiome; feature: rumen; material: fiber-attached | host: Bos | place: Iran: Karaj | collected 2018-10 | reverse complement strand
CTTTGCGTATTGGCCTTGTGATGCGGCGAAGCCGAAGCCAAGCGAGCCCGGCCAAATAGGTCGTTGGGTGTTTTATGGCCTTCTTGCTGTATCTGTTTTGCTGACTCCCCTTTATTTGATGGCCGTATGGCGCAATGTAAGCGAGATGCATTGGTCCGGAGGCGGTGAACTGATTCGTGCTTTGCGTGACTTGGCATTGGAAGAAAAAGATTACGGACTGCTCGGTTGGGCGTTTGTGATGAACAAACTGCTGTTTGTGGCGGCACTTTGCTGGCGCAGGCAACTGCCGTGGTGGAGTGTGCTGCTGGTTGTAGGACTCAATGTGCTCACAGCCGCCTCTGTCATGGAAAAGGGGTATTTTGTTTTTATCGTATTGGTGGCTGCATGGTTGCTGTATGAACAAGGTGTGCTAAGAATGTGGCATATCGTCGTAACTGTTTTGGCGGCTTTGGTGGGAGCATATTTCTTCACGCTGGTACGAACCTATGCAGAAACGGATGCGCAGGACCTGATGTCATTCAGCGATTTCTTTGCCATCTACGTTACTTCTTCTTCCGTGGCGTATTGCTATATGCCAACAGGGGCTGAAGTACAGTTTGGTGAGAAGAGTTTCTTTTTGGTTTATCATGTGTTGAACCGCCTAGGGGTTGGCTCGTTTGATGTAATGCCACGTGTCCAGCCGTTCATCAATGTACCGGTGGAAACCAACACCTACACGATTATGCAGCCGTTCTTCTCGGACTTCGGTTATATGGGACTGGCATTTTTTGCGTATGTTTACGGCATCGTTAGCGGGGCGGTTTACCGTTGGCACCGGCAGGGCAAAATCTGGGCAACCTGTGTGTACGCCCTTGTTTTGGCTGCTTTGTGTACCCAGTTCCATCAGGAAGAGTTGCTGGGCAATATGATACAGAATATACAGTATGCCGTTTTGGCTATATTCTTAGCAATATGAAGAAAAGAGTTATTTTTACCATCGTCACGAAGAACTACATAGGCCTTGCATATGTTTTGCGTGATTCTATCAGGAGACATACTCCTGATGTAGATTTCCGGGTTGTAGTTGCCGATGAGGTGAGTGGCTACGATGTACAGTCGGACGGAGACATACTGATAGCCAAGGATGTGTTGTCATATTCCGGGCAGGAGTGGACAGAAATGGTTTTCAAGTATAATCTGACGGAGTTCTGCACGGCTATTAAGCCTGCCGCTTTCCAGTATCTCTTTGCTCTGGGCTACGATGAAGTAATGTACTTTGATCCGGATATCTATACCTTCTCCTCATTACTCCCTTTGTTTGAAAGGCTTTCTCGGTCTGTTATGTTGCTGACACCCCACGTTGTAGGCATACATCCTCATTATGGGGGGCAGCAGAAGGAATGGACGTTCAATGCCAATGGCATCTTTAATCTGGGTTTTTGTGCGATGCGAAAAAGCGCTGATTCGGACAAGATATTAGACTGGTGGAGAAGCAAACTCTTTGACAATGCTTTTACGGACCGAAGTGTCGGCAATTTTACCGACCAGAAATGGATGGATTGGGCACCGGCATTGTTAGGAGAAAAACTGGATGTGGTCCGCGATTTGGGCGTGAATGTGGCGCCTTGGAATTATTTCGAGCGGGAAATTCTTCAGGAAGGGACTCGTCTGACGGTGCGCTTTAGGGAAGAATCCGAAAACAGTCAGGCCTCTTATCCATTGGTGTTTGTCCATTATTCAGGTTATGACTATCGTCAGTTGCTTGAGGGTAGGATTCATCATGCACGAATAGATGTGATGCGCTATTCCGACATCCAATTGCTGCATCACGCATATACAGATGTGTTGGTTGCCAACAAGCAACAGTTTCTTCAGTATATTGCACTCCCGTATTCATATGCCACCTATTCCGATGCCAGCCTGATCGACGGCTTCCACCGTCGTCTTTATCACGGCATGCTGCTCAAGGGGCTCAGGGTGAATGACCCGTTCTCGGTAAAGGGCGATTTTTATCCGTTGTTGAGAAAGCGTGGTTTGCTTAGCAAGCAGAATACGGATAAGTTTACGCCTGCCAATTTGCCCGGAATTGAGGACAAAAAGGCGAAACTGAATAGGTTCTATCGGATACTCTTCTCCCTGATAGGTTACAAGAGGTATCCTTTGTTTTTGAAGAGCCTGTATATGTATTGTCGCCCTGAGAATCACACTTTTTTAATCAAAAAGTAAGGTAACCATGTCTCCGAACTGCTACATAAACGGACGTTTTCTCACGCAACCCATGACGGGTGTCAACCGTTACGCTTACGACCAGTGTCGTAAGATGCAGCGGGAGGGTAGGCCGTTTGTGTTACTTGCGCCACGAGGCAGACTATCTCAGGATTATGACCTGAGAGGATTCACAATTCGTCGTTTTGGTTGGGGTGGTTCGCATTTTTGGGCTCAACTGGTGTTGCCGTGGTTCTTCCTGGGGAAACGTAGTGCACGGTTGATCTGTTTTATGGGTTTGGCTCCGCTGCTGGTGAGACATACTGAGATGACAATTCACGATCTGGCGTTCCTGCATTATCCTGAGTGTTACAGTCGTTGGTATAACCGCTTTTACCGTCTGATGACGCCCTTATGTGCGCGACATGCAGAGGTTGTTAGAACAGTGAGCGAAACCTCCAAAAAGGACATACTGGTTCATTATCCGTTCCTATCGGCCAGCAAGGTCGTGGTCGTGAAAAACGAGGTGGATACTGCCTTTTTCTGTCCGACAGACGTACAAAGAGAAGACTTTTTGCTGGCGGTAGCATCCTTGGATCCGAGGAAAAACTTCCTTCGGTTGATCGAGGCCGTAAAAGGATTGCAGGACGTGAGGCTGAAGATAGTAGGCGGTACAAACAGAGTATTTGCCGGAACCGACATTCCTCACGCTGCCAACGTGGAGTGGCTCGGACGCGTGTCAGACGAAGAACTGAGACACCTGTACCGAACGGCTGCTGGATTCGTCTTTCCTTCGCTTTTCGAAGGCTATGGTCTTCCTCCGGTAGAAGCTATGGCGTGCGGCTGTCCTGTTGCTGTATCCGATATCCCCGTATTGCACGAGACGTGCGACCCATGGCTAAAACAAGGCGCTAAGGTGCTATATTTCAACCCATTGGATGTAGTGTCCATGACAATGACAATTAAGAATTTGTTAAAGAAATGAAAACCATTCTGCATATATCCAAATACTACTACCCATACAACGGTGGTATTGAGGCGGTTACACGTCAGTTGGTAGAAGGGCTTACCGACTATCGGAATATCGTTATCTGCTTCTCCAGCGACCGCGATACAGTAGAGGAACTGATCAATGGGGTCAAGGTCTATCGCGTTGGCGTTCAGGCAACTATCCTTAGTCAGGCAATCGCGCTACGGTACGGCAAGCATTTGCGGAAACTGATAAAGATGTACCAACCCGATTTGGTGCACCTCCATGCGCCTAATCCCTTTGTATATCCACTGGTATTGCGTGTCTTACCCAAACAGACGATGTTGGTTCTTCACTGGCATTCGGATATCCTCTCCAAAGGACTTTTCTACCATATGATCAAGCCGTTGGAAAACCAGATTCTCCATCGCGCCGACCTTGTACTTGCTACCAGTCCCATCTATGCCGAATACTCGCCGCAACTTAGAAAAGTGCGGAACAAAGTGCGCGTCTTGCCCAATGGTGTGATGACTGACGACCTGTCATTGCGTCCTGGGGACGAAAAGCGTATTACCAAGATTCGGCAGACCTATAACGGCAGGCCGTTGGTGCTGTTTGTCGGGCGGCACATCCCGTATAAAGGTATTGAGCACCTGATTCGTGCCGAACGTTATATCAAACAGGATGTACAGATTTTGATTGCCGGCACCGGACCGGCAACCGAGTATTACCGTCGCATGGCTATGGAGAGTGACCGAATCACCTTCCTTGGACGCCTGTCCACCAACGACGTACGATGCCACCTTTGGGCTGCCGACATATTTGCTTTCCCTTCCGTGAGCAAGGCAGAGGCGTTTGGTGTGGCGCTGGCTGAGGCTATGTATTGCGAGGCTGTTCCGGTGACATTTACCATTCCGGGCTCGGGAGTCAACTGGGTGTCAATCAATGGCCAGACAGGGATCGAAGTGCCGCTGGCGGATGCTGTGGCTTTTGCACGGGCTGTGGACACGTTGGTGACAGACACAAAACTGCGCGAGCAGTATGCCCACGCAGCCAAGTCTCGTGTTGAAAAGATGTTCACCGACGAACAGGTCCTCGAAGCAGCACGTTCTATTTATAGTGAAATCATCTGATTTACTGCACTTTCTGGCCTGTAGCCAAATAGCGGCTTCCGTCAGGCAGAATGATGATTAGTCGGCCGTTGTCCAGTACTTTGCGGACAGCGGTCGATTCGTTTGTGTTCTTCAGCGCGGAGGGAGCTTCTGACAATTCGATGGCTATAAGATAGGGGTCGTGGTCGGAATAGCGGTGCTCGTAGTTGTACGAAGCCCATTCGCTGCAAGAGGTACAGATGTGGAAAACACCGGCACCGGTAATCTGCGCGGCCATCGACGAGTTGGCCATCACGTGATCTATCAACTCGCCGCCGTTCCAGCAATGCGAATATGCGTTGTCGTCGAAACGCAGCAATTGCTCGCTGTAGCCTGCATTCTCGAGTATAGTGATTGGTTGTTCGCCCACCTCGCAGTTCAGGTCGCCAAGGATGAGAATGTCCGGATCGGCTGCGTAGTATTGCAGAGCAGAAAGCAAGCTGTTCGCGTTATTTACTCGCGTGTTGTTACCTTCATCAGCGGAACTGTCTTTGGCCTTGAAGTGGTTCATCGACACGGTAAAACAGCCGCCCGAAGCTATCTCTTTAAAGACCTGAATACGCATGGTCTCACGGTAGTAAACCGAGGTGGAGCCTGCGTTGTTGTTGCCGTACGTCTGCACTTTGTCGGTGCGATAGATGAAACCTGATTTGATGTTGTTCGTACGAACAGAACTGGGCACTTCGATGAAGTCACTGACAGCTGCGTAAGGCGAGCCTTCCACGCGGGCGTTCATCGAGTCGGCCAATTGTCGCAACACGATAGGCATTGCCTCAACCTCGCAAAAAGCGTAGATATCGGCATTCGCCCACATCATGGCATCCACGATTAGTCGGGTCTTTCGGGCAAAACCGGCATGGTCACTATAATCGGGGCGGTCGTTGTCCGAGTAATTGTAATAGTAGTTGCGCAGATTCTGTGCGCACACTTTCAGACGTCCGTTGCCTATTGCCGGCAGAGGAACAGGCGAATCCGTAGGTGTGGGACCCGGAGGTATAATGCTCGGACAGGTGGATTCAATCTCCAGATTCTTGATTTCCCAAGTGCCGTAGGTGGTGGCGGTACTTGTGTATTCGAACGCAAACACCGTGTTCGAACCAACCAATGGCAACGGAACGTCTATCGTCACACTTACAAAGGTCCAGTCGTTGTTGGTGGCGTATGGGTAGATTGGCAGTTCTATCCAAGACGAACTCCCAAAACTTCCCTGGAAATTGTCCGTAACATATAGTTTGTATTCGGTTTCCGGACTTCCGGCATAGCGGTGGGTGTGCTGGAAGGAAACCGTCACCGACTGTGCTCCAGCGAAATCATAGGCTGGAGTGAGCAAGTAGCCTGTGTGGCCGCCTTGTTTGGAACCTTTGGCACCGAAACTTGAGTTGTAGGTCCACACGCCGGAACCATCGTCCTGCGTACTCATGGCACCCCAGTCAAGCTGACCCGTTGCCAGCAAACTGGCGTTCACAGCTTGACATTGAGCATGAACATTGGCTGAAAAGAAAAGCGCAACTGCAATCAGCAATACAATCCGAGTTTTCATATCTTTTGGTTTTTATGTTTGTTCGTAGTAGTTATTCGTAACAATAGTGGCGGAAGCACCCAAGCCATGAATACCACGCAACTCATACCTATCAGGGTGACGGCCCCCAACGAATGCATGGCCGGGTGTCGGGCCATTAACAATACGCCCAGTGTGATTAGCATTATCAGGGCACTTAACAGAATAGACTGTCTGAACTGCGGCAACATAGGCTCCCCTGTGCGTTGTTCATGCAACGCGCCTTCCAGCACAAAAATGGTGTAGTCGTCGCCTTGCCCGAAAAGGAATGTGGCAAGGATGATGTTGACGATATTGAACTGAATGCCAATCATTTGCATGATACCTAATATCCATAGCCAGGACACGGCCATCGGGACGAATGCAATCACCGCCAACCTGAGACTGCGGAACGAGAGGCACAGGAAAACAAACACAATCAACGAGCATACCAGTCCCAAATAGTCGAAGTTGTCCGACAAGTTCGTAGCAATGCGGCTGTTGAGTGTTCCTATGTCCAGTTTGCCCGGGAAACACTTGTCTAACGGCACGTCCGTTGTGTACGTCTTGGTGATACTCTCCTCGAAAGGAGTGAAAACATCCGGACGGAAACCCTCTTCTTGGGCTGCGGCTCGGAAGTCTGCAAGCAGTTGATTCCTGTCTTTGCCTTGCCACCAGTTGTTCCAAAGCGCAATCCGACGAGCCAACTCTTCTTTGGCCGAGGAGGCTAAAAACAAATCTCCGGCATGTCCTTCCGTAGCACTGTTAAGTGCCTCAAATCGCATAAAATCAGTGCGTTGCTGTGCTGTCATGTAGTTTAGGTGGGACAGGTTGCTGTCAAAACGACTTTCGTTGTGATTCACAAACAATACAACGCCAAAACCCAAACTCAACAGCACCACCAATGCGGCAAGAGCATGTTGAATCCGAATGGAATTACTACGCAGCCCGTTCGCAAAAGAGCCGCTCATTTTCGGCAAATGAATCTCCCGTAGCGGTGTCTTTTCCGCCGACATCATATGAGGTAGGAAGATGACGCAAAACAGAATCGTACCGAGCAACATGGCTGCGGCAAAAATTCCCAAATCACGCATGGCCGTAGCCTGAATAGGCAATAGAGCCAGAAAAGCTCCCACTGTCGTGATGTTGCCGATGAGGAGAGGCGACAGCACTTCCTTCAATGTCTGTCGTACCGTCGTTGTATAGCGCTGATGCACAAGCAGATGCAGCGGATAGTTGACTGCTAATCCAATAATCACGCTGCCTATTCCGAGCACTATGACCGACACCTCGCCTACGCATATCGTGAGCATCGCCATACCGCACAACCAGCCGAAACCTACACTGAACGCAATCAGTGCTATATCTCGTTTGCGGGGAAAAGAGTAGAGTAGTAGCAGGGTAATCATTACGATGCTTGCGCCTATTGCCATATACGAATCTCGCTTGATTCGTCGGGCGTTTTCCACTGCTATGACGGGCGAGCCAAGCAGCCTTATATTCATTCCTTCAAACGACTCTTTCGTTTGGTTGACAATGGTTTGCAGCGAATCTACAAGAGCGGCATTTCGACGCGATTCGGTGCTACCGTAAGGGCTGTCATAGAACGCAAATGCCTGTGTCTTGTCCGCTGTCATCATGTAGCCGTCGTGCGAAGTGAACGCGGCGGAAGCGGCAGCATATTGTCCGCTGGCACCGGCCGACAAGGGGAACATGCGCAGCGGATCGCTGGAGAGAATATCGCGCAAAATTCCGCTTCCGGGCATCGACAGCAGTTGTTTGTCTTTTGCCAACGCGTGGCGGAAACCTTCGGGCGTAAAAAGCGTGTCCATCCGTTGGTAGTCGCTGTCCGTCAGAAATAGCGGCGCGTGGGCGTGAACAAAGCGAAGCCGCTCAACAAAAGCGCTAACATCCACTTCGCTTGTCAGCCGCTCCTCATTTAAGCCTGAGGCAACTGCCTGTTCAGAGAACAAGTCCACGGCTTCACACAGGCTGTCGGGCGAAGCGCCTTCAAAGATAATCACGATGCGTGAGGCCTCATTCAGTTGCTCGTACAGTTCCATCGACTCGCGATACTCCTCGTCTGCAGGCAGAAAATCGGTGATATTTTCCTGATAATGCAGTCGCGCTGCAGCCATCGTCAGTATCGCTACAACTACCGCAAGCAGCACGATGAGTTCCATGTGCCGACTCGCAAAATAGTCATATAGTTTGAGCAACTGTTTCATCGCTTGCGTTCGTCGATAAACTTCACGGGCTTGCGGCTACCTGCCGGGTTATTGATTCGGGCTATCACATCATCGGGCAGAATCTCAATCATTGGCGCCACGCGCAGTCGTGAACGGAAATGGTCTTTCAGGTCCTTTATGATATCTTTGTTCGAGAGATTTACATTGTTTTTCAGTCCGATACGCACTATCACCTCATCGGTGCCCGCGTCTGAATCACGCACCACAACCACGTAGTTGCTCACGTAATCTACAGAAGTCAGCACATCGTTGATGGCAGGCGGATAGATGGTTGTTCCTTTCAGTTTGATCATGTTGTTCTTGCGGCCCACAAGCGGCGTCAGACGGTAACTCCAGCGCCCGCACTGACAGCGGTCCACCAGTTTGGCTGCCATGTCGCCGGTGCGGAAACGGAGTAGGGGCATACCTTCTACGCCAAGGGTCGTAACAACCACTTCGCCAACCTGCCCGTCCGGCACTTCCTCGCCGTCCTCGCCGATAATCTCCACGATAATCAGTTCCGGATGCACATGCCCGCCAAGCCCATGTTCGCACTCGCTGAACGTAGCTCCCATCTCGGTGCTACTGTACGTAGCGAACAACGACACTTCCGGCCACAGACTGTGAATGCGCTGGCCCAGAATATTCAGCGTAAGGTCTTGATTACGAAGCCCTTCGCCTATGCCTATGATGCGGCGGACAGACGAGTGTCTGTAGTCGATATGGTTGGCTTCGGCGTACTCTATCAGCCTCAGAATGAACGAAGGAACGCACATCAATGTGTCGGGCTGAAGCCGTTTGATGGTGTCCCACTGCAGTTCGGGAATACCGTTGCCCACACGGATAACGCCGGCGCCCAATTCGCGCAGCCCCAAGAAATACGCCATGCCGGCCATGAATCGTTTGTCTATGGTCGTCATCAGTTGCACCACATTACCTTTGCCCACACCTGCGCATGCGAACGACTTGCGTTCGTTGTAAGCCAGTCGTTGCAGGTCTTTCTCCGTACAGCCGAAGGTCACCGGATCGCCCAGCGTGCCGCTCGTGGTGACAAAATCGATGATATCCTCGCGCGGACAGCACAGAAAATCACGGTTATACAACTGCAGGTCTTTTTTCTCCGTAAACGGTAGTCTGTGCAGGTCTTCCAGCGTCCGAATGCTCTCGGGCTGAATATGTTCTGCCTCAAAAACGCGCTGATAATAAGCCGAATGTGCCGCCAGAAAAGCCACTTGTTTCTGCAGCAACTCTTCCTGAAAGCGCTTAATCTCTTCTTTTGTTTGAAACTCTATATCCATCGTATTTGTTAATCTCTTGGGTTGGCTATTTGGTCCAATTGTATCTTGTATTCAGCCGCCATGCGCTTGCTCATCGCCGCGTAGCCGTCTTGTCGGCGAGCGTCGTCCTGCCCTATTTCCGGCAGACGAACCACTTCTATTTTGCCCGGACCTATATGTGGGTTGGCCTTGTTCCAGACGTCCCAAAAGCCGCGGAAGACCAGCGGACGGATGGGCAGACCTAACGATTCTGCAAAGTAGAATGCGCCGCGGTGGAAGGTCTGCAAGTCGCCGTTCAGGCTGCGCGTACCTTCGGGAAAAATGACTACCGAATAACCCAACTCCGCTACGCGACGTATCGCTTCTTCCATCACTTCTTTGTTCTGCGAACCCGGTATGATGTGAAAACCGCGTGCCAGACGCCCGAACAGCGCGTTCCGTAGCACCCATTCCTTGGCTACAAGCGTGACTTTGTCGCTGATACTCAGGCAGTACAAGATGTCCAACTGCGAGTTGTGGTTGGCTATGTATATGGCCGGCTTGTCGGAATACTTGGCTCCTTTTTCTACTAATGGTGCCCCCGGAATCATCGTAATCAACGGCCTCACGTACTTCCTCACGAAACGGTGCAGCCTCACGTTCATCTCCTCTGTGTTGCCGTAGCGCAACTGCAGCCAGCGCATCACGGGCGTTACAAACAACAGCAGGTATAGCGAGAAAAACGGGTAGTACCACAGGCTTCGCCACCAGCGGCGAGGCAGACCGTAAACCACCGCCAGCACGCATAGCACAGTGTTCAGAATGGAGATTCTGGTAAAATCGTATGCCGGCCTGAAATGGCTTACGCGCTCCTCTTTGGGCGGATAATACACCCGAATCGGAACTGCCACTATCTGCACGTTTGCCCACGCACTGAACACCAGGAGCGTCAGTTCCGCCTCATATCGCGCCGTCAGCAACCGCTCTCCATGCAACCGCTTCCCTAACGGATAGATGCGAAAACCGCTCTGCGTGTCCGGCAGACGAAGGCCCGTCTGTAGCGCAAACCAGAAATTGCTGAAGCGGTTGGCAAACGTGTTCTGCGACGGCATGTTCTCCTGTTCCAGTACACGGCTGCCGATGATGATAGCCTCCGGATGTACGGTATGAGCGCGGTAGAGCAGGGGAATATCTTCCGGCAGATGCTGCCCGTCCGCATCGATAGTCAATGCATGGGTGAACCCCAGTTCTCGCGCTTTGATGAAGCCTTTTTTTAGCGCCACTCCTTTGCCGCCGTTCTTCGGACAATCCACAATCGTCAACTTGCTTCCAAGACTCCGCAACACTTCGCGCGTGTCATCCGTGCTGCCGTCTATCACCACGATGATGTCATGCATCTGCTCCGCCACGCGACGAACCACATCCGCAATAGTCCCGCCGTTGTTGTACGTCGGAATCACTGCGCAGATATGTCGGCTCGTAATCATTGGAAATCAAATGTTATCGTCGTTTTGTCTCCTGTCGGTTCAGTCATCACTACCTGCTCGGCTATGCCGCGTTGGTCCAGTGTAATCTCTATCTTCGAGAACAGTTTCTGCAGTCGCTTTTTCTTGGGCACCAGCGTCAGACTCCTGTCTGTTCTACTCACTGCAAAATCTTCGTTCTCCTCCAGATAGGTGCCATTTACCGTCCCGCCGATGAAGCGCAGAAACGGTTCCGGTAGTGTCGTCTTGATTCCGTTGTCGTACGTCCAACTTACCCGGTCTGGAGCATCGAACACAAAACGACCTGTCAGTACCTGCACGTCCGACAGCATACTGCTCTCCCGCACCTGCCGAAACCTACCGTCCAGGTGCACAATCTCCTGTGCATCGAGCACCAAACTCAACGCCAGAAACACTATGATGAACATTTTTTTCATCAAATCGCCTGCAAAGGTACAACAAAAAATTGAATTACGCAAGCAATTGGTCGAAAAATGTTCCACTTTCGCAGTTTTTCTTCAAAAAACACTCCCCTTTCTCTTCATTTCTGCGTTTTCTGTGCTTTCTGCGAGACATGAGTCTCACTCCTCCTGTTAGGTCCTCTGCTGTTACTTTCAAACAAAATGCCTCAATTTTCCATTTTCCATTTTTAATTTTCCATTTCCCCTTGGAGTGGGGACTCTCTTGCTACTCTCTTGGGACTCTCTTCGAACGGTCTTGGGACGATTGTCATTTTGGCCCACTTAAACCATTGATTATCAATCGCACCTTCCCTGATTTTTGACGATGCCCCCTCTTTTTTCATAAGTTATCCCACTTTTTTCTTTACTTTTTTG
>JAEEGL017040156.1_pt1 | contig 11647 bp, 11 predicted proteins | sample 9134231 | NCBI WGS metagenome assembly JAEEGL01 (sample SAMN16246548, study PRJNA631951) | gut metagenome | biome: gut microbiome; feature: rumen; material: fiber-attached | host: Bos | place: Iran: Karaj | collected 2018-10 | reverse complement strand
TGCAGCAGATTGCGCAGTTTGTGAGGTCTCTTGAGCCATGATTGATTTCAGCAAAGTACGCAACTATTATATAGCCTGCGGTTATACAGAACTATGACGTCGATGACCTTCTGCCATGGTCTGATGAAATGCAAACAAAAATTAAACTGAAATAAAAAAGGTGGCATTTGCCACCTTTTTTATTGTCAAGACCGTACCTTTATTAGGCGCTTACAAAAAAGAGACGTGCCATTTTGCACGTCTCTCATCGTCAACCTAAAGAATCGCGTTAATTGGTGCCATTGTAGCAGGCATAATATGAACCATCCGGTTTAACGACGACGAGGATATTGTCGTCACGGTAGGCGTCTTTTTCGCTTTTGCTATCGTCGCCGGCAGTGGTTGAAAGGAGGTTGTTTACGGGGATCATGGCAAGCAGGCGCTCAACTGTGGATTCTTCCGGAGCATGCGTCCCTGAATAGGTCCGTCGGCCGCTGCTGATAATAGCGTGACGTTTTTGTTTGTCGACATTGTTCCAAACGGCATTGAGGAAATTCTGTGAGGAAGAAGAAGATAGGCCATGGTGGGGGACTTTCAGGAAATTGGCATCCAATGGGATTCCTGTATCGATGGCAGCTTTTTCCTGCGCTGCAGCTGCATCGCTGGCAAAAAGGAAGGAGACGCCTTTATAGGTGAGTTTGAAGATAAGAGCAGCTTCCTCTGCATAATTATTGGTAAAAGTATTATTGCTGGTAATATATTTGGCTTCGACGCCTTCGCCAAAGAAATCCGCCGGCAGGTTATTGCCCGGATTAAACTTTCCATTGGCAGGCATATAGATATGGGATTGATCTGTAATCAAAGATTTTACGCGGTCAATCCATTGTATATAGGAGGAAGCGAGCGTTTCCAGAGAAGTGTCTAAATCCATAGGATCCAGATAGTTGACAAGTTTATAGTGTGTTGCATTGCTTGCATTGAAGATGTTGTTTAACCCTCCGAAGTGGTCAGAATAGGGTATGGTCATTATGACGGCATCAAATGTACTGCCATATTTGAAGCCATGCGTATTGAGATAATCGGTGACGATTGGGCCGCCAGACGTTCTTCCAAAAACACCATTATCGCCGCCATCAATGAGGACATTCTTTCCGGCTGGCGTCTGAATCCAGATGGCGTCGCCTTGTCCGACATCGATAAAGTGGACGCGTAAAGTATCGGTTCCGGGTTTAGCCTGTTCTGCTGTACAACGTTGTGTATCAAGGGCAATAATCAGGGAAGATGGATCTTCTTTTGGTACTTTTCGGCAAAAGCTATAAGAAAGATTATCAGGGATGCATGGATAGGTCGAATCCAGAGTGGGTTCCCACGATTCATCGATATCTTCCGGACTATTATAGTTTACGCAGGATTCAGATTCGTTTTGATTTGTCGTAATAAAACCTGCCGGGCAATTGGGACCGTCTCCGCCTTCATAGCTGAGTTCGGATGGGTCTTTGGGGATGCATTTGTTTTGATCACATGTCATCATGCTGTCGCCGCAATCAGCTTCAACCTGGCAAAAGCAGACCTTTTTGGGGGATGATGAGTTTTTGGGACTAAACGCGTATTGGGGTAGGATTTCAAAATCGTTAGCATTATTATTGGTATCTGTGCAGGCTTGAATGCGAATTGCAGCAGTCTTATTACTTAATGCTTTAACAGGCGCATTTCCTTCGGCCCAGTTGGCGCCGCCATAACCGATGGCATCGACATAGCCTGAATCTGGTGAGGATGAGCTGAGTTTTGTACTATTGGCGACCAGGAATAGTTTGCCTTCTGTTGCTGAAGCGGCGATTTCAGGTGAGCATGAATGATCCGGTGTGATGATATCATTTTCGCCATTTTCAGAGGTTTTAAGTGCGATCAGAAAATAGCCGCCCTTAGGAATGGTTTTGCCGGCTGGTATGGTGCAGACAGTCTTGATGGTTGTATTATTTGCGGCACCATACTGAATGCTCCAGTTAGAAATATCGGCATCGCCCTCTCCGTTGTTAAAGAGCTCGATATATTTGGATTTGTAGATTGAACTGCCATTTGCACCGCCGGGATAAATCTGGCTGATGACGACAGATGCATTGGTTGAAGGATTGGGCGGTGTTACAGAACCTGGTTTGACACATTGATTGGCTTCGCACTTGGTTTTGCCGTCTGGTTTATCTGCGCAATGTGTATCTTCAGAACATTCCACACATTTGTTGGCTGAGCATTTGGTTTTACCGTCGGATTTATCTGCGCAATGTGTATCTTCAGAGCATTCCACACATTGGCTTGTATCAAATTCGCATGCACTATTACATAAAAGAGTGCCGGATTTATAGTTAAAAGAACTACATGTTTTCTCATTCAGATTGTCACTGTCGCATTCTTCGCCAGTATCGATGGTTTTATTGCCACAGTCGGCAGAAGGTTGCTGTGATGCAGGCTTGACACAAACATTTTGATCTAAGTCACATTTGGTTTTACCATCCTCTCTTGAAGCACAATCTTCCTGTTTTGTACATTCCGTGGTGTTTTCAGATTCCGGATTGATACAAACTTTTTTGTCAGTGTCACACTTGGTTTTACCGTCCTCTCTTGAAGCACAATCTTCCTGTTTTGTACATTCCGTGGTGTTTTCAGATTCCGGATTGATACAAACTTTTTTGTCAGTATCACACTTGGTTTTACCATCCTCTCTTGAAGCACAATCTTCCTGTTTTGTACATTCCGTGGTGTTTTCAGATTCCGGATTAATACAAACTTTTTTGTCAGTGTCACATTTTGTTTTACCATCCTCTCTTGAAGCACAATCTTCCTGTTTTGTGCATTGCTGGGAGGTAGGATTGTCTTTTTTATCCTTGTTTTTGTCATTTGAATCGCTTTCGCCACATCCGGCCATGATGGCCGCAGAAAACAATAGGGTACAGAATAATGATTTTTTGAATAATGACATGTTTCCTCCTTTGTATGATTACTCAAACCAATGAATAATACTTATTTCGTTCGGGAACTCAATAACAATTTTGTATCAGTGAGCAGTGAACAGGTGCTGTATTCAGCTTCGTCTGAAGGATTAAGGCTTAATAATAGTGAGCAGGGAACAGTGGGGAGTGGGGCGTGAGCAGTTGCTTTATTCAGCTTCGTCTAAAGGATTAAGTTGTTGTTTTAGCGAGCGAGTAGACGTTCCTGGAACGTCTCATTACGAGCGAGCTATTAACTCACCGTAAAGACAGCCGAGGGTGAACGAAGTGTAAGCCCGCGGGGAGTGTTAAGATATCAGAGAAAATGCGTTTCGTCAATGATTATGCTATTAAATATGCCGACAGTTGGGAGGAATCTCGGCAGAGAAAATCAGGGGGACTGCGGAGGACTTCTAAACAAATCCATTTACACTATTGGCGTTGCCCCCTCAAACTATACAGAGTTGGATGCAATCTGCATCTGATTGAATAGAATATACAGATCGCGCAGGACTTCGGAGAAGTTGTGGTATCTGTTTTGCGGGTCGAAAGCCGTACACCAATATATAAATTGTATGAGATCGGGGGGCAGATCGGCGCGATATACGGATAGATCGGGCATGGTATGAACCGTATCGATTTCGGTGATGAGATCGGCGGCGTCTGTTGCATTGAATGGGATGCGCCCGATGAGCATGTATATTAGTAGCATGCCGAATGAATAGATATCGGCGGAAACGGAAGTATTTTGCAGGTTGTAATCGATGGCGGGATCGATGAAAGCGATATCGGAGAGTTGTAGTTTTTCGGCGGAATCGATATATAATTTTTGTCCGAAATCGTAGATGACGGGAACGACGTTGGCATCGCGCGTTTCGAAGAAGATGTTGGAGGGTTTGAGATTTCCGTTGACGAAACCGTGCTGGTGAGCGATCTGCATGGCCTGTGCGATGAGAATTCCGGTTTGTGTGGCGACGATGGGGTGAAAGACGCCGCTGGTTTGGATGGTAGCGGGCAGGGAACGTCTTGGCACATCGTCGGTGAGGAATGCTGCGCATTCGGCGTAGTCACGAACGATATTCTGGAAATACGGGCATTCGCGGGCCAGAATGAATGTATGTTGTACGCTGTCGTTAAAGACGCGGATTTCGTAAGGATCTTTAGAGCAGAGGAATTTGAGAATCGAGAGTGTTGTGGGATCATCGTCGCGGCTGACGGCGCAGATGCAGGCGTGTGGCAGTTGTGAATCGATGCGTCGGATTCGCCAGTTTTGTGCGAGTTGTGGTGGCAGGATGGAGTCGGCAAATGCCTGGAACGCGGGATTGGAGCTATAGGTCGGTCTGCGGGTCGGCACGATGGAAACGCGTGGATTTGAGATGTCCGAGATGGCCGATTGCGCGACGGATCTTGTCGCCTGTCGGATGCGGATTTGACCCGAGCCTGGGTTGAGCCTTCGTTCGCCGGAGATCGATGAGAAGGAACCGGTGTGAGATTGGATCGACGGCGTGCTTTTGGAGCCCGCAGTTCGCGTGGCATCGATGGTGAGGTTGGCGCTGAGATTGAACGCGGAACCAATTTGCTTGAGCGATTTGAGAATTGCGGCGACGTTGACCAGGCGATCGATGGGTTCCGGCGAAAGACCGGACCGAATGAGCTGCGCGAAGTCCTGGGGAATGGAGGTGGGGAAGTCTATTGGTTCACCGCCATTTTCGTAGTAGTTGCGATAGGCATCGAGCGAATCGAAGACGACTGGCGGCCGATGAAGGAACGCATAATAGATGGAAGCACAGATGGCAAAGATATCGGAAGATTGTGTGCTGTGCTTGAAATCGATGAGTTGTTCGGGGGCCAGAAATGGCAGATCGGTGTGCGGATTGAGGCTGGATAGGGATTTGTGCAGGCTAAAGTTGAGAATCTGTGGGGAAAGCCGGTTGCCAAGACGATTGAGAAAAATGGATTTTGGAGAGATGTTCTTGTGAAGGATCTGCACTGCGTGTGCAGTATTGACGGCATCCGCAACCGACAGGAAAATTTCGACGATTTCCTTATGCGAAAGCTCTGTCGTTTCGAGGAATTTCTGCAATGTAAATCCGTTCAGAAATTCCATGACAGAAAACGTCATTTCGCCGTTTGTCTCGATATTTGTGACATTGACGATGTTGGGATGATTCAGGCGTGCTTGAGAACGAATGGCATTGATAAAGTCCTGGCGTTTTTCTTCATAGTCCGGGGCCTGCGGATCTGTTCCCAAAAGCTTGATGACACACTTGACGTCAAGGCGTGTATCCATGCATTGGAACACGAAAAATTCGTCGGAAGCGTCGAGAATTTCGTCGATGCGGTATCTATCTTTGATGCTTGTACCAACAGCTGGAACTGGGATCATTGCCGATTTATCCCCAAAATAGAGAAAAGACTGGTAGACATTCCACTAAGTCCATTGCCTACTCTAATGTGAAGCGAATGAAAAGTTAAATTTAACAAGAAAGATACCTGCAGGTAATCGTTCTGCCGGAGCTTTTTCCGGAAGCAGTCAGGAGGCTGAACCGTTATTTGTTACCAGAAATTGCGCATGGGGATTCGGTCGGCGTCTCCGAAAGTGGCGATATTGATAATCGAGAGTTGAATTTCGGCGGTTTGGGAAGTCCAGCAAAGCGTGGCGGGAAGCGATAAGACATCGATGTGCGCATTGACAAAACAGATGTCACGGGTTTCGGTTTGTTCGTCATCGTCGAGTCTGCGCATGGGTAATCCGTGCGTGCGACAGATATAGGGGCGTGCTGCATAGATTCTGCACAACCCCTGCTCATCGAGAAATGGGCATGCACCGGGGCGATGCGGCAGAAGGTTGCGATAGTTTGGAAAAAGTTTCTCGATGACGGCCAATTCCGCTTTGGTGATGCTGAGATCGTCGATGCAGCATTGACTGCAACCGGCTTTGCAGTTCAGGGGATGTCCCTGATTCGTCAGCGCCTGGAGGAGGTTGCTGCAGGCTGCGTCGACGCGTTCATAAAACCCGATCATGGTTTCGGCGACTTTATCCGGTGTGAGGCCGTGGGTTTGTTTGTATTCTTCGGATAGTTTCATCATCAGATATAGTATTGCAGCATATAGGCTTCGGTCATCATGGGTTTGAAGCGCAGATCGGGTGGAACGTAAAGGACTTTTGTGTCTGGCTGAACCGAGTGGGTGAGCCAGACGTTTGCGCCGATCACGCTTCTTGCGCCGACAACCGTTTGTCCGCCCAAAATGCTGGCTCCGGAATAAATCGTCACTTCGTCTTCGATGGTCGGATGTCGTTTGCCGCCGGCATCTTTGTCGGGATCGGGGATGCTGAGTGCGCCCAGAGTGACGCCCTGATAGATTTTGACGTAGTTTCCGACGATCGAGGTTTCGCCGATGACAACGCCGGTTCCGTGATCGATAAAGACGCTGTGGCCAATCTGGGCGGCTGGATGGATATCGATACCGGTGCGATTGTGTACGAATTCGCTCATCAGGCGTGGCAGAATGGGGACGCCCAGATTGTTCAGAACATGCGCCATGCGGTGGATCGCCAGCGCCCGGGTGCCCGGATAGCTTAAAATAATCTCGGCATAACTCTTGGCCGCAGGATCACCCTGATAGGCAGCTTTGAGATCGAGCAGTAATAAGCTGCGGATCTCCGGGATGGCTTTGAAAAAACGATATGTAATGTCGTCTGCCTGGGCTTCGAGACTGATTTCGGAAGATATTGGCTTGCAACGGCAATGCTTGCACGAAGATACATAAGTCAGACAATCCAAAATGAGTGAGCGTAATGTTGCGTATGCTTCATTGACCTCGCTGCCGATCTGGTACTTAAAACCGCAGGATTGCTCGCGATGATGGATAAGCCCAGGGTAGAGGATGTCTTCGAGAGTATGCGTTAGATCTGTCACACGTTCTCTGGAAGGCAGATGGGTTTCACTGCGATTGACCAGTTCTGGGGTCGAATCATACGATGATAACAGGTCGGCGAGTATTTCTTCGAGTATTTGATCTTTAGGTGTGTTGGGCATTGGCGCTCCTATGCGTTATTGTGTGTTTTTTTCAATGACGAGACTGGCGTGCTTGATACCGAGTTCGCGCAGTAGATCAAGCGCCTCAATGACCTGTCCATGTTTGGTTCGGTGATCTGCTTTCACACTGACATTGAGATCGGGTTGAGAGAGCAACAGCTCTGACAAATAGAGCCGGATTTCGTCGGGTGATTTGGCCAAAGGCGCATCGGCTCTGTAGAGTGCACCAGTTTCGTCGATGAGCAATGTGATGGATTTGGTGGGAGTTGGGGTTTCGGTCGTTGAAGATTTTGCCAGCTCGATATCGATGATAGCTTCTTCTGTTTCAGATTTTTCGTTTTGCGAAAATGTCATTGTGAGCAGCAGAAAAACGAGCAGCAGAAAAACGACATCAATCAGTGGCGTAATTTCAAGAGATGGAGAGAATCTGGATTTGCTGGTTCGGAAATTCATGCAGACAGACTCGTGTTTTCGGCAGGCGTAGAGGGATCGGATTTGGGGGCAGGTGCCAGGATGTCCAGGATTTGTGATGAAGTGGCTTCAAGCTGCAGCATCAGGTCGTCGAGTTTTGACGTGAGTAGCCGGTGAAATAAAAAAACGGGGATGGCGACACACAAACCTGCGGCAGTGGTGAGCAAAGCTTCCCAAATGCCTCCGGCAAGCATGCCGGGATTTGCCATGGCACCGGCATCATACTCATCCGCAAGTCGGCTGAAAACCTGGATCATACCTGTTACTGTACCCAAAAGACCAAGCAGCGGTGAGATGGTCGAAATCGATCCAATTAAAGGAATAAAGCGGTTCAGTCGGGCATCCTGCTGGCGTGCTTCGTCCATCATGGCTTCCTGAATGCTTTCGCGAGAATGACCACGGTGCTTTAGTGCGGTGGATGCAATGGCAGCCAGGGCACATGGGTGACTGTCGATGAGTGAAAAAGCCCGTTCGAAATGGGCATTCTGAAGCGCATCAATTAAAGGGCTGGTTAAAAGCCTGGTTTGCTTTTTATCTGCATGCAAGGCGAGCATTCGCTCAATTACCAGGACGATGGCGGCAATAGAGCATAGAAAGATAAAAAGCATGACGATGCCGCCTTTGGAAAGAAATTCGACGGCATTGGTGAAAAGATCTGACATATACGAACCACTGGCGGGTGAAGGGAGGAATCATTTATCAGCATTCGCAGACAGGGATCTGCGTATGGCTTTGATATCTTTGAACAGTGCAAGTGACAACTGATATTCCTGAGAATTTTGAGAAAGAAAATCTATGAAAGTGTGTGTAAGTTGTTGAAATTGTTCGGAATTGTTTGAAATTGAGGCGGAAGACTGTGTGTTGGAGGTAACGGGGGAGTTGAAATTCTGTTTAATGCATTGAATTTGTTCGGAATTTTCTGAAGTTACATCGGCCGGACGGGGCGTTTGCGAGGATGGCGGATTACTTTGGTGAAGTGGATCTTCTAAAATGTCTGTAACTGGTTGATTTTGTTCGATATCTTTTGAGATTTCGAGTTCGGTTCGGGGGGGCAGCATGATGTGTAATTGCTGCAGACATTGTTCTTTATAAGATTTTTTTTTGATGGTGAGTATAGCCGCTGTGATGATGAGTACAATCAGCGCGAACCCGGAGGCGAGGATGATTCCGAATGCAGTCCATCCCAGGCGGATGATGATGACAGATGTGATAAGGATGATGAGGGAAAACGCAATCGCAGTGGCAGTGATATAGAGCTTTTCGAGCTGCATTTCGAGGGCTTGCGCGGTTTTCCGCATTTCTGAATCGGGCATTGGGATTGCTTATGGAAATGGTCTTTCTGGTGCAATATCCGCCTGTAATCTGGACACATGATATGCCTCGGGGATATGGCTGATAAACTGATCAATGTTTTCCTGATATTCCGAAAAAGCGATAAAGATGTCACCGCCGCCGGCACCGGATGTTTTGAGAATGACGTGATATTTCTGTGCGATGGGGACAAGCTCGTGAAAAATGGGGGGCAGAACGGGCATTTGAATACAGCTTCCCAAAGTCTGCAGCATGCGTGGAAATGTTGCCATGATATCAAGAAAATCGGCTTTGTTTTGATTTGTCAGTGTTTTAGCAGCCAATTGGCACAGATCGGTGATTTGGCGGATGATTTGCCGATATTGTTCTGTGCTGTCCATGCGCATTGCCGCTTTGATGTAGTGACAAGTTGGTGCTTGCTGGTGTGTCACGAGCAATGCAAAAGGAGGAATGAGATTCGCAGGAATGGGTTGGATAATAGGGGTATCCGGGCATGAATGTACGAGCAGTGCTCCCCCCAATGCGCTTGCAATGACATCTGCGCCAGAACCCATATTATTCTGAATGGCTCGATGGGTTTGGATGGCTGCATGGATTACATTATCGGGCGTGAACTGTATTTGATGCAGTGATCTGAGTGCCTGGATTTGTGCTGAGATCAGTGCAACGGTGATGGCTGCGCTGGATCCGATGCCCAGTTTTTCCCCGCTGGCATTAAAAAAATCTTTGTCCTGGATTCGGATTTTTGCGGACAGTGACAGATCTTTGATGTTCTCGTATATTGCTTGAAACCCGAGGGGAAAATGGAGCAGTGAACTGAGTTTTTCGGTAATATCGGGAGAATAGGGGGGAACTGTTTGCTCTGAGAGATCAGCGTCATATGGCTGAATATCAGATAACGAGATGTGCAGCTTGGGGGACAGCGCAACGACCAGCGCCTGAGCGCCATGCATCACGGCATATTCGCCAAAAATAAGGGCTTTGGCATAGCCAAAGCCCGATGTGGAAAGCGTTGCTGCTGTCAAGGGAAACCATGTATATGCGTGTGAATGGAGTTACGGAATGTAACGGTTTTGCAGTAATGCGGTAACTCTGCTGAACGGTTACGTTGAATTACTGTTTTGCTTGCTCGGACTGTTGCTTTTTGATTTCTTGCTGTTCGAAGAAATAGTCGCGCACTTTAGCGCGTCTGGCCATTTCATCGGCGAGGTTGCCTTTTGCGTATTCAGTCATCGCAGCTTCGCTTGCGAAGATGGGATCGAGTGCAGCGTTGACGAATCCCATTAACCCGGATGTTCTCCAAACCTGGTCGCTTTCCCGAATCATAGGGAAGATCTGACCATTATAATGGATTTGAATATTGACGTAATTGTCGTTTTGAACGCTGGATTTTTCGCATGCGACACCAGATTCGGTGTTGTCGTCAAATACGAGCGCATCCGGATGAAAGATGTAATCAAACAGGGCTTCGTAACTGTTGATGTTTGCATCTTTTAAAATATGAGATCCGGTCTTGGAGCGCATATACTGGTGTTCGATGGGATCGAAATATGTCTCAATGATGCGGTCGATTCTGACGAGTGCTGCATAGGCATCGAGAAACTGAGATTTGGTCTGATTGTCAAGCAATTCCCAGATTTTGTGTTTGTCACAAGCTTGATCTGGGGTGTGACTGGCGGATGAACAGGCTCTCAAAGTGTTGATGAAGTTTGTGTATGCAGCGATGGCACCGGTTGAATCGTTGACGCAGCCATTACCTGAACAGGCACAAAAGGCAAAAGATGTGAGGCATAAAAGAAAGATGCAAACGATCTGGCGCATAAGAAGTCCAAAAAATGACAAGAGGTATGCCGACAATACCATCGGCAGAAGATAACCGTTGTGCCCGGGGGATCCGGTCACAGCCAAAGGGTTATGCCCTTTGAGATTTGCGAAATGAAGGTCGAAACGGCGTACTGCTATTCTTCCATTTTAAACTGAATGGCGACTGGAATACGGAGAATACAGCTGTCTTTAAATTGACAGTTGTTACGCCAGTACATGGTGACGATGGCAGGTTCCAGGGTTAGATGGTATTCGATTTCCAGCTGCTGGAATTCATCAAAGAATTGTCGGATATCTCTGGAATCTCCGATGATAAAGTCGATAAGTCTTGCGGCATTTCCTGCGAGTCTGATTTGCGTTACCGACATCCACAGATTGGATTCAGTTGTCTGAGGATCCACGAGCGATAACGTCATGTTGCGGAGAATGCTGAGGTCCGGAGATTCAGCATCGGGCACGGAGACATCTTCCGGTGGCAGAATTTCCGGGTCCGAAATCCAGGCTTCGTCAACTGTAATGCCGGACAATTTGTATAAGTCGCGATCGAATTGATAGCGCTGATGCAGCGTGATCGGGTAGCCATCATTTTCGATTTTCGAGATATCGATTTCGACAGCAGTACTCAACGAATCGTAGTGCACATCCGTAGAACATGCAGTCGTCGTTGCGATAGCACCAAATAATAAAGCAATAAGAAGTTTTTTCACGAGCTCCTCCTTGACTCATACCCCACATTATCATGTCATTTTTGGGGATATATTGCAAGGATAATGGTTTTCTATTGGTGTCTGTGCGTAACTGTTCAGACTATCGCCATCAGCAATGTTTTGTTGTTAAGGAGATTTGTGTGTTTGCTGGGATGAGGGCGGGTGAATAGTGAATAGTGAATAGTGAATAGTGAATAGTGAATAGCAGAGATGCGGGATCCGTATGTCTCCCGGCGAGCGTTAAGGTGGATGAGGGTGAGGGTGAGGGTGAGGGTGAGGGTGAGGGTGAGGGTGAGGGTGAGGGTGAGGGTGAGGGTGAGGGTGAGGGTGAGGG
>JAEEGL015273405.1_pt1 | contig 11647 bp, 18 predicted proteins | sample 9134231 | NCBI WGS metagenome assembly JAEEGL01 (sample SAMN16246548, study PRJNA631951) | gut metagenome | biome: gut microbiome; feature: rumen; material: fiber-attached | host: Bos | place: Iran: Karaj | collected 2018-10 | reverse complement strand
TTTGATTTGTTTAACGGTTAATTAAATAATCCGTTAATTCTTGCTAGATTTTATCCAGCTTTTCTTTATCTTCACTGTGGATAATATAGTTGAGAGTTATATGGATTGATTTTATTACTAACTTCAATCCTTGTTCGATGGCGGCTAAACGCTTATTATCTTTATCTAACTTTTCATCTATACCATGCTGCCATTGTGAAGATAAAACTGATGGCTTTTTGAAATCCTTAATTGCTTTAATTACATTTGAGAGTAACACGATGAAACTCATAATTGCTATTGACACAATTAAGAAATTCTAAATTTGAAAAGTAGTCAATTCAGCCATACTCTTGTCCTCTCTTTCTTTTTTCCTTATAAAATCTGAAAAATTGGGCAATAGTATTAAACATTTTTGACTTACTTAACTTAGCGGGGGACCGCCGAGTCTGGGTAGCAGGATTTGAACCTGCAAATTGTCCAGATCCCAAATCTGGCCGGGTAGCCAAATTCCCGAATACCCAGATAACGTGGTCACAAGGATTCGAACCTTGGGGACGCTCATCACGTCCGCGATCTTAGCAGGATCGTGTAATCAGCCACTCTACCATGACCACATAAAATAGGGGAAAGAAAAACAAGACCGAAGTCCTAGATGTAAAAGAATCCCCTATGACAGTTCTTTTGTTTCTATATACTTTAAAATATATAGAAAAGGGTACCACCTCTCAGCCACGACAGTTGAGGCACACAAGGAAACAAGCATCATCAAGAATATATCTAACACAAAAGGAGAATCAAAAATGAAAACTTTGTCGTGGATTCCCTCGAAAGAGGCTTAATTGCACTGGAGGGAATCGAACCCTCACCTTTAGCTTATGAGGCTAATGACGTAACCATTGGTCTACAGTGCGACGATACAAGACGCAATTATTGCTTGCGGCGTAGTCCCGTAGGATATTACGCATAGATCATACCAATTATGTGTATCACAACTTTAAAAAAGATTGCTGCTAGCGTCTTAAAAAAAAGATTAGATATCAAGGCACATTATTAGTGAACTGATTATAAACATTAAACATTTATTAGCCGGTGTCCTAAATAGGAGATTGCTGCGTGTGCCTTATTTTATTAATATTCTGCGACAAGCACTAGGTCTTTACCATCGGTAAAGGCGGCCCGCACATTTTCATCTTGACTATACCAGTTAAGAATAGCTGATGCTTCTTCTGGATAACCAAGAACGGGAGTCTGATCAGTGACTGATTTTACAAAATTCTCTAATAGATCATATGATTCGTGCGCCTTTGCATCCTCATATGAACGTTCGGGGTCATTTTGCCAACTGGAATAATCTTCAATCGCTGCTTTAATTTCTTCGTAACCGCCATTTCTTTCCATCGCTGATTCTACAATAGCCATGAATCGATCCCAACGGCCTTCGGAAACTGCATAACACCAATCATATTCATAGCAAGCACCGCGCAGGAGATAATACATACTCCACGTCTTGCGGCTCTGCCAAATCCTTGCTTCTGGAGTTAAGATTGTTCGGGTTTTATCCTGATTCATTGCTTCGCGTAACTTAGCAAAATTGAAATTCTTAATACCATACAAAGTAAGGTCAAGTCCCATATTCGTACCTCTCTTATTTTTTTCTATAAATATTATAGCAAAAATTTTGAGAAAAGTCAAATGCGGTTACTTTCCGCGGCATCTGCATCAAACACTCAGGGGCAGCTTTTTCAGTTTACTCGAGTCCTGGCGAGGAAGTTTTTTGGCTTGCGCATAGCATGGAATCACTTCTTCCTCCCTACCGATAGGCTTCTACTTGCCGCATTTGAAGCGCCCCCACTAGGACTTGAACCTAGAACCCTGCGGTTAACAGCCGCATGCTCTACCGATTGAGCTATAAGGGCAAAAACTAGACGCATTTTTTGGAGCGGGATTCGAACCCGCGTAAGTTTGAGTAAAATTCAAATGCCTAACCTCTTGGCGATCCTAAAAAGGATTACTGTATGCGTCTAAGCGACTCCTGGGGCTGCCGACGCCCCTTCTCCGCCGTGACAGGGCGGTATACTAAGCCGGTGTACTAAGGAGCCAATTAAATTAATTCCCATTCTTTATCTGAATATTTTTTTATATCAGTTTTTTTAAATGGTAAATTCAATTTTTTACACCATTTTCTAATTGCGTTATCTGTTACATTAAACTGTTTGCCAATAGAAACAAAAGATTCTGTCCTAATTAATGATTTTAATTCTTCTCTAGAAACAAGCATATCTTCTATTGGAATTATTTTTTTCTCTGCATTACAAATAGCGCAATATGTTGCATATTTTGAAATTTCTTTTCCACACTTCTAACAATAATATTTCTTTTTAAATTTTTTACGTTGAGGATTTTTAGACCCCGTAGTATCTAATTGAGAATTACAATTAGGACAAACCCAACGAAGATTGTCTAACTAATCATCATTATTTATTCCATTAATATGGTCTAAAATTAATGTCAATGATTGATTGTTCCAAAAAGGTTTTTGTCCACAAATTGAGCATGTATAAGGGCTATATTTTCCTTTTAAATAAAAACGTCTTACTGTAGACTAGCTAGCAGTTGAATTTTTAATAAAAATATCTTCTGGTGTTCTTTGAACCCTATTATTGTTATTTATTTCTAAAAAATGAGAAGTGTCAAAATTTTCTAATTTTTTCTTTAATGCTTTTATTGTATCTCCTGATGGAGAATTAGCATAACCTATTTTACGAGCAAAATCAGCATAAGACTATGAATGAGAAACGATTGTTTTAATTTCATCGTCTGTGTAGTTATCAAAATAACTCATATTTTTACCTCCTTATTTTATCATCTACTTAATAAGAAAATCGAACTTAACAAATTGAACTAGATGACCCAATTTTAAAGAGGGATGACCCTGGAAGGGATTGAACCTTCTCCTGTGCCAAAAATATCAATTAAATTTTATCCAGCAGGGCCAAATTCTTGGAGTTATCCGCGGTTCTCCAAGGAGTAGTTTATTTAATTCGCATATTCTTTAGCTTTTTTTCAGTTAGCTCTCAACAGGCGAAACGTTTTCTCACAACGTAAGTGATGTGCTATCAACTGGCCGCCAATTTTACGTCTGGTTAAGCGAGACGGTAAGTTTTAAGTGATTTACTTACAACTAAAATGGAGTTTGCTTCGCGTCTTTTTTATAGCGTTTCCCGCTAATTGCCACATATCACATATTATGCCGGTGTGCCGGTGGTAGTTTAACTCCTTAATCCGTGATAACGCTGGTTCAAGTATTAACGGTTTTGAACTATTACCCGTAGCCTTGTTTTTCTTAAACTCTTGTTGGGAACAAGACTAAAGAACCTCACCGCTGCGTTCGTCGCCCACGAGACACAACTACAAAGTGCAAGACCTATAGTTGCCGCCAGTCATCAACTGGCCCGTCATATCCTGTCAATTCAGGCTTTATGCGGTTGAAGTGACCCCAACTGGAATCGAACCAGTATCTTTGGCATGAAAGGCCAATGTTCTGACCATTAAACTATGGGGCCAGGTGCTAATCACTTCTTACATAAGCATTAGCCGCACTGTAGTTTACATCTTGCAGTTTACCATTGATGGCTTTATGTTCGCCCTTATATGTAAGATAAGTTTGAACGGAGTTTTGCGTCTCCATGACCCTACAAGGAATCGAACCTTGCTTTCTACCTTGAGAGGGTAGCGTCCTGACCGCATAGACGACAGGGCCGAACTGGAGTTTTTGTTGTCAGGAGAACTCCGTAAAACCTCACACGAAGATGAAATTTAAGGTGAATTTCCAAACCGAAACAGTAAAGCTTTACCGATTGCGGCGTCCCGCAACCTTTTAAAAGGATTTAGATTGGGTGGCTGTTAATGTGTCCTGCGCGCACCCACTACGCAAGTCTAACAGAGAAAAAATCGACCATACAGTTTTCGTCCTTAAACGCCCCAGTCTACTTTTTATTCGTCAACTTTAGAGGGGTCATGACTCCCCATACTCGCTCTGGTAATAGCACATCGTTATTCATTTTGGTTGTGCAGTTCTACCTCAAACTGTGAACCATACGCGTCATGGCATGGCCGAATGGACCTGGAGAGACTCGAACTCTCGGCTTCCACTGTGCAAGAGTGGCACTCTCCCAACTGAGTTACAGGCCCCTGAGAACAAGGCACCCTATTTGTTTAATACCTGGTAAACAATTAGTAGTTTTGCTGCTAGTGCCTTTTGCTTTCTCAACTTTTCTATATATATTATAGCAAAAATTTTTTAAATTTTCAACTCGTGAGGATTATTCGCCCTCGACATTTTCCATACTACCATACGCTTCAATGCCCGCATACAGATAATGGAAATAATCATTATCCATTTTTTCTTCCAAATCACTATAATGGTAAGCATCAATTATATCTTCATAGGTGCTTACAATACTCATAGCATCTTGCACTTCTTGGATTTTTTCCTTAATTTCTTCTGCATAATCTTGGTAGTTGTCGATAATATCCAACTTCTCTTCAAGCGGAGTATTTGCAGCATTAATAATCATATTAATAGAATCAAGGTTTTTCTTCAAAGCCTTATTATAATCTTCTGCCATTTCACGGAGATGACTCATAATTTTCGTCAAATCGGTAGGCTTGACCGCACGAATATGCTCATAAGGAAAATGATCGAATGCTCGATACATTATAGTAGAACGGCTATACGTTCCAATAGGAGCAAACTTATCTCCTACCCTGATATATACGCACAAGTATTGACTCATTTCAAATACTCCTTTCTTGATTTTTCTATATATATTATACAAAAAATTTTTAAAAAAATCAAGAAATGAAAAAACCAGAAGGCAATTAACCTTCCGGTTTTTTCAATTATTAATTACTCGTTAGTTTCTTCTGGTTCTTCTTCTTTTTTATGGAAGATTGGCAATCTAAATATAATTGCTGCTATATAAGCTAAGAATTGCACGATAGTCCATTTATCCACCCATGTCCAAGGATTGTGAACATTTTCTGTCCAGATAAACAATCCAAGAGCAACAACAGGTAAGATATAGTTCAAAATATTATACTTATCACCGTCTCTAAATTTCTACAGAGTAAAGATAGTAAGAACTAAAAGAATTAAGTTAACTACTGCCCATGCAGCTGTTCCAGTAGTAGCCAATGGGACCTCCTCATCTATGATTTCTTCGATTGGACCAACAGTTCTGGTCGGGATTTCTGAACTTTCTTCAACAATAGAACTTTCTTCTTCAACAACAGAAGAACTTTCCTCGATTATGGTAGAACTCTCTTCAACTACAGGCGCTGAACTCTCTTCTGGCTGAGAAGATTCCTCAGGAGTTACCTCTGCGGTCACGACAGGCTGCGGCAAGGGCGCAGGCTCTTCGGGGACTACCTCAGGCTGCGGTTCGGGTGTAGGTTGAGGCGCAGGCTCTGGAGTAGGTTCTGGCTCCACTGTTGGAGCAGGAGTTGGCTCCGGCTCGGGTTCTGGTTCAGGTGTAGAAACTGGCTCCGGAGTTGGAGTCGGTTCGGGCTGTGGATCGGGAGTAGGGTCAGGTTCGGGTTCAGGTTGTGGCTGGGGGGTTGGTTCCGGCTCTGGCTCTGGCTGAGGGTCGGGTTGTGGTTCCGATGTCGGTTCGGGGTCAGGCTGAGGCTCCGGATCAGGTTCTGGTTCGGGGTCTGGCTCAGGTGTGGGTTCTGGTTCAGGTTCGACAACTGTATAAATAATGTTTACAGTTTTGTCACTATTTAATTCTCCAGTTAGAGCATCTCCAGTAACTTCCTTATATGCATATCCCTTAATAGGGAATTGGTCGCAGTCACTTACGTCATATTGCTGAGGCCCAGTGGCTGTTGTTGAGCCAAAACCTTCTCTATGAGTATGCATAAAAATTTCATTACCTTGGTCATCAAGATAATTTACAGTAATTGTATAAATAGGGGTTTGTAAAGCATAATTTATTTTATAGGTTGTATTCGGAGTAGTATTTTCATGGTCAATAAAAACAACTAAATAACTATCTCCATTATAAATGGCTGTATTACCATCTTGAGGAATCCCTAATTCTTCACAATTATAAAGATTTTCAGCAAGAATAGTATATGGGCCAAAAGATACATCTGCATTAGAGGGAACTCCATTGTTGCCTATTCCGCCATTCTCATATGAAAAATAATAAATAACATTAATATATTCAGTATCTTCTATTGGTTCAGGCTCTGGCTCATCTGGTTTATGTAATATTAAATCTGTTCCCCATGGACAATCCGCAGACCAAGGAATTTTTTCCATATTTTTTATTTCATATAACGTACCATCAAAAGTAAATTGCCATACATAAGAAGTATCTAATGAAGTAGTTAAGATAAAATCATAAGATGGATCTTCACTTGGCATAAATGATGCAGATGCTGATTTCTTATCAGCCCCTTTAACCCCACTAAAATCTATTGTTTCTGGATATTCCACTCCATCTGGATTAAACAATCTTAAAATAACTTGTCCAAATTCAGGCTCTGGTTCTGGCTCCGTCTCTACCTCTTTTGTATAATATACATTTAATGTAACAACATCGCCAAAATCAGGTGAAAAAAAGTCAATAAGTTGTCCGTTTTCATCATAGATAATACAATATATAAAAATACTTTGCCCTTCATCATAACTTCTTGCAATAGCAGAGATATCATTTATGGAGCCAGTCGCAGTAGAATATTCTCCATACAAATCTCCATAATAATAGTCAAGGGGAAAGTTCCATTGTCCCGTTTCCTGTTTCACATCTGTTGCAACCAATTCTCCATTTGTGTAAATGTTTACATTATAAGTAATTAGTTCATCATCAGCATAGACAGGAGTGATTAGAAAACAAAGCGTTAGTATTGCTACTAAGATGAATGCTAAACGTTTTTTCATCATCTAATTATTCCTTTCTATTAAATTTTCAAAGTGCCACAACAAGTCCGTTTACCCTATTCGCGGACTAACAGGATCGTAGAGACTCGGACTCTAACCGGCGTTTTTGGAGAACGCTATGCTGCCAATTACACCACGACCCAATGCTCATAGAAGGATTCGAACCTTCACTACTCTGCTTTTGAGACAGTTACCTCTACCGATTGGGCTATACGAGCTGGTTAAGACCTTGGATTTCTACCAAACTACGGATCCACCACCGCGTGCTGACATATTTCCTAGTGTTTGCAACCACTATCAATACTTGGGATAATATTAAATGACTCATGGCCACTTATCATTTAATACCATATCCAATTTACACTAAGTCTTAATGGGCCAGGCTGGTGTCGAGCCAGCTATTCCCGAAGGAGGGAGTTTTACAGACTCCTGGATTTGCCGATTTCCTACTGACCCATATGTGCGGCTCAACCCGCACTTGCAGAAAGATTTTTTCTGGAGTTTCCCAACTTTATTAAATCCACTATAACAATATTCAGTATTGGGTGGTGGAGTACTCTCCCAGGGATTCGAACCCTGACTGTCACGGTTCTTAGCCGTGTTCCTGCTGCCAGTTGGGATAGGAGAGCATAAGCGAGTAGCGGGAATCGAACCCGCATTTATAGCTTGGCAAGCTATCGTATTAACCATTATACGATACCCGCAAATTAGATTATTTCGTGGGGCGCCCGTTCTCTTGTTATGCCCATTCTGTGCACGCAGGTCTTATTTGTATCATCTTGGTTTGGAATAGTGGTTTCGCGTTGCACTACCCTCAAAGATGGCCAGTCACGCTCTGGCTAATCTAATTTAAATACGCCATAAAGGACTCGAACCTTTGCCGCATAGATTAGAAGTCTATTGCCCTATCCATCTGGGCGAATGGCGCATAGTAGTCCTAGAAGGATTTGAACCTTCATTGCTCGCTTCGTAGGCGAGGAGTTTCTCCATTAGCCTATAGGACTATAAATGCTCATTGATAGATTCGAACTACCGGCCTCGCGCTTATCAGACGCGCGCTCTAAACCTACTGAGCTAAATGAGCTGGGGTGTCATGGCGGAGTTGAACCGCCGCATGTGGGGCCACAACCCACCGCTCTACCACTGAGCTAATGACACAATGGGCACAGAAAGAATTGAACTTCCGACGCCAGGCTCTTCAGGCCTGCGCTCTACCTGCTGAGCTATATGTCCATATTTACGAGCCGAACTGCGGAACCCTATACTAGTCGCTTTAATTAAGACTGGATTTGAACCAATGACCTTTTCGTGTTCGACGAAATGCTCTACCTACTGAGCTACTCTCCCTAAATGCAGGAAGCACAAGGATTGCTGTAAGCGACTAGTATAAGGTTCTGCAAATCTGCTCATAATGACCCCGGAGAGGCTCGAACCCTCGACCTACGGATTAAAAGTCCGTTGCTCTACCGACTGAGCTACGAGGTCTTAACGCTATCCGATGGATAGCTCGGCATCAATGCCATATCTGTCCATTAACTGTTCTTCGATATAATCGAGATCAGAATCACTAAAATCATCGTCTAATGTGATTTCAAAATTTCCGTGGGCGATTTCATCAATTATGTCCTCAAGTTCTTGAGAATGTTTAGCATACGCAGAGAAAGCAACATTACAAATGTCGTTATCAGGGTCTACTGGATTATATAGATTAAAAGGATTACGACTCATTTTCTTCCTCCTCCTCTTCGCCCATTAGCATTTTTTCGCAAACTGGGCAATACATCTTGTCGCTGCCTTTGCGGCCAAGGTAATAATCGCTATCTCGCCAATCACATTCATAAATGGGCTCGCCGCACTCAGGGCACTCAAAGAATCTCTCGTCCCAATCTACATAACAACCATAAGTTTCTTCACAATACAGAGCCAGCTGCTCCCATTTAGTCATGGCGAACCTCCTCTTCGATTTCATCGAGATGAGCAAAAAACCAGTCATCAAACGCTCTCTGCATTTCCTCACTCATTTCATAGAGGTCTTCGCAGTAGATTTCTTCCGGATTCTCTTCATAAACTTCTTCACACTGAATCTGTAAATTAAAATCATCAAATGGCATCTTTTTTACCTCTCTCAACTTTTCTAAAAATATTATAACAAAAATTTTTAAATTTTTCAAATGAGAGGATTCATACCGAACTCGTATTGTACCATAATAGGGCCAGGATAGGCAGGATTCTTGGGACAGGACTTATACATCCACCATTCTTTACCATCATAAACCTGACGTTCTAACCACCAATGATAGCCGACAATCTTGAGGTCGATGTTGATATTCGCAAGACCATATCCATTGTCATAAACCAAATCCTTGATTTGATTTTTAAAATCAAGCCAGAAAGCACTATGTCTACCATCGGTCACAAACAAAATATCATCTTCCGTGCGGCCCGCATCTACCAAAGCCTTTTGAGTCTCTTCAAGCAAATTAATTCTCATCGTCTCTTTTATCTCCTCTGGAACAGAAGTCATCATCTTTCAAATTTACTTGCCCAACCATTGGACAAGCAAGTGCTGCAAATCCACTACTATATACGCAGTCCTTACATCGCACGACAGGAATGGCGTCGATAGTCGGCATACTATCTATCCGCAAATGGCTAACTGCCTACTCAAGTGGATTTTCTTTGTTACCAGTTTTTAGCAATCTATCATAATATATTTCATCGGCGTTAATCAGTCGCATCGGTTTTCCTTTCCCAATAACTGCAATAATCATCTTCTGTCCTGTCTGGATTGTTTCTCATTGGGCATCCCAAAAAACTTCGTTTTGGATTATTAGCGCAATACCTACACCGCACGACTTCCATAATGTCATGTTGTGCCATGTATCCTTCGATGTCTTTCCAGTTAATGGTTATTGGTACTGTCAAATTAACTTTTTCCATCGTCTTTCCTTTCCCATTTTGGACAAACAAGATGAAGTTGTCCATCTCCACCACGCTCTAACCACTCACAGGTCCTTAATGGTTCAATCTGATGCTTACAATTTCGGCAACCTTTGTAGCCAAGTTCTTCCATTCGCTTTTCAAACCAATCACTCATCGGTTCTCCTTTCTGCCCATGAACAGAAATCGTTTATTCTTGTGCCGCCGTAACTTCTACCATTTAAGCATTTCAAAAACGGAATACCATCTTCGTCAATTCCGTCATCTTTATATTTGCAATCTCCGCAGTAAATGATCTTAGGCTCTGCGGATGGCATCTGCTCCAGATGCTCTATAACCTTTTTGCCACTTTCAAAATCAAGCGTAGGTTTTCCGTATGGATTACACTCAGTTTTTACCCATCGAATCGCCGCTTGTCTGTTAATCGAGTCGCTCATCTTTCTACCTTGTCCATTTTTGCTCCACAGTTAGGACAGAAATTTGTAAGTCGTTTGTTAAAATAAAATACCTGTGTTATATTACATTGATTGCATTTAGCGTAACAACAATCTTCAAATTCAGATGTAATTATCCATTTACCATGCTTCGCTTCGACAACATCGATAGTAGGAGTTACTTTCTCATTTTTTAAATCTGTAACGAATGCTTCTTTTATCGCTGCCGCTAAAAGAAAACCTTCGAGAGTAGTAGAAGAATCAACAGCATCCTCAAGAGATTTGTTTAAGTAATCTACAAAAGCATCAGCGTCAATTGGTCTCATTATCCATCTCCATCTCTGCTCCGCAGTAATAACAATAGTAATTATTGCGCCACTTCCAATCAACGCCTTCAAGAATTGCGCCACACAAGCTACAATGTCGCTCCATATTGCCGAACCTCCTTTCGTCTACTATCCACTTGCCCTTCTTCCGCTCTGGCTGCTCGGTTAGTAAGACGAATAAACTTAAAGCAAAGTCAATTCCATCATTATATCCTTTTCCATATTCGGTGCAGTATTCCACATCAAACTTCATGCTATTAAGAATATTGATTGCCTTCTGTTTACTGGTTGAATCTATCATTATCCTTATCCTCTCGTTCAAGAACCACAAAATCATCACCAGACACCAGCGCGCATCCACCCCAGGTGCCATGAATCTGGTCCATGTCATCGATATACCGCACTACACCATCGCGGCCCGCATACTCTGGCTCACCAAACATATGGAAAATATGAATCATATCTCCTACTTTTGGCCAACGTCTAACTTGTTTCATAGTTAAATCTCCTTTATGGGAATGTCCAAACAATAATGGTCAGGGAATAAATTAGCACTCGCTGCTCCAATTTCAGCATATTGATTACCATCATGATCAGGAGTTATAAAAACAGCGTCAGGAGCATACCAATTACCAATGTTATCATCATAAATAACAACAGTTAAGTCAGGATCAACTTGTTCCAGCTTTTTTATTAATTCTTTGACAGTCATTTTTGTTCTCCTTCTCGACTTTTCTAAAAATATTATAACAAAAATTTTTAGAATTTTCAAGTGGAGATATAAAAAAACGCGGCGAAGCCGGCGTTTTAGCAGCAGCTTCACCGTGTTAATCAAGGCATTGTCGCAATGCCTTTGCACGAATGGGTGAACGCAATTTTCTGAGTGCTTTGGCTTCTATCTGTCTCACTCGCTCTTTTGTTATGTTATGTATGATTCCAACTTCTTCTAAAGTCCGAGGTTTACCATCCAGAAGACCGTATCTTAATTCTAAAACACTCTTCTCACGTTCATCCAG
>JAEEGL014818315.1_pt1 | contig 11647 bp, 11 predicted proteins | sample 9134231 | NCBI WGS metagenome assembly JAEEGL01 (sample SAMN16246548, study PRJNA631951) | gut metagenome | biome: gut microbiome; feature: rumen; material: fiber-attached | host: Bos | place: Iran: Karaj | collected 2018-10 | reverse complement strand
TTTGCTGGGTGATGGGCTCGTGGACGGTATCGGAATGCAGGGACACATAGATACCAGTACAGATGTCTCCCGGTTCATGTCAGCCATGAAAGCATACAATGAACTCACGGGTCTTGTTCATGTAACAGAACTGGATGTGGCCAACCGTAACTATCCTGACACCGAAAAAACGGCACTGCTCTACAATGAACTGTTCCAGGCTTTTGTCGATGCGGTGAAAAACGGCATCGGACTGGAATCGGTAACTGTCTGGGGTCTGATGGATGACAGAGCATATAAGAGGGAGAAGCATATATCCCTTCTTTTTGATGAGAAACTGCAGCCCAAAAAAGAGTTCTATGCCGTAGTGGAGGCGGCGAAGGATGATCACAGATAAAGAGATCCAGGACTATATTGATGAATACGGGTTCCACGATGATATCCGGAACAACCACAATGCTTTCTTTTTCTATTGCCTTAGTGATCTGAAAAAGGCCCTGCTTTGCTGGTATCCCCTGGATCCGGAATGGAATGTACTGGAGATCGGCGGACAGCTGGGAACGCTGACGGAATACATCGCAGAAGGCGTGCATTCCCTGGATACCGTGGAAAGCAGACCGGTATTCCGTGATCTGATCCGGAGAAGAATGGAAACAGCGGACAATGTCCGTGTACTGGAACGGATCCCGTCTTCCGGGCAGTACGATTGTATACTGGCAATTGATGCCGTTGATCTCTGCGCAGCACATCCTGAAGACCTGTTCCGGGCTCTGTATCCCTTGCTGAAGGAGAATGGTGTCCTGCTCGTGGGATTCCACAACCGCTATGGCATGAAGTACCTCTGCGGGAAAACAGACCCATTTGTAAATACCCCCTTCGGGGTCTTTGATGATCGTACAGCACTGTATACAAAGCAGGAGATGGACACATCTGCTGCAGACAACGGCTTTGTACATGCGTTCCACTACTACCCGCTGCCCAACCAGATGTTCGTGCAGGCTGTATTCTCCGACGGAAAGCTGCCGGACCAGCCGGTCCATGACCGGGTGTTCCCCTTTGATCCTTTCGGGAAAAAGGGGATTCTTTCCGAAAAGGATGTGCTGAAGCAGATTACGGAAGACGGGACGCTGGATGAGTTCTCCAACTATATCCTTGCGGAATACAGGAAGACGGAGCGGTCCTCTCCGGTATATCCTGTCTCTGCCTATCTTTCGGCAGACAGAGGCAAAGAGCACAGTTTTTCCGTTGTCTTCCGTTCGGACCGCACCGTCCTGAAACAGCCGGTATACAAAGAAGGACAGGCTGCGCTGGAACAGATGTACTTCAATCTGGAAGAACTGAAGGACAGAGGGCTGATGATCGTTGATCAGGAACTGACCCCGGCAGGCATTCTGATGAATGAATGCACGGAAGAAACCCTGCTGGCCTGTATGGAACGTTTGATCCGGGAGGAGGATGCAGAACATCTGCTGGAACTGATGGATCTTCTCTGGCGCAATGTACTGCAGTCCTCCCCCCGTACAGAAGACGACAGACTGCAGAAAGCCTGCATTGATATGATTCCCTACAATGGATTCTGGACAGGATCCGGGATCCGGTATTATGACCAGGAATTCAGCCGGGAGGACTGCCCTCCTGAATACGTACAGTTCCGTACTTTGTTCTATTCGTACATTCACTTCCCGGACCTTCAGAATCTCCTGACAGTGGAGAGTCTGAAAAAAAGATACGGCCTCGAGGACCGCTGGGATGAATTCAAGGATACCGAAAACAGCTTCGTTGCCGGCAACCGCAACTATACTGTCTACGGACAGATTTATGACTGGGCGAAGGACTGATCAGCCGAAGAATCCTCTGTGCGCCATGACAACGATGAACAGCGCGCCCATCAGGATATAGCCGACAACCACAAAGATATCGCCTACAAGAAGCGCTGCATTGACATCAAAGGCCGGGATGACGAACTTGCTGGAATCCAGCGGATCGTACTTCACGGTCAGTTTTGTACCGTTTGCATAGTGAGGAACCCGGAAGCCGGAACGGTAGAGCCCGGAGCAGCCTTCCACGACATTGCCTGAGAGATCGGTGAAACGCACTACTGGCGCCCAGCCTCCTTCACTCTCATGCGTCTCACCGATGACTTCCGCCTCTACCGGTGTTGTGCAGTTCTCCTGTTCCTTTTTCCCGATCAGCTTCATATATCTGCCGACGAATCCGAATACAATGCTCAATAAACCAAGTATCATGACCGGCATGGTCCAGAACACATCATTTGTCATACAATCACCCTTTTTACAGATCCATTCTACCCGCATTCTTTCAGTATGTGCAGAGAAACTTATACCCTGCTCCGCAGATCAGAAACATGAACAGGTATAATGAAGGCGGATACAGACCGGAATCAGGAGAACCGTATGCGTGAATTGATCCATGATCCTTTTTACGAACTGATAGAAAAATACGATCGGTGCATCATCGATTACTGCCTCGTTGAGGATGACACCCCGCACCAGGGATACCGCTCCCATAAGGACGCGGTGCTGTTTGCGATGCTCAAGGTGATTGAACGCTATATCGATGAACAGTTGAAATCGGAGATCAACTACGGCAGGACAATCCAGGATGAACCGTTCCCCTGGAGTCTTGATATAGGGAAAGCAAAAGCGCACCGGATCGATCCGGAAACCTTATTCCATGTACCTGGGATTCTCCGAACAGACCGGATCGGGCAGAGATTCTATGACTGCGGCTGGCCGGATCCCTTGGAAGGCGAGCAGATTCCGTACTGGTACGCTTTCTGGGAAACCCCGCATACTTCAGGATACGGACCGGATGAATTCCGCATAGTCAATTCCGCATTGTTTCCGAAGGGAACAGATGAACTCGAAGTGTATGAATGGTCAACGGACTGGTCCAACTATTTTGAGGATGGCCGTGAATGGTGGGGCACGGCATGCTGGAGCGTTTACGATAAGCACATGAGCAGATACGTTGTCATCATGGCATCCACGACTGACTGAGGGACCGCAGGTCCCGGAGCAGCCACACTCAGCAGAAGAAAGGAAAAGGTATCATTTATGTCCGGACTGCAGTATATCTTCGTCCATGGTCTTTCCGGCTGGGGAAGCTATGATGGCCGCTACCGCAAAATGCCCTACTGGGGCATGCGAGGCGGAGACCTGATGGTATGGCTCCGGTCGGAAGGGTACGATTGCTGGGCAGCCTCCGTATCCCCGGCAGGAAGCGCCTGGGACCGTGCCTGTGAGCTGTATGCCCAGCTGGCCGGGACAAGAACAGACTATGGAGAAGCCCACAGCCGGCGCTGCGGGCATGAACGGTACGGAAAGGATTTCTCGCTTTGTCCGTTGATTCCCTCCTGGGATGAGCAGACCCGCCTTGTTCTTCTGGGGCATTCTTTCGGAGGCGCTACTGTCAGGCTGCTGTCCGAACTGCTGGCGCATGGATCGGCAGAGGAGCGGGAGTGTCCGGATCCTTCCCCGCTCTTTCTCGGTGGGATGGAGAGCAGGATCCACAGTATTATTGCTCTCGCGTCACCCATGAACGGAACGACAGCGTATGATCTCTTCATGGATCCTGGCTTTAATCCGGACGCTGTCAAGGTTCCTTGGTGGAGCAAGCATCTGGCAGCCTGGATGTCCAAAGGAACCCGGCCTCAGATCGATGGACGGGACCCTTCCGACTATGCCGGCTATGATATGCAGATCGATCATGCCCTGGCGATGAACGAACGGATCAGTACCCTGCCGGAAGTCTACTATTTCTCGGTACCGTGCAACGCTACTCTGTGCACACAGGATGGAACCTGGGTGCCTGAGAGAGAAATGGAGCCGTTGTTTGTAATGCGTTCCTACCAGATCGGTGCCTACAAAGGCCGGACCGCGGGAGGCATTGATATAGACGAAAGCTGGCGCAGAAATGACGGACTGGTGAATACGGTATCCGCAATGAGTCCGTCCAGTGCTCCGTCCCGGCCTCTTGACCGCAATGATATCCGTCCCGGCGTCTGGAATGTGTGCCCTGAACTCAATGCAGACCACATGTGGCTTCAGGGCGGACTGATGCACAGGCACGATATCAGGGCGTTCTACCGGGATCTTCTGCAGATGGTGGAAACGACTGCACTGCCATAGATATCCGTTCCGCAGACCATAAAGAAAGGGCACACCGTATCAGGTGTGTCCTTTCATATGTATCTGCTGCAGGACCCTACAGATCGATTTCGTAGGTCTCCTCCAGAATGCCGGGCTTTACTTCATCGGCAGGTCCTTCCCCTGTTTTTCTGAAGCCCATGCTTGTATACATTGCCCGCGCGGTTTCCAGAATACTGTGGGTTGTCAGGTATACATGTGTATAGCCCATTTCCTTTGCCCATTCCAGTGCAGTGAGAACGATTTCCTTCCCCAGGCCGATTCCTCTGTATGCTGGATCAACAATCAGGAAGCGAAGACGGGCAACACGGTCATCCTCGCCCATCAGTGTAATTGTTCCCACCAGTTCATTATCTTTCTTCGCCGCCAGCATGAAATCCTTCTCCGGCCGCCATGTCTTTGCGAACTCCCGGATCACCATTGCCGGATATGCATGGGATGAATCCAGAAAGCCGAACTCTCCGCCGAAGATCTCTCTTTGCTTCCGGATCGATGTTTCAATATCCTCTTCGGTAAAATCGGTTGTCAGCAGAATGCCTTTATATATCTTTTCCATACACTTCTCCGGTTTCATTATAAGACAATCACCTTCGGATACATATGCACACATGAAAAATGAATCCCGGATCAACCGGGATCTTTACTAATACACTGAATTCATATACTCGTTGTATATATTCTCTGCTTCTTCCATATATACTTCATACAGCTTTTCCGCCCAGGCTTCATACTCTGAATACTCGCCTTTGCTGGAGTAATATACCTTTGCCAGTTCTCCTACGCCCTCGTTGGAGATTTCTGCCAGCTTCATCACCTTTTTATTCGCGATCTCAGCCAGACCGGACAGACCTTCTGTATTGGACTGTTTTTCCTGGTAGTATTCCTGGATGTATACAGGTGCTGCACTGCGCAGTTTTTCGGCGTATTCGTTGTATACCGCTTCATAACCGTTCTGTGCGTTTTCTGATGCATTGCTTTCCGTCACAACCGCTTCAGATTCCTCCTGCATACGATCATCTTCCGGTTGATTCTCCACAGTTTTTGTGAACTCTGTTCTGGTGACCCGAAGCTCTATTTCAGACAGACTCTGCCATTTTGTGAAACTGTATTCATTCCCCTCACTGTCCGTTTCAAAAACGAAAGTCATTTCTGTATTCGGAGCAGGGTTCTGGTGAACGACATAATACTGTTTCAGGCTCTCTTCATCCATAACATCTACATAGCTTCCATCATCAGTGATGATTACGAGCTTCAGATTCGACTCACCGTAGTAATCCCGCAGGTCTCCTCCCAAGGAGACATAGCCGATGTCACCGAGATTCCTTCCTTCATAGTCCTTTACGTAAGCTGTGTATTTATCCGGTGATGGTTTGATCGCTGTAAGGCCGGTACTGCTCACTGGCTCCTTTGAACCAACCGGACTGACTTTCAGTACGATCTCGTCGATGCTCTGCCATTCTATCAGGTTGCTGTATTCCTCACCGCTGGAGTCTTTTTCATAGGTGAATCTGACTTCTGTATTAGCCGGTATACTCTGTGCAGCTACATAGTAATCCTTGATCTCATCATCGCTGACACCGATATACCTGCCGTCATCTGTCAAAAAGGACAGTCTGATATACCCGTTTCCAATGTAGTCCATACGGTTTCCTCCAAGAGACTCATATCCTATGGAGGCACAGTTCCTTCCCACATAATCCTTGATGTAATCAGTGTATTTGTCCGGTGCTTGTTTAACTTCAGTGTACTGATGCGGTGCTGCATCCGCATGATCAGAATCAGCAGAAACATCAGTATTGCTGGATCCGCACCCAGCCAGAACAAGCAGTGCAGACAGCATAGTCAGTATTCTTTTCATTATGATTTCTCCGTTCTTCTGTATAGACTCTATTTCCGTTCCCTGCGGAACGGTCAATCGTCATTCCTTCATCAGGACCCTGATCCGGGCAATCTGTTCCTTCTTCTGCTCTGCCTCCCGCATCAGACGCTCCAGCACCCGGCAGAGCACGGCATTCCTGTCCTGTGCACCATCCAGAATGCTGCGGATCTCCTCGATCTGCAGTCCCGCATCACGATACAGCAGGATCCTGCGCAGCCGTTCCAGTGCAGTACCGTCATAGACTTTGTGGTTCTGGACACCTACCCTGTCATACGGCTTCAGCAGAGCGATCCGGTCATAGTAAAACAGTGTCTTTCTTGTCACGCTTGTTAAAGAACAGATTTCACCGACACTGTATGTTTTTTCCTTCGCTGCATTGTTCTTCATGACCGGATACACGATGCTATGTTCAACGTACTGCCGTTCCGCAGGGAACGGTCAAGCCGTTTCATCATCCTGATCCCATCGTAGTGTTACCGTACCCGGATTGGTATACCCATCTTTTTTCCAGGGCTTTACCCCTTTCTGCGTTCATCTACCGCTGCATAGTACTGCTGTGCGTTGACCGGTCCGGCTCCGCTGCGATAGTCCTGTTCATTCTCGTATACATGCGCTATATCGATGGGGTTTACTGTACCGCATGCGGTGCACTTCCACTCCGGAAGATGATCATCAAATCCATTCTGTTCATCCAGATGCGCACCGCAGCCGTCACAGTACCAGGCAATGCCCGGGAAGCGCTTTTCTGTATCATCGCCCCAGTAGTAGGGTTCATAGTCTTCCGGATGAAGGAGATAATCGACTTTATCGGCCAGGGAACGTGTAATGCCTTCTTCCCGGAACAGGGGTGTCCAGGCACTGTCGTAGACCCTGGTGATGCGGCCTGCTTCATTGCGCAGCAGACCGCCGCACAGCAGCCACAGCCAGGCATGGGCCAGTCCACCGCCTGTACCGGTGTGCAGCTGGTATACCGCATTGTAGACAATCCGGCTGTAGACTTCTTCATCCATCGGAAACAGGGTGTCTGTCTTCTCCTCTGCCGCTGCCAGTCCCAGTGCATAGCTGTATACAGCTTCATAGAACTGCTGGATCTGCTCATCGTTCATCTCTATAAGATGATCATAGACATTGTCCAGCAGATACGCTGCTGTACTGCTGTCTTCCGCGATCTCTGCCGCAAGCCGTTTCTGGATCCGCTCTGCTGTCCGGCGTTCCTTTTCCTTGTTGGACGCAGCGGTGCCGATCAGTCTCCCGGTAATCTGGGCAATCCGGTCATTGTCACCGGTGTACAGCTTTCCGTTCACACGTACGGCATGGATTCTGTCTTCCCGGTCATCATACCGGGCTGCTGTCCTTGCTTTGTCATCGCTTGTTTCCTCTGTGATGATCAATCCGGGAAACCACTCCTCCAGCCTGTCCAGGGCTGCCGGCTTCTTTCTTCCCAGCACCGTCTCATAGAAATCGTCAACGCATCCATAGCGCAGTTCCCTCTCCATACATTCCTACCTCGCTGAAAACAGTATAGAAACCATACACTGCAGAAAAACGATCACATTCCTTTTTTTCCAAAATGCATATATAATACTCATGTTTTCAGATAGGAGATAGTGATATATGCAGATACTGAAACTGGTTATCGTCTTTGCTGTCATGATCGGCATTATCGTACTGAAGCAGCCTTTGATGGTTGCCGCACCGATTGCAGCGATTGTCTGCTGGATTCTCAACGGTGTACCGCTGCAGACAGGCATCAACGCCATTATCCATGACCTGACAGCCTGGAGCACCATACAGCTGATCATCATGATGTACCTGATCACCTTCATGCAGAGCATGCTCAAAGCCCGCAACGGGATTGACCGTTCCCAGAAAGCATTGACACGCCTCTTCCATAACAACTGGATCACCTGTACAATCGCTCCGTTCATCATCGGTCTGCTGCCGGCCGCGCCTGCTGTATTCATCTCCGGTGATGTCATCAGCGAGGCCGTCGGTGACCGGCTGACCAATGAGCAGAAAGCTACAGCCGCATCGTTCTTCCGCCATGTATCCGAGGCATTCATGCCTACCTACGCTGCCATCCTGACCGCTCTGGCACTGACGGGATTCGCTGCCGGTGAATTCGTACTGGGAATGCTGCCGATGATGATCATTCTGGTACTGATCGGCTGCTTCTTCCTCTACAGAGGAAGGGTTCCGGTCAAGGCAGAAGGACCGAAATCCTCCAACAAAGCCAATGACTTCAAAGAGTTCGTGCTGGGCATCTGGCCGATCCTGGCTGCGATTGTTATGATCGTCGGCTTCGGCATGAATGTAGCGCTGACCATTCTCCTTGTGACCATTGCCTACGTCTTTACAGGCAGGTTTACCCTGGAGGAGATCAAGCCCTTCTTCATCAGTTCCCTGCAGCCGAAGGTCATCGGCAATACCCTGGCCGTCTATGTCTTCAAGGCGATCCTGACCTCCACGGATTCCATCTCCGCTCTGCCGGAGTTCTTCTCGAAGCTGCCGATTCCGACCTTCCTGATCTTCATGCTGATCTGCTTCTTCGGCGCCATCATTGCCGGCTCGCTCACCATGACGACGACCATGATCCCTGTAGCCTTTGCGGCCATTCCGGGCTCCGGACTGCCGCTGCTGTGCCTGCTCATGTGCGCGGTCTACGCAGCCATGCAGATCTCTCCGACTCATGTCTGCCTGACACTGTCCTGCGAGCACTTCGGTGTATCCCTTGGATCGTTGATCAAGCAGACCATCCCGATCATTGTTACCTTCCTGTTCGTTGCCTGCCTGTACTATCTGGGCTGGACAGCATTGATCGGTTGATCCCTTATCTGCAGTAACAGGAGGAAACATCGGTTTCCTCCTTTTTTGTTTCCTTCCCGAAATGCATCGTATACAATAGCTTCAAGGAGGAAATAGACATGCGTGATTATCCGATCATCGACCTCTGCCTCGACATGCCCATGCAGGCAGACGAATGCGTACAGATGCTCACCAACATGTGCCTGGATCCCAATTACCGCGGCTACAAAACAGCGTATGCGCCCGGTATTGCGGAACAGATCGGTCTGAACATTGACGATCTGGACAGAATCCTGGAAACAGAAGGTGAAGACGCCTGGAAGAAGACCGTCGAAGATGCTGCGAAGAAAAACGCCATGACACCGGACAAGTTTGTGGAATATCTGGATTCCATCAATGTTGCCTGGGGCATTACCTGTGACAGCAGACACGACAACAAGAAGACAGCGGAGATCGTTCACGCTCATCCTGACAGGTTCAAGGGGTTTATCTTTGTTGACCCGAACAAGGGAATGGAAGCTGTTCGTGAACTGGAGAAGTGTGTCAAGGACTATGGTCTGCACGCGCTGTATCTGACGGCTTTCCGCACCCATCTCGCTGCCAACGACAAGAAGAACTATCCGCTCTACGCGAAAGCCTGTGAACTTGGTATTCCTGTACATATCTACAGCAGTCTCAACCTGTCCAAGGCGGTTCCGTATGACATCGGGCATCCCCGCTACATTGATGAAGTAGCCAGGGATTTCCCGGAACTGAAGATCATGGCCGGTGTATCCGGCTGGCCGTGGGTACTGGACTTCATCGCCCTGGCCTACCGTCATCAGAATGTATACCTGAACTTTGAAACCCATGAGCCCCGCAAGATGAACATGCGCGGCTCCGGCTATGAACCCTATCTGTTCTATGCCGAGACCCAGCTGAAGGACAGACTGTGCTTCGCGTCCAACTGGACCACACAGTCCATCTCCGTGGACGATCTGGCAAAGCAGGTGGAGGATCTGCCGCTGCAGAAGGATACGATCAAGCGGATCCTGTACACCAACGCTGCAGAGTTCTACAAAGACTGAACAAGCAGAAAGCACGCTTCACAGTGTGCTTTTCTTTTTCTGAATGCCTCACTGAACAATCGTTTTTCAGCCGGCATCGCGGTGTGCGGCAAAATATACACACTTGTGCACTGCTTTCCTATATCATAGAAAACAGGAAGCAGGCGCATTGATCAGCACCTGCTATGATGCTCAGACCCCGGGAATCCGGCATCGGTTCAGGAAGGAGTCCATGATGAACATTGATGTATGCAGAGAGATCCTGCACAACGAACAGCTCACCTGCGTAATTGCGGATGAGAACGATGTCCTGCTCAGAAGCAGCGGGAAAGGAATCCTGCCGATGCTGGAGGTGCTGGATCTCTACGAGAAACAGAGCTGCAGACCGCTGTACCAGGCAGACAGGATCATCGGAAAGGCAGCCGTCATCATTGCCATCCATTGCGGCATCCGGGAAATCTATGCGGATGTAATCAGCCGGACTGCCCTGGAGATTGCCCTGCGCAAGGGAATCCGGATTGAATACGGGCAGATGGTGGAGATGATCCTCAACCCTTCCAAGCAGGCCGAAGGTCCCTTCGAAGCTGCTCTGCACAACATTGATGAAGATGATTTCAGTCTGGTGCTGGACACAATCCTCGCAACCCTGGACAGAATGGGAATCAAGTACAAGTAATCATACAAGGTGAAACATGATCAATCATTACAACGCATTTATTTCCTACCGCCACGAAAAGCGTGACATTGAAGTAGCGAAGGAAGTCCAGTCGCAGCTGGAGCATTTCCGCATTCCTGAGAGCCTGAAGGAATCTGCCCGCATTGAACGGATTGAGCGGATCTTCCGGGACAAGGATGAACTCCCGCTGACCAGCAATCTCAGCGATGATATCGAGACAGCCCTGCGCCAGTCGGACTATCTTATCGTCATATGTTCGGAGCATACAGCAGAATCCCAGTGGGTGCAGCGGGAAATCAATCTGTTCCTGGAAACGCACAGCCAGGAATGTGTTCTGACCGTGCTCTCCCACGGAGAACCGGAGGATGTCATTCCTGAACGTTTGAAGTACCGGATTGAGACCGAAGTGGACAAAGACGGGAATATCCAGGAAACCAGAATACCTCTGGAGCCTTTGTCCTGCGACTACCGTATGCCGTTCAGAGCAGCAAGGAAGAAGGAACTGCCCCGGCTCGCTGCGGTAATGATCGGCTGCTCCTACGATGAACTGGTGCAGCGTGCGGAGCAGTACCGGACACAGCGCAGGAGAATGATGACAGCCGCGGCAGGAACAGCCGGTGCAGCAGCGATCTCCTACCTGCTCTGGTCCAACGCCCGGATCAACGAAAACCTGGAACTGGCACTGGAGAACCTGCGCCAGTCCCAGATCCATGAATCGCAGTATCTTTCATCCGAATCATTGGAAGCGCTGAATGATCAGGACAGGATTCTGGCGGTACAGCTGGCGCTGGCTGCCCTGCCGGATGATGAGAACGACCGGCCTGTAATCGCTGAAGCTGAATACGCACTGGCCTCTGCCATCGGCACCTATCAGATTCCGGAACATCAGTCTGATTACTTTGCGGTACGGAAATACAGTTCGGAAGCCATCATCCGGGATTTCATGATCAGCCCGGACGACAGTACGCTGGTCCTGGTTGACAGTGACCGGAGAATCAGTCTGTTCAGCCTGATCGACAGTACAAAGAAGTGTGAAATCCAGCTGGATACAGGCACAACCGTCGTTGACGCAAAGGCACAGGGAATTGCCTGT
>JAEEGL014391896.1_pt1 | contig 11647 bp, 10 predicted proteins | sample 9134231 | NCBI WGS metagenome assembly JAEEGL01 (sample SAMN16246548, study PRJNA631951) | gut metagenome | biome: gut microbiome; feature: rumen; material: fiber-attached | host: Bos | place: Iran: Karaj | collected 2018-10 | reverse complement strand
CGCCAGCCGATATCGGGATTGCCCCTGCCTGCCGCCGGGGGTTCGCCCGTCTCCTGCGCCCTGCGGCGCAGGGCCTGCGCGCGCACGCGCTCGCGCACTTCGGGGTCCACAAGCCCGCTGCGGGGAGACGTTTTTTCGGTGAGCTCGATCTCCTCCAGAGAGCGGTCGTACCGCGGCGTTTCGGCAAAGCTCTTTATAAATTCGTTGTCGGCGCCGCCGCCGAAGGAGATATCCGACCCGTCGTCCGCGCCGTCATAACCGGCAATACCGTCGATATCGGCGATACCGTCGAACCCGTTAAGCTCCTCCGCCGCTGCGGCTGCTGTTTCCATCGCTTCGTTTTTTTCTTCCATAGCTGTTTTCGGACCCGCCGTGCGGTTCCGTCCTTTCCTGCAATTATATTTTTACCGTCCGGTGAGATTCAAAAATGAAATATATACCCGAGCCCGTAGGTGAGCACGGACATAATCAGGCCCGCGATAAACACGCCCAGCGCTATGATGGGCAGCGCTTTTTTAAAGTCGATATCCAGCAGCGCGGCGAACAGCGAGCCGGTCCAGCCGCCGGTGCCGGGCAGCGGCACCGCCACGAACAGCAGCAGCCCCCACTGCTTGTAACGCATCACCTTTTCCTGATTGCGGGCGGTTTTGCCCTCCAGAAATTCGATGACCTTCGTTAAAATATTGTGCTTTTTCATAAAAGCGAAGATCTGCCGGATGAACAGCAGAATGAACGGCACCGGGAGCATATTGCCGACGTAGCACAGCAAAAACGCCCTGAAGAACGGGATGCCGAAGCCCTTGGCGATGATCATGCCGCCGCGGCATTCGATCACGGGCAGCATGGACGCCAGAAAAGCGATCAGCTCCCCCGGCACGCCGCTGCCGAACAGGCCCTGAAACCAGTTTGTGAGCTGCTCCGTCATAAAGCCCCTCCTTCGATATCGTGCGCCAGCATGTAATCCCTGGCGGCTGTGAGGATCTCTTTATCGTTATCGAACCGGAGGGTGGAAAGCGCCTCCGGGTAGCGCAGCCAGATGTAATCCTCGATCTCTTCCTTCTGGATGACGGTTTGGGTATCCTCCGTGGAGGCGAGGAACACGTCCACGCGCTTTTCGATCTTCGTGCCGATCTTGTAGCGGGATTCGTAACTGAAATCGTCGAGGATCGTAATGTGCAGGCCCGTTTCCTCCAGCACCTCGCGGACGGCGGTCTGCTGCTGCGTTTCGCCCCGCTCCATATGCCCCTTGGGAAAGCCCCAGTGGTTGGACCGCTTGTTTTTGATCAGCAGAAAACGGTATTCCTCAAAAATGCGGCGGAAGACCACCGCCCCGCAGGAATGCTCGTACAAACACTCCAGCGTGTAGCTGCCGCGCGGTTCCGCGAACTCCAGCACGTCGCTGATCTCGTAATCTATGCGCCGCATGTTTTTCGGCGCTACCACCAAAAGCGTTTTTCCGCTTGCGCTGCGGCGCAGCACTGCAATTATCTTTCCCTCAAACACCCGCACGGGATGGTTGACGCCGAGGATATAAGCCCCAAGAATAAAACTCTTTTTTTCTCCGGATATTTCGGCTAACCCGAAATTGACGATATATCTCACGTTGGTTTTGCTGTCGAAATAATTGCACGGTTTCGTTACCTTTACACGAACCATTTTTCCTAACATATTTTACTCCGCAAAAATCCGTAATATGTTTTATTATATAAAAACCTTACGGCGATTTCAAGTTTTTTTTAATATTATTTGCGTATTATGTGAAAACCGTGGTTTTTTTACAAAAAACGGTTGTAAAAAAATGAAAAATATTATAAAATGAAAAAAAATTTGCGAAAGGCGCAGAAAAATGTCGGAAGAAATATATTTCAGCGCGGGCGCGCCCTCCGGTGACAACACGTTCGACGCCGCCGCGTTCAACCAGAGATTTGCCGAGATCACGGCGCAGGACGCCGCCGTCCCCGCGGGCAGCGGCAAAAAGCCGAAGAAAAAGAAAAAACGTATTTTTGTAAAAATACTGTGCGCGCTGCTCGTGCTCGCCCTGCTGCTCACCGGGACCGCCGCCGCGGCGATAGTGTACGTTACAAAGGACTATACCCCTAAAAAGCTGGAGGATAACCCCTATTGCAGCGAGGCGGATTTAATGCACGCCGCGGGTGTAACGAACATCCTTCTGATGGGCATAGACACCAAGTACGTGAACACCCGGTCGCGCTCCGATTCCATGCTCCTGCTTACCGTAGACGGCAGGCACGGAAAAATAAAGATCACCTCGTTCATGCGCGATATGTACGTTCCCGTGCCCGGGCACGGCACCACCAAGCTGACGCACGCCTGCGCCTACGCGGGCCCGCAGCTCACCGTGGACACCATCGAGGCGGATTTCGGCATCCGCATAGACGGTTACGTTAAGATCAGCTATAAAATATTCGTGGACATCGTAAACGGCGTGGGCGGCATAACGGTGCCGGAGATCAGCGAGGTGGAATCCAGAGCCCTTGCCAAGGAGGGCGTAAACATCGCCCCCGGAAAGAATATACATCTTAACGGACACGAGGCGCTCAACTACTGCCGCATACGCAAGGGGCAAAGCGACTTCCACCGTACGGCGCGGCAGCGGGAGGCGTTTGAGCTGATCGTAAAGCAGGCGCTGAAAACCAATCCGCTCACGCTGCTGAAGCTGGCGCGCGCGGTTGCCTCGGAGGCCGAAAGCAGCATAGAAAAATCACAGCTGGCAATGCTGGCGCTCAAGGCGCTGCCCTGCCTTAAAAACGGGCTGGAGCAGCACCGCGTGCCGGCGGACGGCACGTGGGATTACGGCACCCGGGACGGCATGAGCGTTCTGCTGGTGGACGTGGAAAAAAACAAGGCCTACCTTAAGGAATGGCTTTACTGATTCGGAGGAGAATATGGAGAAGTACGCAAAACTTACGCTTTGCAGCGAGTACCGCGTGGGCAGGATAGACCCGCGGATCTACGGTTCGTTTATCGAGCATCTGGGCCGCGCCGTATACGGCGGCATCTACGAGCCCGGCCACCCCGCGGCGAACGCGGAGGGCTTCCGCACCGACGTTGCGGACCTCATACGCGAGCTGAAGGTACCTCTGGTGCGGTACCCCGGCGGCAACTTTGTTTCCGGCTATAACTGGGAGGACGGCATAGGCCCCGTAAAGGACCGCCCGCGCAGGCTGGAGCTGGCGTGGGGCACCACGGAGCCCAACGCCTTCGGCACCGATGAGTTCATGAAATGGTGCGCCTTTGCGGGCTGCGCCCCGATGATGGCGGTGAACCTCGGTACCCGCGGCCCGGAGGAAGCGCGCAATCTGGTGGAATACTGCAACCATCCCGGCGGCACGTACTGGAGCGACCTGCGCAAAAAGAACGGCGCGGCGGAGCCATACGGCGTAAAGCTGTGGTGCCTTGGCAACGAGATGGACGGCCACTGGCAGATGGGGCACAAAAACGCCGAGGCATACGGACGCACCGCTACCGAGGCCGCGAAGCTGATGAAGTGGACCGATCCCGGCATCGAGACCGTTCTGTGCGGCTCCTCAAGCTACGGCATGCGCACCTTCGGCGACTGGGAGACCGCCTCTCTGAGCATCGCCTACGACCACGTGGACTACGTATCCATGCACCAGTACCACGGCAACTCCGATAATTATCTGGAGAACTTTTTGGCCAAGGGCGTGGAGACCGAACAGTTCATAAAAGCCGTGATCTCCACGCTGGACTACGTGCAGGGCAAGCGCCACGCGAAAAAACGGCTGCACATCTCCTTTGACGAATGGAACGTGTGGTACCATTCCCACGGCGCGGAATTCGAGAAATGGAGCGAAGCGCCCCATATCCTTGAAGACGTTTACAATTTTGCCGACGCGCTCGTTGTGGGCGAAATGATGAACGCCATACTGCGCCACGCGGACAGGGTGAAGATCGCGTGCCTGGCGCAGCTTGTGAACGTGATAGCCCCCATTATGACCGAAAACGGCGGCCGCGTATGGAAGCAGACGATCTATTATCCGTTTTATTACGCCTCCGCCTACGCCCGCGGCTACGCGCTGCAGACGCTTGCGGAGGGCAGCAGATACGATACCAGATGGTATACGGACGTGCCGCACGTCGATACCGCCGCCACGCTGAGCGAGGACGGCAAAACGCTTACGATCTTTGCCGTGAACCGCGACCTGACCGATACGATCACGCTGGAGACGAAGCTGCTCGATTTCGAGGGCTTTGCGCCCGTGCGCCACGTTGTGATGGAGGGATTTGACGCCGAGGCCGTGAACACCGCCGATAACGAAGCCGTTTACCCGACGGAAAAAACGCCGGAGCAGCCCGACGGAAAAATACTGCGCACGCCGCTTGCGCCGATGAGCTGGAACATGCTGCTGCTGGAAAAAGTTGCCAGTTGCTAGTTTCTGGTTGCTGGTTGCTGGTTGGTTGCCGGTTAAAGGAAAACGCTGACGCGTTTTGATCGTATAAATAATAACATGGTCCCGAACCTTTTGGCTTGGGATCATTCTTTTTTTTATTCAAACTTCAGCGGCTGGATGTTATTGTACGTAAAACAGTACACGGCGCATGGTACAATACTACCGACCCGCCGGGAACGGCGGAAACAGAATTATCAGGCACGGAGGACGGAAGATGTATCTTTCTCACTTTTATCTGCCGACGGACGAGCATGAAGTATACTGGCAGTATTATCTTGCAACGCGATATTCCGGGAACGAGTATCCGTTCGGCCTGTTTCCGCAAAAGGACCTCGTCGGGCTGCGGTTCGGCAGGCTCACGGTGCTGTACGGCTCCAACGGCTGCGGCAAAAGCACGCTGCTGAACGTGATCGCGCAAAAGCTGGGGCTGAAGCGGAACGCGCCGTTCAACACCGGCGGGCTGTTTGACCTGTACGTGCAGAACTGCGGCTTTTCCATGGCGGAGGACGAGGACGGCGCGCCGATGCGCATCCCGAACGGCAGCAGCATCATCACCAGCGACGACGTGTTCGATTACATGCTCTCCGCCCGGGCGAACAACGAGGCCCACGCCGAACAGAAAACGGAAATTGAAAACGAATGGGCGAGCATACGTTACGGCGGCGCCGTGCAGTACCGCGGCCCGGAGGATTACGGGGCGCTGCGCGTGCAGAACCTTGCCCGCCGCAAAAAACTGACCCGTTCGCAGTTTGTGAAAAACCTGATCGGCAGGGAGCTGCGGCTGCGCAGCAACGGCGAGACGGCGCTTGCGTTTTTCCGTACGCAGCTGAAAAACGATACGCTCTGCTGCCTTGACGAGCCGGAAAACAGCCTTTCGCCGAAAATGCAGCTGGAACTGGCCGAAACGCTTGAGACCCTTGCGCGGTACTGCGGCTGCCAGCTGATCGTGGCAACGCACTCCCCCTTTTTGCTGGCGATGAACGGCGCGGTGGTATACGACCTGGACGGCTTCCCCGCCGGAGAAAAAAACTGGTGGGAGCTTGAAAACCCGAAGACGTATTACGCGTTCTTCAAACAGCACGAGGACAAATTCCGGAAGTAAAAGACATTTTTCAGACGCACGTTGGATTTCGCGCGTCTTTTTGTTAATTTTCTCTTGCAATCCGGAGCCCGTTCGTTTATAATATTTTTATAATATTCTGCGTTCGTTTATATTTTATTAATAATGGACCGATTGGAAGGAGAGAATCAACCATGTCTTTTCTGTTCAAAGCTTACTGCCGCGTTTACCAGAAGGCGTTCAAGCTTGCAGTGAACTTCCTCGACTGGACGGAGCCGGAGCTCATCCGCGGCCCCGGCAGCGTCAAGAAGCTTCCCGCGGCCGTCAAGGCCAAGGGCGTTACCACCGTTCTGGTGGTGACCGATAAGGGACTGATGGGCCTGCACCTGCTGGACGGCCTGTTTGAGGCGCTTGCCGCCGAGGGCATCAACTACACGGTGTACGACGGCGTTCAGCCCAACCCCACCATCGACAACATCGAGCAGGCGCTGGCCATGTATAAGGCGGCCGAGTGCAACGGCATCATCGCCTTCGGCGGCGGCAGCCCGATGGACTGCGCCAAGGCCTGCGGCGCGCGCGTGGCGCGTCCCAACAAAACCGTGCCGCAGCTGAGAGGCCAGCTGAAGGTCCTCAAAAAGATCCCGCCGCTGTTCGCCGTGCCCACCACCGCCGGTACCGGCAGCGAGACCACGATCGCCGCGGTCGTATCGAACCCCAAGACCCACGAGAAGAACGCGATCAACGATCCGCGTCTGCGCCCGAGAGTGGCGGTGCTCGACCCCGAGCTGACCGTGGGCCTGCCCAAGCACATCACCTCCACCACCGGCATGGACGCCCTTACCCACGCCGTGGAGGCCTACATAGGCCACTCCAACACCAGGGGCACCCGCGCCGCCGCCGAAAAAGCCACGAAGCTGATTTTCGACAATATTCTGGAAGCCTACGAGAACGGCAAAAATCTGGAAGCGCGCGAGCATATGCTGGCAGGCTCTTATTACGCGGGCCTTGCGTTCACCAGAGCTTACGTGGGTTACGTGCATTCCATCGCCCACAACCTGGGCGGCACGTACGGGACGCCGCACGGCCTTGCCAACGCGGTGATCCTGCCCCATATGCTGGAGTTCTACGGCAAAACCGCCTATAAGCCGCTGGCGAAGCTCGCCGACGTTGCGGGGCTGGATACCGACGGGCTGAACACCGAGCAGAAGGCAAAGCTCTTCATTGCGAAGATCAAGGAGTTCAACGAGAAGATGAGCATTCCCGAGAATTTTGATTTCATCAAGGAAGAGGATATCCCGCTGATCGCAAAGCGCGCGCTCAAGGAAGGCAACCCGCTGTACCCGGTGCCGAAGATCATGGATCTGGAGCAGTGCAAGGCGTTTATCCGCACGAAGCTGATGAAGTGAGTTGCCAGCTGCCAGTTGCCAGTTGCCGGTTGAAGGAAACGCTGCGCGTTTTGATTGTATTATGAATGTGAACCCAAACCGGATACGGCTTGGGTTCATTTCTTCTTAAATCAACATCGGCAGGCGGCTCACGGAGCCGCGCTGCCAAATTTTGTGAACCGGGGCGCGGGGCGCCGGCGGCGCCGCAGGCGCGTACCCTGTTCCGTAAGCCGGAGTATTGCGATACAAAAGCGGCGCATTCCGTTTTGCCGGTTTTCGGGATTCGGATAAAAGATTTTAATATTTTTTGTTCAGGAAGATATTTACGTTATACCCGGCGCATTCCGTGAACAAAAAATAAACGCGGCATGAAATGCCGCCCTACGGGTGGAAATAAACCATATTTGCTAAGGTAAAAAAAACCGATTCCAACCGGACCATGAGCGGCGGTGGTCCGCCGCGCTACGGGCAGATCAGGAATATAAACAAATTCGGCTTGGGCATAAAATCAAAACGCGCAGCGTTTTCCGCAACATTCCGCGCAAGCGGAATATATCGCATTTTGCGGCAGCAAAATATATCGCACGCCGCAGGCGTATATCGCATTTTTGCGCAGGCAAAAATATATCGCTGCGCGAGCGAAGCGAAGCGCAACAAAACGTCCCCATCCGGAGAATCGTTCCGGGCCGGGGACGCCTGTTTTTTGTCTTTCGGTTATTCGGTATCGGGCTGCGCGCCGAGCAGCAGGGTCACATCCTGCCCTGCCACCGTCTGGGGCAGCACGCCGTTCCATTTTTCAATGTAGCGCTGACGGAGGATCTTCTCGGTGAGGGATTCCTCCAGCAGACGGTTGGCCTCGGCGTCCGCTTTGGCGGCGATCACCTTGGCGTCCGCGTCCGCCTTCGCGCGCGCCACCTTGGTTTGGTTCTCGTACTCGCTCTGCAGCTGTTTCTGCTCCGCGATCATCTTATCCTCCACAGCGTTTTCAAACGCCTCCGAGAAATCGATGTTGGTGATCACCACGGTGGTCACGTCCACAAAATAGTTGGCGTCGATGGCTTCCTTGATCGCCTTTTCCACCGCGGGGCTCATGGCCGCGCGGTCCGCGATGATATCCATCGCCTTGTGCGACGACAGCACCGCCTTCGCCTTCTCGACGGAGATGGAGCGGATGCGGTTCTCCAGCAGCTGCAGCGAGCCGTACTGACGGGCGATATCGATCACCTTGTCGCTCATGATCTGATACTGCAGCGTCATCTGCACGTCCATCGTCTGCGCGTCGCTGCTGTACGTATTCGTATCGATATCCACGTTCTGCACCTTGGCGTCGTAAATCTGATAGCTGTCGGTCATCCAGAAATCAAAGTGCGTGCCGGCCGTGCGCACGTTGCGCGCGTTGCCCATGTGTTTCACAACGGCTACCTCGCCGGTATCCACGGTGTGGATGCTCATCGGCAGCACCAGGAACAGCACGCCGCACACGGCGGCCACCGCGATCCCCGCTTTGCCGAGCGCCGGATTGCCCGCGTATTTTTTGGTACGGCGGAAGCCTCTGGAGCACATCGCTATGCCCGCGGCAACGCCGCATACCAAAACCAGTCCTACAATAAAGCCCAACATAACAATCTCCTCCTTCTATTCCTTCTCAAAAAAGCCGTTCCGGGACAATCAGCCGGAACGACCCTTTTATGTTGTTTTTCTCCGCCGGGGCCGGTGCGGGGAATCGTTCCGCCCGCGCCAGTCGGCCTTGCAAATCAACACGATTCATTTTATGTGTGTAAAAGTATATTTATTCTTTTTCAATCGGGGTGCGCTGAATCGGGACGCTTCCGTATTGCAGAATCATTGTACCGCCTCCCCGGCAAAAAGTCCAGTTACAGCTTCGTAAAAAGCAACGGTACCCGGTAACACGGCAGGCGGTAACCGTTAACCGGGAAAAATATTTTGCAGAACGGTTGATTTTACGCTGTTTAATGTGTTATACTTATCATATATATTTACTTTTATATTAAAAAAGGATTATAAGAATATGTTATTTTCACAGGATATAGGCATCGACCTCGGCACTGCGAACACCCTGATATGCGTAAAGCACAAGGGCATCGTTGTGCGGGAGCCCACCGTTGTGGCCGTGGCCGTAGGCGCGGGGCAGAAAAAGGTGGTGGCCGTGGGCGAGGAAGCAAAAAAAATGATCGGCCGCACGCCCGGCTCCATCACGGCGGTGCGCCCCATCAAGGACGGCGTGATCGCCGATTACCAGATGACGGCGGATCTGCTGCGCCACTTTATTAAAAAGGCGATGAGCTCCTCGCCGCTGGCGCGCGCCCGCGTTATGATCTGCATCCCCTCCGGCGTGACCGAGGTGGAACGCAAGGCCGTGCACGACGCCGCCGTGACCGCAGGCGCCCGTTACGTAAGCCTGATAGAAGAGCCGATGGCGGCCGCGATCGGCGCGGGAATCGACGTGGCGGCCCCCAAGGGCAGCATGGTTGTGGACATCGGCGGCGGCACTACCGAGGTGGCCGTGATCTCGCTGGGCGATATCGTTTGCTCCCGCTCCCTGCGCATGGCGGGCGATACGTTCGACGAAGCCATCGTACAGTTCGTGCGCAAAAAATACAGCGTGCTGATCGGCGAGCGCACCGCCGAGGAGATAAAGATCAGCATCGGCTCCGCCGCCCCCTACGACGGCGAGGGCGCCATGGACATCCGCGGCCGCAACCTGATAGACGGCCTGCCGAAAAACGTGGAGATCACAAGCGAGGACGTGCGCGAGGCGCTGGAGGACCCGATCTCGCAGATCGTGGAGACCATACGCACCACACTGGAAAAAACGCCGCCCGAGCTTGCCGCCGACATTATGGACAGCGGCATCGTGCTGACCGGCGGCGGCGCGCTGCTGCGCTGCCTGGACAAACGTCTTTCCGCCAAAACCGGCATGCCCGCCCGCGTGGCGGAATCGCCGATGGACTGCGTTGTGACCGGCACCGCCATCTGTTTGGAAAAAGATACCCTGAACATAGGAAAAGAGATAAAATAACGGCGCATGCGAAACTTTTTTAAGAGCGTAAAATTCAAGATCGTGCTCTGCGTGCTGGCGGCTTTGCTGCTCGGCGTGTTCGTTGCGGCCGTATCGTCCGGGGGAAGCTCTCCCCTGACCGACGCGGTGAACCGCGTGATGGCCCCCGTGAACCGCGCGGCGGCCCTGCTGGAGCAGCGGCTTTCCGGCTTTTTCGCCGGGTTCCGCTCCTCCTCGTATTACATGAAGGAGATAGAGGCGCGCAACGCCGAGATCGAAAGCTGCCGCGAGGAACTGGTGGATTACGAAAAGCTGAAACAGAAGCTGCGCTCGTACGAGGCGTTTTTGGGCGTAAAGAGCGAGCACAACGATTTTTCGTTCGTGCCCGCCTCCGTGATCACGCGCGACGCGCTGGACGCATACGATTCCTTTACGATCAACGTGGGCAGAAACAACGGCGTGGATATCAACATGCCGGTGATCTACGGCAAAAACCTTGTGGGCTTAATACGGGAGGTATCTTCGGATACCTCGGTGGTTTACACGCTTTACCACCCGGACGTGAGCTTCAGCGCCTACGAGATACGCACGCGCGAGGACTGCTACACCGAGGCGGACAACGGCTCCGCGCGGGAAGGGACGATTAAGCTGATGGGGCTTTCGCGCACCACGCCCGTGGTTTCGGGCGGCATCGTGTGCACGAGCGGCGTGGGCGGCCTGTGCCCGCGCGACCTTATCATAGGCACCGTAACGCACGTGGTGAACAGCGAATCCGATATTTCCGCCTACGCGCTGGTAAAGCCAACCGCGGATATCGGCGGCGTTGTGGACGTGTTCGTTCTTACCGATTTTGAGGATAAGCCGTGATGAAGCGCAAAAGCAGCATACAGCCGCTGGTGCGCCGCGGCATATACGTGGTCCTGTTTGTGCTTGCGGCCGTGCTGCAGGGCACGTTTTTGGGCGCGGCGCGGTTTACGCCGGTGCTCCTTGTGCCGCTGACCGCCGCGGTATGCGCGCACGAACGCGAATTTGCCGGGCTGTTTTTCGGCCTGCTGGGCGGCGTGCTGTACGACGCCCTCTCCCCCGCCGCGGACGGGGTATTCACCCTGCTGTTCGCCGCCGCGGGCTGCGCCGTGGGCCTGCTGATGCACTACGTGTTCCGCGGCACGCTGCTGAGCGTGTTCATACTTACGCTGGCGTTTTCGCTGTTAACGGTGATCACGGGCTTCGTTTTTACGGTGCTCATCCATGACGCAGGCGGCGCGCTGGGCGTGTTCCGCCGCGGCTATCTGCCGTGCGCGCTCGTTACCGCGCTGCTGCTTCCCCTGTTTTACTATCCGGTGCGCGCGCTGGATTCCGGACTGAGGTAACGCATATGAGAAAAATAAAGTTCAACCGCAGAGCCCTGGGCGTCCTGATCGTGACGGCCCTTGTGTTCGCGTCGTTCGTTTTTCTTCTGTACCGCGGGCAGCAGGCCGGTAAAGCAGCCGGGCAGACTGCGGACGCCGCGGTGCGCACCTATAACGTTTCCGTTTCCGCCGACCGGGGCGAGATCCTCGACCGCAGCGGCAACACCTTCGTATACAACGAGCAGATCAACTCCATTGTGATCAATGCGCTGGAATTCCCCGCCGATAAGGCCGAGGGCAACGCCATTTTGCTGGCGCTCACCGAGCTGCTCGACTCCAAAGAAGAAGCATGGATAGACGTGCTTCCCCTGTACCGCGACGAAAACGGCGAGATGCAGTTT
>JAEEGL013740825.1_pt1 | contig 11647 bp, 9 predicted proteins | sample 9134231 | NCBI WGS metagenome assembly JAEEGL01 (sample SAMN16246548, study PRJNA631951) | gut metagenome | biome: gut microbiome; feature: rumen; material: fiber-attached | host: Bos | place: Iran: Karaj | collected 2018-10 | reverse complement strand
TCCGTTGCTCATAATGGAATCTGTCTTTATTTGTGTGCCGGTGAGGGCATGTGCTTAGAATCCTTCCAGGTCGAAATATTCGTCTTCTATGTCGTTGGTGCCATTGGCGGGTTTCTTCGTATTGGTCGGAGGGGTGTCTTCCTCTATCACTGCGCCCTCATCTTCTTCAATGTCGAATTCTCCGTTGTCGTCGTCCTCAAGGTCAAATCCGCCATCATCGATGTCAAATCCTCCGTCATCACCTTCCAGGTCAAATCCGTCATCGTCGGTGGCTGGTGTGGTGGTTGTGGGTACAGTGGGAGCCGGTGTCTGGGCCTTGGGCTCTTCTCTTTGCCTCACATCCTCTTTGCTCTCGGTTGCATTGTTGTTTTCAGGCTCTTCAAAGTCGATACCGCCTTCCTCTTCCGCCGGAGTGGCGGGCTCCTCAAAGTCGATACCGCCTTCCTCTTCCGCCGGAGTGGCGGGCTCCTCAAAGTCGATACCGCCTTCCTCTTCCGTCGGTGTGGCGGGCTCTTCAATGTCAATACCGCCTTCTTCCGCCGGTGTGTAAGGTTCTTCTATGTCAAAGCCGCCTTCCTCTTCAGCCGGTGTTGAACTCTCATCATCGCTGAACCCGCCATCGTCATCGTCCGAAGTGTTGCGTCGCGGTTGCAGGTCGGGCTCTTTTGCATGGCCTATCTCAGTGGGCTCATCGAGTAGATTTTCTTTGGTCACCTTGAGCGGGGCAAATTGTTTGGAGTAGAACTCCTCATAGTCACTGTAGCTGTATTGTTTGCCCAACAGTGCCAAGTTGGGTCGGCTGATTAGCAGAATGCGTGCCTTCTTGGCCAGTTGCATGATGGCCTCGTTGGCAAACACTTGATGTGCATATTGGTGGGCTTCGTCGAAGTTGCGCAGGCCGGATATCTGCATCAGACGCACACCTTCCTCACCCTCAATGGTGATGTCGAAGTTGCGTACGATGAAACTGGTGAAGTTGAAACGGGCCATTTGATAGAGTAGCTGATTCTCGTTCACCGAGTCGGGCGAGTAGGCTATTACAAAGAGAAATTCCGTGTTGCGATCGTTGGTGAAGGTGCGGGCGGCAATCGAGTCACTGTCGCTGAACACGGCCGAGCGGCGGCTCCACACGTCATCGAGGTCAAATTTGCCGCCATGCAGGCTGCGTCCTGCCTTGACTCCGTTCACAATCATACCGGCCATCTCGCTGATGCGGCTATTGGGATATTTCTCCACCACAGTGTTCATGGCGGTCATACAGCCATCCAAATCACCATTGTTCAGCTTGCTCAGTCCGCCAATGAAGATGAATTTGTCGCGGTTGGCACCCAATGGGAACCGGGTGTCGGATATGTTTACATTGCTTGTAACCTCTTGGTCACGGTTGGCCTTGAAGGCATCGTAGGTGGCTGCATAGAGAGAGTCTTCTATATGCACGCCAAGCCGTGAATTCTCCACAAAATAGGGATCGGTCAGTATGATGGTCCATTCGTTGTCTGGATATAACTCTTGCAGCAGCCTCACATACTCGTTTGCACGCTCTGAGTCGCCTTTGCGTGAGTGGAGCAGGAAAAGATGATAATAGGCATCGGCCATCTTCTCATAGTCGGGATAGTCCGTCAGAAGCCTGTCAAACTGTTTCTCGCTGAGCCGCAGGTTGTCGAGTTTGTCTTTGAAAATCACGGCCGAGTTGAAGAGACCGTCTTTGATGATTTCATGGCAAGCGGCTTTCTGCTCGTCGGTGAAAGGAATCTGTGCCAGATAGTATTCTCTATTGTGGGGATCGTTCTGCAGAGTGTCTTGTTCGGCAGTGATAGAGTCATTCAGTTCTTCCTCCGCATTGATGGAGTCGTTGGGCATTTCTTCTCCATTGCCCATATCTCCGAAGTCACCCACTACGGTCTTGTTCACTCGTTGCCAGTTGTCGGCATTCTCGCGTTTGCCCCATTGCTTTTGGAAGGCTTGTTTGCCTTGGTTCACCGCCATCGGATTGTAAAAATACCACTGCCCGTCTTGTTGGTTTATTGCTTGCTGGTTGGGAGTGTTGGGCAGGTTGCGGTTACCCATGGCACCATTCTGTGCCATCACCTTTTCTGCCTCGGCAGCCTGTTGTGCCTTGCGTTCCTCTTTCTCTTTCTTCTTCAGCGCTTCTATCACACGGTCTATGGCTGCAAGACGGTCTTTCTCCGACATGGTGGAGAGTTCCAACAAAGAGTCTTGAAGATGGATGGCATCGGTGTGGGGCACCAGACCGTCAAGTATCTTGGAGCGGTTTGACAGTTGCTCATAGTCTTTGCGTTCTTTGTCGAGCATACCCACGGCGGCACCGTAGCAGCGCTGGGCATCACTGAATTTCTCCTGGTCCCAGTAAATGTCGCCCAGCCGGAGCAGCAGCACACCGTGCTCCACACCGGTGCGCGTGGCTTTCTCATGTCCTTTCTCATAGGCGCCTATGGCTTGTGTCGTGTCTTTCTGCGCCATGTAGATGTTGCCCATGGCATAATAAACCTGGTCCAGATAGTCTTTGTTGTTGTCGTTCACGGCCATGCGCTTCAGGCGTGATATCATCTTCTTCGCATTGCCGGCTGCTACCACCTCGGTCATGGCGATGCGGGCGTTGAAAGCCAACTCGTATGATGGATTTTGGTGCAACACTTTGCGATAGGCTTTGTAAGCTTCGTCCTTGCGGCCCAGTTCGGCAAGCAGTTGTCCCATGAGAAACCATTCGCGGGCCTTCTGCTTCTTGCGCATCTCGTGCTTTATTACCTTGCGCAGATATGGTATGGCTTTCTCATAGTCATGGGTGTGGATGTAGTAGTCGGCATAGGTGTAGTCCCATTCCTTCGCAGCACGCCAGTCGATGGAGTCGCGTTGCATATTGCGCATCACGTCCTCTGCGTCGTAAAGCCATTCCTGCTCTATGTAGCATTTTGCAAGCCAGGCACGGGCTTTGCCGTAAATGGCGGGTTGGGTCTGATACATCCGGCTCATATAAGAGAAGGTGGCTGCAGCCTCATCAAAAGCGCCTTTGTGGAACTGTGAGCGGCCCATCAGCATCCATGCCTTCCACATGAAGGGATTATACTCTTTGCGGTTCAGCCATTCTATGTCTTTGGCGGTCTTGCGCCTGTTCTTGGTCCATTCAGGCCGTTTCTTGATGCTGTGCAGTTTGATTACTTTTTGGCTTTTCTCAATGGCCTTGTCGAAATTGCCCGACCCTAACGAGCGGCTGGTCTTGTTGCTCACGGTGTAGAGGGGTATCATCTCTGTGTAGTTGTCCTTGTTGCCGTTCTCCTTTTCGAGTGAACCGCTTATGTAGGCCTCGGCACCGTTATAGTAGGCGTTGTATTTGGCATTGAAAGAGTGCCACCACCTGCTCTTGGCGGTGTTCTTTTGGGTAGAACAGCCTATGGTGAGGACTGCGACAAGCCCCCACAGCACGATTGTGATGTGTCTCTTTCGAATACTCATTTAATACATTAACCCAAACTTGCCCTTTTTATTGTACGCGAGGCCAAGTAAAAATAGTGCAAGGTGTGCGCGCCACACGTTCATCCTGGGTCGCTCATCAGCATCAGAAGGTCGTCTTTGAGTTGGTCAGGCATCTCGATGCCCCTTAACGAGAGACTGCGCACCCAGCCTCTCACCTCCCTCGGCTGCATGGTGTAAAGCACTTCGGCAAAGGCTTCCGCCTCTGCCTCGCTGTAGCTGTCCGAACGTCTGCCCTTGTAGATGTCCAGTTCCTCGTCGTCGAAGTATTCCACTTCCTTAACAGCCGCTTCGAGCCTGCATTCCATCTCGCATTTGTCATTGTCGCCCTGACAGGTACTGCAGTCGTCACCTGTCCGGATCGGCTCCTCGTGTCTGGACAGCAGACCTAACACAGCGGCCACGATACCAAGACCTACCAAGGCTATGATTAGCAGTGTCATATTATGGTCTCTATCTTGAATCCGGCTTTGCGGAGATCGTCCCAGAAGTGAGGATAAGATTTGCTCACCACCTCGGGATGGTTGATACGCATGTGGGGGAATTGGTATGCGGCACCCGCAAAGGCCATGGCCATGCGGTGGTCCTCGTAGGTCTCTATAATAGGCAGATTGGACGATTCGCAGCGGTCTCCCTCCCAAAGCAGTTCGCTGCCCTCACGGTCGTGCAGCACATAGCCTAATTTGCGCATCTCTGTCTTCAATGCCATAATGCGGTCGGTCTCCTTGATACGCAGGGTGCCGAGACCTTTGAAATGGAACGGAATGTTCTTCAGCACGCAGGTCACCACGAAGGTTTGTGCCAGGTCGGGTTGATTGATGAAGTCAAACTCCATGCGGGGTAGTTTGCGTGGACGGTAGCGCAGTTTCACGTTGGTGGGCACGCCCATCTCTTTCTTGTCGAAATTGGTCTTCACGCCCATCACACTGAAGAGATAACGTACCATCGAGTCTCCCTGACGTGAGCCGTCGGCAAGACCTTCCAGCAGAATCTTCGAATCGGTGTTGTTGTTCAGGGTCAGCATCTCATACCAGTAGGATGCGGCGCTCCAGTCGTTCTCAATGAGATAGGGCTGTGATACATAGGGCTTGGGCGATACGAGTATGGTGTCGGGACCGGTCCATTCCACCTCAGCGCCGAAGTCGCGCATCGTGCACAGAGTGAGGTCAATGTAGGGTCGCGAAATGATGGGACCAGCCAATTTCAGTTCTAGCCCTCGTTTCAGCATAGGGCCAATCATAAGCAAGGCGGAGATATATTGTGAACTCACATTGCTCGGCATCTCAAGAAAGCCGCCTTCCAATGGCCTTCCGCTGATGCGAAGGGGAGGGTAGCCTTCGTTTTCGGTGTAGTCTATCTTGGCGCCAAGTGTGCGGAGGGCATCAGCCAGAATGCCGATGGGACGGTGTTTCATGCGCTCTGTGCCGGTGAGGATGTGTTCTCCCTCCATGGTCGAGTAGTAGGCGGTCATGAACCGCATGGCTGTGCCCGCCCCTTTCAGGTCCACCACTTCGGGCATCTCCTTGAGGGCTCTTACTATCACCTCTGTGTCATCGCAGTCTGACAGATTCTCGGGCATGGTATCGCCTCCGGTGAGGGCCTGTATGACAAGGGCGCGGTTGCTGATGCTTTTGGAGGCGGGCAGTGTAACAGTAGTGTCAATGACAGCGGGTGGGGTTATCTTGTATTGCATTGATTATTAGGTTCTTCACTAATAGTATACTTTCAGTTGAAATCTTTGTAAAGCAAAATTACCTCTTTCAACAACAATTCACAAGTTAAATTTCATTTTTTGATGAATATTAACTTATGTTAGGTTTGAACCCCAAATTATTAAGTTGAACACAGAGACACAGAGACACAGAGGATTTCATCGCTAAGGCGATGATCAGAGGCACAGAGTTTTTTGTCATCGAGTAAGGTTTGAGCCGAATGGATTTCCGGTGATAGATTGCCGTACAGGTGTCAAAAGAAGAATTCACGGTAATTACGATAATTTCTGTCAGGATAAAATTAGTTGAACATAGAGACACTGAGTTATTTAGTTTCCAAGTAAAATTTGGCTATATCGGTAAAAAAACGTAAATTTGCATTACAGAAACCCGGTTTCTTGTTACATTCCTACAGGGGACGGCTCCGTCAACCCTAAGATGTCGATATTTGCCGAAATATTAAACTGTCAACACCATGAAGATACCAGCCAAATTCAAAGAGTATATATGGCTTGTGAATACCATTCGCAAAGCCCGTAGAATTACGTTTCCTGAAATCAACGACCTTTGGGTGCTCACCGATATGAGCGGGGGCGTGGAGTTGGCTCGCTCTACCTTCGCACGCCATAAAGACGCCATTCAGGACATCTTCGGCATCTATATCGAATGCGACCGCAAAAATGGTTATCAGTATTATATAGGCAATGAGAATGTGCTCACCGAGGAGAGTGTGCAAAACTGGATGCTGTCAACACTGTCGGTCAATAATATCATCAGCGAGAGCCTGGCGTTGCAGGACCGCATTCTGCTTCAGGCGGTACCCGTCGAAGGAAGGTATCTTAGGATGGTTATCGATGCCATGAAGAAAAGTGTCAGGGTGAAAGTGGAATACAGAAAATACGGCACCGACAAGTCCAGACATCTCGACTTTGAGCCTTACTGTATCAAACTGTTCAAACAGAGATGGTATATCTTGGGTCATTTCCATCGTGACGCCATGGGAAGTAAACCGGAGTCGGATTACTTCGGTGTTTTCTCGTTCGACAGAATCCTGACCATGTCGCTCACGGATGTCAAGTTTGTCATTGACCCCGATTTCAACGCACGGGAGTTTTTCGATGAATGCTATGGCGTGCTGGTGGGCGATGGAACAGAACCGGAAAGAATCGTTGTCAGGGCTTACGACATTGAGCGGTATTATATGAGAGACTTGCCCATTCATAAAAGCCAGAGGGAGATAGGGCAGGGGGAGAACTTTGCCGATTTTGAACTCAGAATGCGGCCCACTGTCGACTTGAGCGGACACTTCCTGAGCCGTGGCAATCAAGTCAAGGTGCTCTCGCCCAAATGGCTGGCCGATGAAATCCTCAATATGCACAAAGAGGCAATCGCCATGTATGAACCCGAAAATGGGGAAATTGATGGTCTGGATTAATCTTTCATAAAGCTGTCCCACGAAATGGGACAGGCTTGGCATAATTTTGCATCTGAATCATGTAAACAGATGTATCCGACTTAATGGGAGCTTTCTTTCGGATGAAAAAACATAATTATGACCAAGAAATTTACAATAACAGGTGTCCGCAGACTGAATGAGCGAAGTGTCCTTCACAATGTGATGCTGCACAAATATGCCCCTGCTGGCATGGAGGTGAAAAGACAGGACAATCATCTTATGGGGGATGAGTCAGAGTCGTATACTTTGAAAACGGATGAGACCGGAGGGCACGGCATCAACATCAAACGCTTGATAGGAGGGAATATCGTTGTCGAACTGCCTGAAAGGGCGTCAGAAAACGATGCCTTGTTCTGCCGTGCCTTTCTCAATGCAGTGAAAAAAACACACCGGGCCTCAAGAATCATGGATGAGGAGGATAAGGATGTGAGACTGGTCTCCGATTTCTATCGTAGTCACTCTTCTGGTGCTGACGGCATTGGTTTCACACATGCTGAAACGGACGGCACTGACAAGCAAGAACCCTCCAGCATAGTCGGGGAGGAGAAGAAAAAGTCACACAACACTTTCATCATGCGCTGGAACACTGACATCAGTAGTTACAAGATGTGGGAGTTTGAGGAAGCGATGCCCGACTTCGATGAGGAGGGCTTCTATTTCGATTGGAGTATATGGGACTACAAGAAAGTGCAAATCGGCGATATATTTTATATGATACGTACCGGAGGCGAAAAAAATGGGGTGGTGATGCGCGGCACATTCATCGGCACTCCCTATCAGGATGAGGATTGGAGCGGACAGGGACGTAAAGTGTTCTATATCAGGATGAGCCTCACCCACATGATTCACCCTGACAAGTCGCCTGCCTTGCTCACTGTTGAAAAATTGAACGAGGAAATACCCGGCTTTAATTGGAGCAACGGCCATTCGGGCGAGATGTTGAGCCAAAACCAGGCTTCCCTGTTGGAGAAACTGTGGCAGGATTATGTGGACGAGGTGCATCAATTGTTCTCAGAAGGGAAAATGGGCAATGTACACTGTCCTGCTTACAAGGAAAAAGGATGGGGAAAGATGGAATACAATCGCCCTGACGAAGAGCCCGACGACCCCGTCACAGGGGCGGAGGATTTTTTCTTCAACATCATCTTTGGACGTAAAGACAAGTGATATTTGAATAACAAAAAATATTGACAGTTAGATGAAAGAAAAAGAAGTATTTGTTCCATTGAGGATTGCGTACAAACATTCCACTGATGCCGACCCGATATCTCAGGACATAGTGGAGAAGTGTCTCAAAATAGCCGTGGATGCTCACGAGGGTCAACGTGACAAAGACAACAATGCTGTGATATTGCATCCGCTGATTGTCGGCTCCATGGGGCAGACTGATGCTGAAAAATGTGTGGGCTTCCTGCATGACGTGGTGGAAGACACTGATTGGACTTTTGATGATTTGAGAAATGAAGGTGTGCCTGCTGAAATCATCGACACCTTGCGCCTGTGCACTCACACTGAAGACATGGATTATTTTGATTATGTGCAGCGTATCATTGATTCGGGCAACATGACGGCCGTTCATGTCAAGCACAATGATCTTTTGCACAATCTGGCCCGTGGCAAGGTCTTTAACTATCCTCATTTGGTAGAAAGACACAGCAAGGCATTGAAGATGATAGAGGACTTTCTGAGCAGGGCGGATTCAGCGCAATAACGGGTAAAAGTCTATGCCTGATTGGCACGTGGCATGTTTTTTGCGCTTATCCTGTCAATCTTGTATATTTTTTTGTATTTTTGAAGCCAAATTCACCGACTCATTTGGCGGCAGCCTTTATTTGCTCCCGACAGTTCTGTTTGGTGGTCTTTTTGCTGTGGTGTACATGTACCACACCGTGTTTGTATAAAAACAGCCGAAAATACAACAAAAATGAAAACAACAGTGAAATCTTGGTTTCTCAAGGCGTATGCCACCATCTTGTGTGGCATCGCTCTGGTGGCTTGCTACCACGGACATGACAATGTAAAAATCAACCCCACGGAAGATTCGAGCCAGTTCGTGACACTGCCTGAAGCTGTGCCCGACGCAATCCTCGAAATACGCTATTACAGCACGTACAACTTTGTGGGGCAGCGTGTTGACGGCTATCTGGAGCCGACGGCACTCCTGACCAGAAGGGCTGCCGACAGTCTGCGGGCTGTAAGCGATGATGTGGTGGCACAGGGATACCGGTTGAAAATCTACGATGCCTACCGCCCGCAAAGGGCGGTGGACCACTTCGTGCGTTGGGCAGCCGACCTGAAAGACAAAAAGATGAAACCCTATTTCTATCCCGACCTCGACAAGAGTGTACTCTTCGAGCAAGATTATATCGCAGAGAAAAGCGGACATACTCGCGGCTCCACTGTCGACCTGACCCTTTTCGATATGGCAACCGAGAAAGAGGTTGACATGGGCGGTACGTTCGACTGGTTCGGTCCTGAAAGCCATCCCGATTTCTGCGGCAATCCTATCACAGGCCAATATACCGGCGACAACCACAAGTCTCCCGCACGTCGCTCCATCACAGCCGAGCAGTTTGCCCATCGTATGATTCTGCGCCGGGCTATGATGCGCCATGGATTCCGGCCCATCGACAGCGAATGGTGGCATTTCACATTGGACAAAGAGCCATTCCCCGACACTTATTTCACCTTCCCTGTCAGTCATCTGGCTAAATGACAATTCTGCAAGGCATGGACATTATCACAGGCAAGGAAGGCACAATGAGCCTCGCAGAGATGCTCAGACAGTATGCCTGGCAGTATGAGACGGAGGATTTCATCATCGGCGACCCTTCCTGGTTTATGCACCAGGTCAAAGGGAGGGAGAACCAGGAGGCAATGGCCTTTCTCGCTTCTGTGCTCAGCTATGGCAGCCGAAAGCAGTTCATGCCCAAGATTCAGCAGCTTCTCGACTGTTCTGGGGGCGAGGTCTATGATTGGGTGCGTGATGGTGGTTATCGGCAGTCGTTCAGCCTTGACGATGACTGTTGTTTCTATCGCCTGTTCACCCGCTCCACCATGTTCCGTTTCTTTTCCGCCTTCCAGCAGTTGATAACAGATTATGATACCCTTGGCGGATATGTCCGGCAGAACGCAACCGACGGCATCAGCGCCGTACAGGCCATCAGCCGCTTTTTTGCAGAACAGGGCGTCAGTGTGGTTGTACCCAAGAATACCGAGTCAGCCTGTAAACGCGTCTGTATGTTCCTGCGGTGGATGGTGCGCACGGATTCTCCTGTCGACTTGGGTCTGTGGGCCGATTTTATCGACCGGCGCACACTTGTCATGCCGCTCGACACGCATGTGGTCAGACAGTCTGTACGTCTGGGCCTGCTCAGCAGCAACTCTACCACGATGAGCGCTGCCCGACGGCTCACTGCGTCGCTTGCCCGCATTTTCCCCGACGATCCACTGCTCGGCGACTTCGCCCTGTTTGGATATGGCATAAACCATTAGTCGGGGCCTTGTTTGGGCTTTTCGCATCTTTTACAATACCATACAGCAATTTTCATTATAGTGAATATGGAGATTATCAGAGCAACCAAGACCGCCGAACAGGCAGGTGCCTATTATGTCCGTATACATGCAATGGCTCGGAAACACCAGATACCCCTTGCGTTGGAGTTTGATGAACATGATACACCTGACACAAAATACATTGTGATTGTCGACAACTACCTGCCCGTTGCCACTTGTCGACTCTATGCCATAGACAATGAGAAAGTCATGTTGGGAAGAATTGTCGTGCTTCCTGAGTATCGGCGTCAAGGGCTTGGCACTCTTGTGGTGACTGAGGCCGAGAAATGGGCAAGTGAACTGGGCTATACCACCTCGGTACTTGAGAGCCGTGACAACAAGACAGTCTTCTACGAGAAAATGGGATATGTGGCCGATTATTCAAAGGAAATAGTCGGTGACACATTCAGATGCTTCAGGATGGAGAAAAAACTATAGAATTAGTGTTGTCCAAGCTCTCCTCCCCGTGGCTTTTTGAGGTATTTGTTGTATATTTGCAATCGTTTCTATTAGTTTCTTTGTTTTCACAACCAATAACAAAACTTTAACTGTCAGTAATATGAGAAAGATTATCATCGTTTTTTTGTTAGGCTTCATTTCTAATAATGTTATGGCACAAATCAACAATCAACCAACTCCTGGCACAGACGGAAACAAGTATGTGCCTTACGACCAACGGACCGGCAACGAGTCTGTAGTGTATTTCACCCGCAAACTCTCTGCTGAGGGACTGATTAAAGCCTACGAGCAGGTGAACGGGAAAATCTGTGGCCATGTGGGCGTGAAACTGCACACGGGCGAGCAAAACGGTCCCAACATCATTCCACGCGAATGGGTGAAGGCGCTCATGGCAAAAGATCTGTCACAGGCCAACATCATTGAGACAAACACCTATTACGAGGGTGACCGCTATACCACGGAACTGCACCGCAAGACGTTGGAGGTGAACGGCTGGACTTTCTGCCCGGTCGACATCATCGATGAGCAGGGTACCACCACACTGCCTGTCAACGGTGGCAAGTGGTTCAGGAAGATGTCTGTCGGCGCCCACCTCACCAACTATGATGCCATGGTAGCACTCACTCATTTCAAGGGTCACACCCAGGGCGGCTTCGGCGGTTCCAACAAGAACATTGGCATCGGTTGTGCCGATGGCCGCATCGGCAAGGCATGGATACACACCACGCCTAATCAGAACAACCAATGGGACATCGCAAAGGAGGAGTTCATGGAGCGCATGACAGAGTCCACCAAGGCCACCATCGATTATTTTGGCGAACATGTCACCTATGTCAACGTGATGCGCAACATGTCTGTGTCATGCGACTGTGAGGGTGTGGCTGCCGAGCCTGTGGTTACTCCCGATGTGGGCATCTTGTCATCAACCGACATCCTCGCCGTCGACCAGGCTTGTGTCGACATTATCTATGCCATG
>JAEEGL012751483.1_pt1 | contig 11647 bp, 8 predicted proteins | sample 9134231 | NCBI WGS metagenome assembly JAEEGL01 (sample SAMN16246548, study PRJNA631951) | gut metagenome | biome: gut microbiome; feature: rumen; material: fiber-attached | host: Bos | place: Iran: Karaj | collected 2018-10 | reverse complement strand
TTCTTCTTTTTTTTCTTCTTCTTTTTCCTTTTTGTCTTCTTCTTTTTTTTCTTCTTCTTCTTTTTTTTCTTCTTCTTCTTTTTTTTCTTCTTCTTCCTTTTTTTCAAAATCTTTATTTTCTTCTTTTAATATAATCTCTTTTTCTTTTTTACATTTTTTATCATCATTATTTCCCTTTTCTTTATTTTTCTCATTTATATCATCTGTAATTTCTTTTTCTAAAGTAAAAATATCAATAAGATTTTCATTCATATTAGATAAAATTTCAGTGGCATTAAAAGGAAATTTATGGCCAATTTTATTGTCATTTTGACTAGGCATTTTAATGGAATAATCAATTAATTTTTGAAAAACATCATTGGAAAAAAAAGAAAGTAATTTAGAATTTTGATTTGTTTTGATTTCTTGAATTATATCATCATTATCAAGAATATCCTCTACTGTTAATTCTCCTTTATTCATTTTATCTAGATATTGAGTGATAGTATTTTGAGCATTTGGAAGTCCAACATTAAACATTATTTATGTAAATAAAAATAGTTAATTTATTTTTTATAATTTTTCAAAAAATTTTTTTTTCTTTTAATATGATTTAAATCTTTCAAAAAAAAATGATTTTTAAAACTTTTCTTTGAAATTTATTTAAATTTAATGAACTTATGATATTTTGAAAACTTTAAAATATTTGAAAATTAAGTTTTATTCTTTATATTTTATTTAAATTTAAAAAATTATAATTCATTGAAAAAAAAAATTAAATAATATTAAATTAAATATTTTTTAACATTTCAAAGGAATAAATAAAATGATGAAAAATTCATTTCAACAAAAAAAAACAAAAATTTTAAATACAACTTCAAATTCAAAAATAAATAATTCAAATTTGGCAAATAAAAATATATCAGAAAAAAGAAATTATTCTCCAATTACAAATTCAAAGGAAAAAAATATTTCAAAAATTCCAAAAAAAAATCAACTAATGCTGTTAAAACCAATGATTAAAAAAACAAATATATTTGAAAATGAAAAAAATATATTAAAATCCGCAGAAAACCAAAAAAAAATAAAAGCACATAAAACACCTTTAATATGGTCAAAAAAATCAATATATAAAAATAAAAAGGAGGATTTTCTTGATTCAAATGTAAAATATTTAAATACTGATGATAATCCAAATCAAAAAGAAATAGAAGATAAAGAAAATTTAAGTCCAGTTCATCATAGAAAATATATTAATAAATCTTTTTCAAAAGATATCAGTTCTCCTAATCCAACAAAAAAAGTTAATCAAATTTTTATTCATAGGAAAGAAAATTCAAATCAAGAATTATCAAAATTTAAAACTGATTTTTTGAAAGAAATAAAAATAATTAAAAAAAGGGAAAGTTCAGTTAGAGCTAAATCTTCATTTAGTCCAATAAGAAATAATAAAGAAAGTTCAAATGTAAAAGAAAATAATCAAATAATAACAATTAATAAAAAGCAATCATTAAATAATAATAATGTTATAAATATTAATAATTGTAATAATTATAATAAATCAAAACCTTTATCAAATAGAAATTTAAAAAAAAAAAATACATATCAAAAAAAAAATAAAATAAATTCTCCTAAAAGTCGTCTTTCAGTGAATTTTCATAATTTAAATCACTCAAATTTAAGTAATAACAATACAATAGATTCAATAAATGTAATAAACTATTCAACATGTTATTCAAATAAAATAGAAGAATCTGATTTATTTGAATATGAAAAAGATAAACCAAAATGTTTAACAAATGAAGAAAAATTAATTTATGGAAATAGAGAACCAAAAGGTTATAAAAAAATAAAATTATTAGGAAAAGGAGGATGTGGAATTGTTTGGTTGTGTATTGATTCAAATGGAAAAGAATATGCAATAAAGCAAATATCAAAAAAAACACAAAATAAAAATAATTTAAACCATAATAAAGATATTAATCATAATTTTCAAATGGCAAAAAGAGAAATTGAAATAATTAATTATTTACAAAATAAAGGAGATAATGAAAATATGGTTTTTTTATTTGATTCAATTGAAGATCATAATGATATTTGGATTATAAGTGAAAAAGGAGGACATAGTTTATCTGATTTATCTTTAAAGATTAAAGGGGAATTTCTAGGAACTGAAAGAATTTATTCAATTAAAAAAGGTCATTTTTTAATGAAATTAACCTCTGATATTTCTCAATTAAAATTATTTATTAAAACAATGTTAAAATTTATTTATAATTTAAGTAAAAATAATATTGTTCACAGTGATATTAAACCAGATAATATTTTAATAGAATATAGTAATGAAAATTATTCAATTAAAAAAATTAAAGTTATTGATTTTGGAAGTGCTTATTTTTTAAAAAATCCAAATAATTTTTCTTCAAATACACCAGAATATATTTCACCAGAAATAACAGAACTATTAGATTCAACTAATAATACAAAAGATATTATTTCTTTTTTAAATAATTTAATAGATTATTCTTGGTGTATAGATATATGGAGTTTAGCTGTTACAATTTTAGAAATTATACAAGCTTGTCCTTTATGGATGAGTTATAAAGCTAAAGTTATTATTAGAGGAAAAACAATTTTTAAATTTGGTTTATTTGGAGTTAAGGGAAGAGATAATGATAAAATTTATCATATACAAAGAGAATTACCTAAAAAATTAAAAAAGATAATGAAAGATAGTTTAATTAATGATATTGAAGAAAGAAATTCTTTAGAAGATTTATTATCTAAAATGTTACAAATTGATTATAAGAAAAGAATTAGCCCTATTGATGCTTTGAAACATCCTTTTTTAAATGAAAGAAAAATTATTGAAGTTCCTGAAGAAGGACAAAATTAAAAAATAATAATGAATTCTTTATAAATATTTGTTAAAAATTTATAATTAAGGTTGACTCACTTATAATGTTTTTTATTATTTAAATCTTTTTAATTAAAGAAAAAATATTTAAATAAAAATTGAATTAAAGTTTAAAGAGTATTTTCAAAATAAAGGAATACCCAGAATAAAAAAATGTGTGTGGATGATATTTTATTAAAAAAAATACTTATCAATATTCAAAAATTTGACATTCATAAAATTATTGAGTAAAGAAGGTATTTGGTAAATATTTTTAGTACGAAAAAGGTTTACATAATAATATTACATTAAAAATGAAACAAAAAAATTGAAGATAAGGCAAAAGTATAAAAATTCTATAAATTTTTTTCTTCTTCATTTGATGTAGACAATAATTTTTTATAGATTTAAAAAAATTATAAATTTATTTTTTTTCTTATATTTCTTTTTTTCAAATAAAATTTAAATATTTAAAAATAACTTTATATTATTTTATATAATTAGTAATGAATATGTCAAAGAAATAAAAATATTACAGGTTTAGAGTGATTTTCAAAAACGAATAAATATTAAAAAAATTAAATAATTTTTTCTATTAATATTTCAAAATATTAAACTAATTTTTAAATTAATAAAATATTATGAAACTGTTCAGCTTTTATTCTTTCAATTTCATTTTTAATTTGAGATAATGACATTGAATCACTAAAGATAATAACACATTTTCTTTTACTTGTTTTCATATAATAAAAATATTCATTTTTATATTTTGTTAAAGAATTAATTTTAACTTCATTATTTAAGAAAATATTTCTTAACAGTAAATTAAATTTCTTTTTATCTAATCCTTTTTTATCAATAAAATTTGATAATCTAATACTTTTATTAATACTATTAATATAACAAAAAGTTTCTATTCTATCTCTAGAATTTAAAAAAATATGTTCGAAAATTGGAAGATGAGGTTGAAAATACTTTTCTACCCAAGTTTTAATTTTTTTAACTTTAGTATTTATTTTTTTAGCAACTTCAAATCTTTTATCAAAAAATAAAAAGAATAATAATCCTTGATAATAATAAACTAATAGTTTAAATTCTTCATCCATTGCTCTAATATATATATTAGGAACAAATAAATCATAATTATTAGATTCTCCATCTCTAATACCAATTAAAAATTCATTTTTATTTTGATTTAATTTAAACATTTTTCTAAAGGGACTTTTATTCATATTTTGATTTTGTTCATTCATTTGATTAGAATCAATATTAATTGTTTGAATAATTTGAGAAGGAGGATTTGTATCAAATTGATTTAACTTTGATTTATTATTATAAAAATTACAAAATAAATTGTATAATAAACTAAAAGAATCAAAAGGCAATTGATTATGAATTATTTTTCCTTCATAAATTATGGATGACATTGCAATTTCAGGTAATTTTTCATGTAATCTTTGAACAGATAGAAATACTGCTTGTTGAAACGTATTTGTCATTGGAAAATATTGAACATTGTTTATAAAAGGTAATTTAATTTCTTGTTCAAAATATTTTTTAAAAGAAAGTATAAAATCTTTTATTATATTTAATTTATTTTCTGGAATTGAATCATTAATATCTGGATGTTCTTTATTTAAAAAAAATTCTGATAAAGAAACATGAAATAAAGAAAATAAATCATAAAAATGGTCTAATAAAAGTTTAAGCCATTTTTTCTTTGTGTTAATATTATCATTATAACTAAACATTGGAGAACTTTTTTCTAATATAAATCCAATAATAAAATCTTTTTCATAATTATTTGCAACATAATAACATTTATAAAGTTCAGTTAATAGAAAATTTGTATTTGTTTTTGAAAAAGCTTCCATAAATGATAAAGTCCCTTCAATTATACCAATATTAGATCTTTTAACTAGAATTTCTGAATCTTCAGGATAATAATATAATAATTTTGCATCTTGAGCTTCATCATCACTTGGTTTTTTTTTAGGAGATTTTAAAGTAGGATTAAAGATGAATAAATGCTTTAAAGTTAATTGATCCATTTAAAATAAAAATATAAAAATAAAAAAAATAAAAATAAAAATAAAGAAGTTTAAAAAATTAAATATTTCCTTAACATATTATTCAAATAAAAAAAAAAAGTTATTAAAAAAACCAATAAAAAGCAACTTTAATAATTTTTATAATAAGAATGAGCACTTCTATATAATTGATTAGCTCTATCTAAATTCATTTTTTGTTGAACTTCATCAGCTTTCCTTAAAGAATTTTTATAAGTCATTCCAAAAATGTTTTCACTAACAATAGATCTATTAACACCCATATAACCAGGAATAGGATCAAATTTTAATTCAGGATATAATTCTTGAAAAGAATGTTGAACACCCCAATATTTCATATTAGATTCATTAAAATCTTCAACTTTTCTAGGATTATAATCCAATTCATTAGAATCTAAAAATTCCCAAAATTTTTCATAATTTCTTTCAAAAGATTGTTTCTCAATAATATGAGAATTTAATCCTTTACTTTCAACACCAAAGAACTTATTGATAGTATCAACAGGTAAAGGTTTCTTATAAGTAATATTAGGTTCTCTAATACCTAAAAGAGAAGCAGTAGATTGAGTTTTAACTTTACTTTGATCTTTATAATCTTCCATATGTGTAGAAGTATATCTGATATTAGGAGGAACATCAGCTCCTTGAGGTATTGTATGTGCTAATGATTTTGCTGTTTCTTTTCCGTAACTTTCACCATATTTATTCTCTGCATATATTGATTGAACAAATCCTGCGTATCCTGGAATTTCTTTTGTACGAACTATACGATTCACATATTCTTCTTCTTCTGTATTTGGAATGTGACCTGTATAACCTGACATAAATAATGGAATTCTTGGAACGTAGGTTTGGTAGACATATTGTTGTGTTGTTTCCATTTTGTTTTTTTTTATATTTATTTTTTAAATATTTTTTTTCAGTTATTTTCAGATTTTTGGATTTTTTTTCTTATTAATTTATAATTTATATAAAAAAATCAATTTAAATGAGATAATTATGATGATATTACAATAAATTTAAATAATATTATTAATTCAAAACATTCTTTCAAGGTAAGAGTTAGTTGATAAACAATTAAATTTATATAATGAGGATATTATATCATTATAAAAAGAAATTAAATGAATGTTTAAAAAATAAAGAATATTTATCTTCAACATTCAATAACTGTATAAATTTTAAATTACACAAAAAAATTTACAATCAGTATATAATATATTGGGCAAAAATAATTGATAAAAATAAAAATTAGAAAACATCAAAAAAAAATTAAATATATATATTCTAATAATATGTCAGAACCTAATATAAAATCAGAAGATGAATGTAAAATAATTCCTCAAGACCCAAAACTTAAAGTATCCTTCAAATTCAAATTAATAATAATAGGAGATACTGGAGTAGGAAAAACATGTTTAGCTCTCAGAGCGGCAAAAGACATATTTACAGAGACTAATCCTTCTACAATAGGATTTGAATTTTTAGGATTATACATTAAATATGATAATCAAATTATTTTATTACAAATATGGGATACTTGTGGTCAAGAAGCATATCATTCTTTATTATCTAAATTTTATAAAAATGCAAATGCTTGTATTTTAGTTTATTCTATTGCTGATCAAAATTCTTTTAAACATACTGATATGTGGTATAATGAATTTAGAGATAATGCTCCTGAAGATGCTAAATCTATTTTAGTTGGTAATAAAATTGATTTAGGTGATATTAGAGAAGTTTCTAAAGAAGAAGCTTTGAAATTTAAATTTGATAAAGGTATTGATTTAATTTTCGAATCTAGTGCTAAACATGGTGATAATTCACAAGAAATTTTTAAGGAAATTGCAAAAATGTTATATAAAAATTTAATTAAGAGTTATCAAGGAAAAGAATTTGATAAAAAAAAGAAAGATAAAACTTTGAAAAATCAAGGACATGTTAAATATGGTGTTAATGATAAACTTCCCTCTTTAAACGAGGATGAAGATGACAATATTAAATTAGAAGCTATAAATCCTTATGAAGATAAAGGAGGTTCTTGTAAAAAATGTTAATAATATTAAATAAAAATATTATAACTAACAATAAATACATTAAAAATTGTACAAAATCTTTCATTTTTTTTTATCAATTAGTAAAATTTTTAGATTTTTTATTTTTATTTATTTTTTGGTGTTTTAAAAAAATTTTTTTCCGAAAAATCTAAATATTTATATTATTTATATTTTTAATTGTTATTTATAAATTTTTTAAACTTTCCCTTTGCTTTTAGATATATGTAAATTTAATGAAGATGTCTTTTTTCTCTTTAAGGAGTTAAAGTTTTTTACACTTTTGTTATTATAACTTGAAATTATTTTATCATTTGTTTTACTTATACTATTATTATTATTTAAATTTATATTTCTTGAATTTTTCTTAATGTTACTTTTAGAATTTTGATTTTCGTTATTTTTATTTTTATTATTAAATCCCTCTTTCACATATATAATATTTTTATTATTATTATTATGATTGCTTTTATTAATATTGATATTTGAACTTGTATAATGAACTCCCTTTTTTAAAGTTGAATTTCCATCAACTAAAAGTGATAAACCCACATTTATAAAATCATCATTGATATTATTTTTAATGACTTTTTTATTTAATTTAGGAATTGTTTTTTTAAATTTTAATATTTTACAAACTGGTTTATTGTAATTACTACAACTTAATTCATCAGCATAACTTTTTTGTGACATTCTATTATTTCCATTATTAGAATTTGAAAAATGATATTTTTGAATAATTCTTTCTACATTTTGAGTTTTAAGTAGATTTATGTTTTGTTTAGAATTAGAAATATTAAAAGTTGTTGTTGATTTATATATTGTATTAGTTTTATTTGAAATATTAGTATTATTTGTATTTCCTCTAGATAAACTTGATAATCCATTTCTTAAATTTCTACTTTTTGTATTATTTGGACTTTTAATTAAGGATTTACTTGCAGTTAATGTTGTTTTTGCTTTTGATAAACTATTTGTTTTATGTGATGTATTATTTTTATTTCTTGATATTGTTTTTGTTTTTGGTTTATATTTATAATTATTTATTATAGGAGATGATAATCTTTTTGGTTTTGGTTTTATTATTGTATTTATATTTGGATTTGAAAAAATTCCTTTTTTAAAGTAATTTTCTAATTTTTCTTTTGATATTTTATTTAAAATTGTTTTTGATGAATCTTTTTTTGAATCATTTCTTTTAATATCTATTTTGCTTTTTTTATTAACCATTTTTTTTATTCTTTTGTTATAAAAATGATTAATAATTTCTGATAATGTATTATCTTCTGATTGTTGTTCTTTTTTACTGTTATCTATCAATTCATTTCTTAAAGAATCATATGTTAAAATTATAGTATTTAATGAATCATTATTTATAATATTATTTGTGTTATCAAAATTAATGTTATTATTTGTATTATTTTCACTTGTTAATTTTGCTTTGTCAATTGATTCTTTAATAGATTTATTAAAAATTATATTATTATATAAAAATTCTTTTGAATTTGAATTATCACATAATTCAATATCTTCATTCGCATTAACTAAATTTCTTTTATAATATAATTCAGCTTTTTTTTCTTCATAATCTAATAATATATCATTTAATCTTAAATTTGATATAGTTGGTTTACAAAAGAAAAGAAAATAATTGTGATAATATAAAGAAAATTCTGGAATTCTGTGAGTACATTCATATAAATTATAATATCTCCTTAAAAATTCTTCTTTGTAATCCATAATCATATGATCTTTAAATACACTTACTAAATGTGTATTTGCATTATTTAGAAGATGTTTCATAATTATTAACTCAAATTTGTCATTTAAACAATTATATTTTTTATATAATCTAATATGAGCTCTTTGAAAAGATAATTTAATTAAATTTATTTTTTCATTCTTCTTTTTAACATGATCAATAAAACTTCTATTACTTTTTTTATGAAAAGATTTGAGATTTACATGTATATTTCTTAAATGATTGTTTAGACTTTGATTTCTATTATAAGTAGATGAAAGATTATGCCTATGAGTTAGCATTATTTCTTTATTTTTAAATTTATTTAAAAATGAATTATAATTTAAAAAAAATAATCTTAAATTATTTAAAAATTTATTTCCAATTTAAAATTCATATTTTCAAAAAAAAAGTTTTGAACTAATATTTTTTTTTAATATTTGAAAATATAATTTTATTACTTTTTAATTTATTTCCGATTTAAATGAATTATTTATCTATTATTGATTTATTGATATTTATAGATTATGATTCTTTTTTAAAATAGGTTCAATCATAATTAAAATATAATTTATCTTTTGTTGAAATTAAATAATGCAGGAAAGTGATATAACTACTAGCTATATATTATAATAAAAAATGGAGTATAATTGTTTATCTATTAAATACTTAAGTTTTCATGAGTCTTTTTACTCAATTTTCTATTTTTTTATATCAATTAACAAAACAAAAATAAAAAAATATTTGATTATAATTATGAAATCAAAATATTAAATATGTTAAAAAAAAAGATATTAAAAATTATTAAATTTATTGTAAAGTAACATATAGATTATAAATTTTTTTAAGAATCTAAAAACAATAAAAGGATTATAATTTTTATCCTAATTAACTAAATAATATTTTTTTATATATAAATATACTATGAATAAAGTTCAGTTAATAATTACAATCATATTTTTATTATATATAATTTATAAATGAAATCAAATTTATTAAAAAAACCATTTCATAAACCAAAATTAAAAACTCATAATATTCTACATAATCATCCTGATATAAATCTTCCTAAAATTTCTAATTCAAATTCAAATACAAATTCGGAAAATAAAAAGCAAAAAAAAGAAATTGACAAATTATTTTTAAATCCATTTAAATTTAAATTTTTATTTTTATTCAAACCTTATAAAATATATAAAGAATCAATTGGTTTATCATTAAAAATTATGATAAGAATGGTTTCAATTATTTATGCTTTAAGAGCAATATCTTCATTATATAATCATATATATTTTGAATCAAAAATTGATTATAATTTAATCATAAATTTAATTTGTATTATTACTTCTTTTTTATTATATTTATCTCTTTTTAAATTATCAAGAACAATAACAACAATTGCATATTATATTTTCCTTTTTCATTTAGGATTTAAAATTTTTATTAGTGGTAAAATTTTAATCATTGATATTCAAACTCATCATTATCCAATAAATGCATTTATAGGAATAATATTAGGTTTGTCCTCAGGTTCATTGATAAATTTATATTGTACTTGGATAGTTTTTAGTTACATGGTATATACATTTAACTATAAAAAATACAATCCTATTACAACTAAAATTTCTTAATAAACAAAATAATGAATTAAAAAACAAATAAATAAATAATTATTTAATTTAATTAAAAAAAAATTATTTCTATCTTCAAAGTAATCACTACTATCATTATTATTATTAAGGCTATTATTTCCTGAAGAAAAGATTGATGAAATTTTATACTAAGATATATTAAATATGACATATACCAGAAAAATAAACAATTGAAAATAGTTTAATAAGATGCTAGAATCATTGAAAGTAATTTTTTAAAAGAAATAAATACATGATTTCATAAAAATGAAATTAAAGGATTAAGAAAGTAAAATTAGATATGGCGGTATACTTTATATATGTTAATATACAAAATCTAAAATTATCAATTGAAAGTTTACATATAATCATGGTAAAAATAAAAAAATATCTCAAAAATGATTTTAATAGAAAAAAGTCAAAATTATATTACATATTTATTTGTAAGTTTTCATTTAAACACCAATTAATAGTTTTACCATAAGATATAAATTACAAAAGAATAAAAATTCATGTTAACATCAAAAAACCAATTAATAAAATCCAAAAAAATATAATTCGACCATTCTGTTAAAATAATAAATGAGTCAAGATATTTTTTTCACTTCAAGAAGAACATTCACTTACTCTGGCATATTGTTCCTGAGCTCTTTTTCTTTCAGTGGCTGCTACTTCATAGTTTCCATGTTTTTCTTTTTGATTTGCTACATGATCATGATATAAACCATGAATATAAGCCCTTATTGAACTATCTTTATATCCTGGAATTTTATTCAAAATATTACTTATTCCTCTCTAAAAATAATTATTTGATACACCTTTTTCATCTAATTCACTCATTTAATTTTTCTAAAATAAATTCTAATTGATGGTATTATAATTATTTATTTATTTTTTTTTTAAAAATTTAAAGTTTTTTTTTGAAAAAATTTGATATAATTAGATGTTATTTGGGAATTTTATTTACGAATGATTATCTTTCTTAAAAACTTTTAGGTTTTTTAAGTTTTATGAAAAAATTGTATTGAAGTTCATTATAAAATCTTTCAATTAAAAAGCATTTTAAAATATTCAAAATTTTCTATATTTATTGATAAATTCAAAAAAAGAAAAATAATTAGGATTTTTGTGATGATTAAATAATTCAAAAAGATTTATTATATGAATTTTGAAATAAAGTTAATTTTTAGAATCTCAAAATTAATTATTTAAATATTATTATATTTTATTTATTTATTTATTGTGTCATATATTTCTTTTAAAACTTGAGATAAATC
>JAEEGL011784001.1_pt1 | contig 11647 bp, 10 predicted proteins | sample 9134231 | NCBI WGS metagenome assembly JAEEGL01 (sample SAMN16246548, study PRJNA631951) | gut metagenome | biome: gut microbiome; feature: rumen; material: fiber-attached | host: Bos | place: Iran: Karaj | collected 2018-10 | reverse complement strand
GGTCTTCCCACAGGTTCTTCACCCATCGGTGTATACAGGGAATTAGTCAGAGCCAACAAGGCCGGCGAAGTATCCTTTGCAAACGTTGTAACTTTTAACATGGACGAATATCTCGGACTTCCCAGAGAGCATGACCAGAGTTACTGGTACTTCATGCATGACAATCTTTTTGATCACCTTGTAGACATGAAACCCGAAAACATCAACATTTTAAACGGAATGACGGATAACCCCGAAGAAGAATGCGCAAATTATGAAAAGAAGATCGCTTCTTACGGCGGAATCGACTTGTTCATGGGAGGAATCGGTGTTGACGGACACTTGGCTTTCAATGAGCCTTACACATCTCTGGCATCACGCACAGGCGTAAGAGACCTTACAACCGACACAAGAATCGTTAACTCCAGATTTTTCGGAAACGATCCCGAGAAGGTTCCCGCACAGGCACTTTCGGTAGGTATCGGAACCGTTACGGATTCCAAAGAAGTTCTCGTTCTTATCTCAGGTCACAATAAGGCACGTGCACTTGCTGCAACGGTTGAGGGTGGCGTAAGCCAGAAATGGACATGCTCCGCACTTCAGATGCATAACGGTGCGATCATTGCCTGCGACGAAGAAGCCTGCGGCGAACTTACCGTGGACACATACAAGTACTTCCTCGATATTGAGAAGAAGGAAAGACTGTAAACTGAATTATCGTAACAAAAAAAGCCGACAGAGTTAATCTTTGTCGGCTTTTTAAATGCTTTGATCTTTTATTAATTGATCACGATCGAGAAAGTGTCACCGTCGTTAGGGTCTATGTCGGAGATCTTAACTTCGCACTTTTTATCCGTAAGAATGTATTCAACGACGATATCATTTACATCATGACTTTTAAACTGATACGGAAGATCTTCCAGAGGTACTCCGAGTATCTGCTCAACCGAATCTCTGTAAGGTCCGTAAGGAATTGTGTTTATATCGACATAAACATCTGAGTAGGGAACAAAGCCGTTGCTTGCAACATAAGGATCGTAAGCGGCAGTTTCCAAAGCAGTATGTATACAGTCGGCAAACATCGTATCCTGGGCAAAATCGCTTTTCTTAACATATTTTATCACCTGCGGAGCCATGGCGATCACGATAAGAGAAGCCACCAGGGCTGCAAGGATATTGATTATCGAGATAACAAGCCCTGCGATCGCAAAGCCTTTTGACTTGCCGTCTTTTTTGGCAATGGCAATTATACTTAAGACAAAACCGACGGGTGCTAAAAGGAATGCTGCAAAAAAGCCTATAAGGCCGAGTACGCTTAAGCCGGAATTGTTTTCTGTTCCATATTCTTCACTCATTTCAGATACCTCCTGTGTGTTTTTTTCATGCCTACCGAAAACGATTAAATCATAGCTTTTTTTGGGAAAAAAGTAAAGACCCTAACGCCGTAACGGTTTGTTGAAAATTTGTCCGTAAACCGCCCTTTTTTGTTGAAAAATAGCCCTAAAAGATATAAAATAAATTATGTATGTATTTTATACGGGGTGCGTTATGAACATCGAAGAAAGAAATAAACTCGAACAGAGATTTCAATATATTCTTACAATGAGACCTTCGCTTAACAAGCAGGCTCTTTTCTCTGATACAACGCAGGATTATGTCTCTCCTGCGGAACCGCGTTTTAAGGAAAAAGTTACCGTTAAATTCAGAACCGCAAAGAATAACGTTGATTCGGTCGAACTCGTTTCCAAGGACAAAACCTTTGAAATGGTCAAAACCGAGGTCGATGCGAGATTTGATTACTATTCATGCGTTATCACGATGGATGAAAAAGTTTTCGGTTACTGCTTCAGGATCACGGCAGGCAAGGTTGTCTGCTACTACAATTCGCGCGGCCTTTCCAAGGAAAATCAGGATTATTATAACTTCAGACTGATCGCCGGATTCAGAACACCCACATGGGCCAAGGGTGCAGTAATGTACCAGATCTACGTGGACAGATTCTATAACGGCGACAAATCAAACGACGTACTTACCAACGAGTATACATACCTTGACGGTTATTCCGAGCAGGTAACGGACTGGGATAAATATCCCGCGCAGATGGGTGTCAGAGAATTCTACGGCGGAGATCTGCAGGGTGTTCTCGATAAGATGGACTACCTCGAAGACCTCGGAATCGACGTAATTTACTTCAATCCTCTTTTTGTATCGCCGTCCAACCATAAGTACGACATTCAGGATTACGATTACATCGATCCCCATATCGGCAAGATCGTCGAAGATGAGGGAGAACTTCTTCATGACGGTCAGAAAGAAAACCGTTTCGCAACCAGATATATAAACAGAGTTACCAACAAGAAGAACCTCGAAGCCAGCAACGAGCTTTTTGCAAAGGTTGTAAAAGAAGCGCATAAAAGAGGCATGAAAGTCATCCTCGACGGCGTTTTCAATCACTGCGGCTCCTTTAATAAATGGCTTGACAGAGAAAGAATCTACGAAAACGAAGAGGGCTACGAAAAAGGAGCATTTGTTTCCCAGGACAGCCCTTACAAGGACTATTTCAAATTCCATAAAGATGACTGCTGGCCTTACAATCCCAGTTACGACGGATGGTGGGGTCATGACACTCTGCCCAAACTTAACTACGAGGGCAGCAGGGAACTTACGGATTACATCATGAAGATCGGCCGTAAATGGGTAAGCGCACCTTACAATGCCGACGGCTGGCGTCTCGATGTTGCGGCAGACCTCGGACATTCGCCCGAATTCAACCACAGATTCTGGAAAGAGTTCAGAAGATCCGTAAAACTTGCAAATCCCAACGCAGTCATTATCGCAGAGCACTACGGATATTCCAGAGACTGGCTCATGGGCGATGAGTGGGATACCGTCATGAACTATGATGCATTCATGGAACCCGTAACATGGTTCTTAACAGGAATGCAGAAGCACAGTGACGATTACAGAGAAGATCTGCTCGGAAATGCCGAAAGTTTCTGGGGCGCAATGACGCATCACGGAACCAATTTCACCAATTCTTCGCTTCAGGTTTCGATGAACGAATTAAGCAACCACGATCATTCGAGATTCCTGACCAGAACCAACAGAAAAGTCGGAAGAATGCATACTCTCGGTTCGCATGCAGCGGAAGAAGGAGTTAACAAAGCAGTCTTCAGGGAAGCAGTCGTTATGCAGATGACCTGGCCCGGCGCACCCACGATCTATTACGGAGACGAGGCAGGCGTATGCGGATTTACGGATCCCGACAACAGAAGAACATATCCGTGGGGCAGGGAAGACAAGGAACTCATCGAATTCCATAAGCAGATGATCAGAGTTCATAAGCTCAATTCGGTTCTTTTAACAGGTTCACTTATGAACCTCGGAGAGGACTATAACTATGTTGCTTACGGAAGATTCGACAAAGAAGAACAGATCATCGTAGTCGTTAACAACAACGATCATGAGATAGAAAAAGAAGTAAGCATCTGGAGGATCGGCGTTCCCGACAATGCCAAGATGCAGAGGATCGCATTTACCGGCAGAGACGGCTTCTCATTCGACACGCCGATCGTTAATTCCGCGGAAGGAAAGATCACATTAAAGCTTCCCGCAGAATCGGCAGCAGTTTACAAAGCGATCATTTCAGAAAAAGACAGGAACCGTACGATCATAGGAAGCACGGAAGAAGTCAAAGAGGAGATCAAGAAAGAGCCTGTCGAGAAGAAACCCGCCAAGGCTGAAGAAAAGGTTTCCAAGACCGAAGAAAAGACTCTGGACGAGAAAATCAAAGAAGAGAACATGATGAGCGCCAAATCCGAAGACGAGGATAAGGCTGAGAAACTGATCGATTCGGCAGAGGCAGCAAAGAAAGAAGAAACTTCCAAGAATAAACCCGCAGCCGAAAAACAGGAAAAACCTGCTGCTGATAAGCAGGAGAAGACCGAAAAGGCTGAAAAGAAGAAGGAATCTTCGGAAAAGGCAAAATCCGAGAAGGCTGAGACCGAAAAGGAAGAAAAGGCTTCCGATAAGGAACAGGCTAAAGCGGAAGGACAGAATAAAGAAAAGGCTTCGGATAAGACTGAAAAATCCGACGATGCGGTAAAGAAAGAGTCTAAGGAATCCAAGAAGGCTGAGGACGGCAAGGTTAAAGCAGAAGCTTCAAAGGATTCATCCAAAGAGGAGAAGAAGTCTGCAGAGTCAAAGGCTGAAAAGCAGTCCGAGTCCAAGGAAAGCAAGTCAGATAAAGACAAGGCAGCTGAGACCAAGGCTGAAAAGAGTGCCGAAAGCAAAGATTCCAAGGAAGGCACGTCACCCGATAAGGAAAAGGCTGACAAGAAGCCCGAAGCAGCAGCCGATAAGAAAGCTGAAGCACCTAAAGAAGAAAAGCCCAAGAAATCTGCATGGGAAGTTGCCGAGGAAGTCTGGGGCAAACCCGAGGACAACAAGAAGAGCTGGTTCCCGTTCTTCAAATAACGTAAAAGGGAAGTTATTGGTATTATGATCACGAAACAGGTTATCAAAACAAGTATCGAAGAATTAAAAGAAGTGTCCAAGATCGACTTTTATGTAGTGGACGGACAGGGTCTTTTAATGGCCGCTACCGACAAGGATATCCCGAACACCGAGCAGATGCTTGAGTTTTTCGAATCCAAAGCGGACAGCCAGATCATCGGAGATATAACACTTTTTAAGATAAAAGACGAGGATGAAGCGGTGTTCGTACTTGCGGCAAAAGGCAATCCCGCCGACAGTTACATATTCGGAAAGATCTGCGCAAACGAGTTAAGCCACCTTCTGGTTGCTTACAGAGAGCAGTTTGACAATACGATCTACTTCCAGAATCTCCTTCTCGATAACCTTCTTTCCGTAGATATATACAATCGTGCAAGGAAACTCGGAATAGCACACAACAGCAAAAGGATCGTGTATGTGATCGAGGTTCCGAGGGACAAATCTTCGGAAGCAATGCTCGCACTTAAGAGCGCATTCGCGGAAGAAGGCGATTTTACGGTAAGTGTTGACGACAGAAACGTGATCCTTATTCACACGATGGGCGAGGATGAGGATTTCGACAATATCGAAGAACTCGCCAAATGCATCGAAGAGATATTAAACACGGAAGTCATGATCAAGACGAGGGTTGCGTACGGCGCCGTAGTCGAAGACTTAAGACTTCTTTCGCAGTCATACAAAGAAGCCAAGATGGCACTTGATGTCGGAGCGATCTTTTATTCCGAAAAGACGGTCATGGCATACAATTCACTCGGCATCGGAAGACTCATTTACCAGCTTCCGGTCAATCTCTGCAAGATCTTCGTTACGGAAGTTTTCGGAGACGAGATTCCCGAAGATGTGGACGAGGAAGTCATCGGAACGGTTAACGCATTCCTTGATAATAACTTCAACGTATCCGAGACGGCCAGACAGCTTTACATTCACAGAAATACGCTCGGCTACAGAATAGAAAAGTTAAAGCAGTCGACCGGTCTGGATGTCAGAGAGTTCAACGATGCTTTAACTTTCAGAATCGCACTTATGGTAGTTAATTACGTTAAGTTCATGGAAGAAAACGAGAAGATATAGTTAAGCTATTCCGCGAAGAGAAGCATTAACCCCGAGAGAAACAAGAAGATCTTTAAATGCTTTCATTTCCTCGTTCGTATAGGCTGAGAAGGTATGAGGGAACGAAGATCTGAAATCATCATCCATCATATCGGCGAGAAGAGTTTCGGAAGGACGGTATGACTGCAGGTAATAATTTGAGCAGCCTCTGATCCATTCGGCGATACCACGGAATTCCTTCTCAGAATGAAGTTCGCGGCAGACTGTTGTACGGAATTCGTATTCGACAGATGAACTCATAAGAAGTTTTACGGAAGCATCAAGAGCATCGGTATCGACATTTAAAAGACCGCACGCTAAAGGATATTTCTCCTTTGAAGATTTGATATCCATGGCAATGTAATCGACTAACGAATTGTCGATCAGGTATTTTAAAACATCGGGTTTTAACCCATTGGAATCAAGTTTTACAAGAAGATCTTTTTCTTTGATCTTTTTTATAAAATCAACCAGATCGGAGGATATGGTAGGCTCGCCTCCGGTAATGGCTACACCTTCAAGACGTTTTTTACGGCTTTCAAGGAAATCGAAAAACTCTTCTTCCGAAACAGCGGGATCCGCATCGGGACAAAGAACGAGTTCACCGTTATGGCAGAAAGGACATTTTAAATTGCAGTAACCCGTGAAAACGGTACATGCAAGATGTCCGGGATAATCCAAAAGAGTTGTTTTGTTTAATCCGTGAATAACCATATGAGCCTCCAGAAATCAGTATATTGTATAAAAATATTGATAAAGCACAATATTTTGTATTGTCCACCAGAAATTATAGCACAGCTTGAAATGAAATGAAACAGTATAAAGCTTTATTTCTTTTCAAACTGAAACTATGTTAAAGGTGTTTCAATAAAGGTAAAAAATTTTTTAAAGAGGGGATTGAAAATGGCAGACTTGAAAAAACTAATGCTGGATGAGATCAGAAAAAACACACACATCCAGTCCTCCTACATTGATGAAACGGAGGAATTGATCGACACCGGACTGGAGAAGAACGAGGACAACCTTGCGGCTGTTGCTCTTGCTTACCTTGACGAAAAAGGTTACAGAAGAAGAGTTGACAACCTTGAGATCGCAAAGCAGAAGATCCTCGAAACTTCGGAAGGTTACGACACCATTATCGTAAAGAAGAACCGCGTTGTCGAAATGAACATCTTTGACAAGGCTACAGTCACCGAATTAAGAGACGCTCTTGACGTCTGCTTAAACAATACGGTTTCGTCCATTCACACCAAGCTCGACAGACTCACCAACAAGCAGTACGAGTATAAGGTTGATTTCGTGGATTCTTTTAAGATGGAATTCGAAAGACCCAGAAGCGGTCATCTCGGAGCCGAGGAATTTGTTTCTTTTGAAGAGAAGCTTAATGCCTATGCCCAGGAAGGCTGGGAGCTTGACAAGATCCATACCGAGCCCAAAGGAACGAGAGTATATCTTATCTTCAGAAGAGAAAAAATGGCCTAAGGACAGGATCTGAATTGATGATAAAAGATTTGAATCACGAACAATTCATGAAAAAAGCCATGCTGCAGGCAAGGAAAGCGGAAGCAATAGGCGAAGTTCCCATAGGATGCGTGATCGTCAGGGACGGAAAGATCATAGCGAGGGGCTATAACAGACGTAAAAAAGATAAAAATACCCTTTCGCATGCGGAACTTATCGCAATAGACAAAGCCTGTAAAAAAACCGGAGACTGGCGGCTTGAAGACTGCGTCCTCTATGTGACGCTTGAGCCCTGCCAGATGTGTGCGGGTGCGATTGTTCAGGCCAGAATACCTCTTGTGGTGATCGGCTGCAGGAATGAGAAGGCAGGCTGTGCCGGATCGATTCTCAATCTTTTTAACGTAGAAAAATTCAATCATAAAGTGGAAACGATAGAGGGTGTTCTCGATGAAGAGTGCTCGAGAATGCTTACGGAGTTTTTTAAAGGCTTAAGGCTTCGTCTTAAGGCTGAAAAGGACGGTTATGAAGCTTAATACCAGACTTATCATAACTTTTACATTGTTTTTCATAGTTCCGACGCTTCTGGTAATAGGAAGTTATGCGGTGCTCAGATATATTTTCGGGTTCTTCATCTTTGAAGAAACGATCGTTAACGGTGAGACATGTATCGTTATGACCAAAGAGTCTCTGATCACGTTAATAATCGTTGTTACCTGTGTAATCATCCTGACAGGGATAGTACTGACGAACTGGCTTATGTACGGATTCATCAAGCCTATCAACGAACTTAAAAAAGCGCTTCATAACATTGAGGTCGGCGATTACGACACAAGTCTCATTAAGCCGAAACAGGCCGAATTCGAAGGACTTTTCAAGGATTTCGAATCCATGAGGATAAAACTTAAGGAAAACCGTGACAGAAAGATCCTCGCAGAAAAACAGAACCGCGAACTTATCGCAAACATTACTCACGACTTAAAAACTCCCATTACTTCGATCAGAGGTTATGTGGAAGGAATCATGGACGGTGTGGCGGATACCGAAGAAAAGATGGACCGTTACATCAAAACGATCTACAACAAAGCCAATGCGCTTAATGCGCTTATCAACGAACTTACCGGTTATTCGAAGATCGATGCCAGAGAGATAACCTATAACTTCGGAAGGATCTCTGTAGACGAATATTTCGGAGACTGTGCGCAGGAGATGATCTTCGATCTGCAGGAACAGGGAATGAAGTTCGTGTACGACAACAGGGCCAAAAAGAACACCGCCGTGCTTGCGGACCCCGTTCAGCTCAGTAAAGTCGTTCATAATATCATTTCCAACAGCATTAAATACAAAAGCCCCGAACGTTCCGTAATTAGAATGCGCATAAAAGATATGGGCGAGTACATTCAGGTGGATGTAAGAGACAACGGTATGGGTATTCCCAAAGAGGATACCGAAAAGATCTTCGACAGATTTTTCCGTTCCGATGCATCGAGAAACTCCGACAAGGGCGGTAACGGAATCGGTCTTTCGATCGCCAAGAAGATCATCGAAGACCACGGCGGAAGGATATGGGCTACGGTTGACGGTTCGGTTGGCCTTACCATTCATTTCACGCTCAGAAAATACACCGACGAGATCATGGCAGACTACACCAAGGAGCCTGCACAGATCAACATTGACATTGGTAACAGAAGCTATGGCGAAGATGAAGAAGATATTGCAGATATCAAAAAGGTCACCTCGGAGCCTTCCGAACAGACCGAAGATTTTAACAAAGAAACCCTGGAGAATTACAACGAAGTAATCACCATGCTCGGTGATTTTGAGGATGAGTAAAGACTTAAAAAGGATGGGTGAAGAGCATGAGACTATTGATCATTGAGGACGAACTTGCTATTGCCGAACTTGAAAAAGATTATCTGGAGATGAACAACTATAATGTTGAAGTCGCTTTAAACGGAAGGGAAGGTTTGAAACTTGCCCTTGAAGAAGACTTTGACCTTGTTATTCTCGATCTGATGATCCCCGAAATCGACGGACAGACTGTCTGCCGCGAGATAAGACGTGTAAAAGATATCCCCATTATCATTGTTTCGGCCAAGAAAGAAGACTGGGACAAAGTTCAGCTTCTGGGCATCGGCGCAGACGATTACATGACGAAGCCCTTCTCACCCAGCGAACTTGTTGCAAGAGTAAAAGCTCATCTGGCAAGATACAACCGTCTTGTAGGTTTCGCCCACAAGAGTGAAAACGACGTGATCGAAGTCAACGGCTTAAGAATCGATAAAATGGCAAGAAGAGTATTCCTCGAAGGCGAAGAGAAACCCTTCACCGGCAAAGAGTATGACCTGCTTCTTTTCCTTGCGGAGAATCCCAACAGAGTATTCGGCAAAGAAGATCTTTTCCGAGAGATCTGGAAAGCAGAGCCCGCCGGAACCGATATTGCGACCGTTACCGTTCACATCAAGAAGATCCGCGAGAAGATCGAGAAGGACTCGAGCCACCCCATCTACATCGAAACCCTGTGGGGTGTCGGATATCGTTTTAAGATGTAAATATGTTCGATATTGTATATAAAGACACTGATATTATCATAATAAACAAGCCCGCGGGCGTTCCCGTTGAGACTAAGAGTATCACGGGAAAGGATTGCGAGAGTGAGATAAAAAAGATGCTCGCAGCCGAAGGTGTTAAGAATCCGTATGTGGCGGTGATCAACCGTCTCGATCAGCCTGTAAACGGACTCGTGTTATTTGCACTTAATAAGAATGCTGCGGCGAAACTTTCCAAAGAACTTACACAGGGTAACATTGAGAAGTGTTACAGGGCAGAGGTTTTCGGAGAGTTTGAGAATAAAGAGGGCGTTCTTGAGGATATGCTTTACAAGGACGGAAAATCCAATATGTCCTTTGTGGTAAGCGAAAAAGATCCGAGATATGCTCAGGCGAAGAAAGCAGTCCTTGAATATAAAGAAACGGAGCCCGGAAAGTTAGAAATTAAGCTGATCACGGGAAGGCATCATCAGATAAGGGTGCAGCTTTCAAATGCAGGTCATCCGATACTCGGAGATACAAAGTACGGGACAGAGGAGTCAAAGGCGGAAACCGTAAAAAGAGAAATAAAAACTCTTCAACTGACTTCATACAAGTTATCTTTTAAACATCCCGCAACGGGAAAAGAACTTGTTTTTTCAATATGATTAAGTAAAAAAGGTAAACGATACATACATCGTAACCATAAAACACATGATTTAATTCGAGATGATCAGAATTAAAAACAGGAGGAAACAACATTGGCAAGCGAAATAAGAGACGCCGGACTTTATGAGAGCGGCGAAAAGAAAATAGAGTGGGTTAAGAGAAACTGCGACCTTCTTCGTACCCTTGAAGGAGAGTTTGAAAAGACGAAACCCTTTGCAGGAAAGAAGATTGCACTTTCGGTACATCTCGAGGCGAAGACCGCATATCTCTGTAAGGTCTTAAAGGCAGGCGGAGCGGAAATGTATGTTACGGGCTCTAATCCCTTAAGTACACAGGACGATGTGGCAGCAGCCCTTGTCAAAGCAGGCATCGAGGTTCATGCATGGTATGACTGTACTCCCGAAGAGTACGAAAGACATATAAGAAGCGTTCTCGAAATCGGACCCAACATCATCATTGATGACGGCGGAGATCTCGTTCACATGATGCATACGGAATTCACCGATCTTATTCCCAACGTGATAGGCGGATGTGAAGAGACGACCACAGGTATCATAAGACTTGAAGCGATGAACAGAGCGGGAGAACTTAAGTTCCCGATGGTAAAAGTTAACAATGCTGAATGCAAGCATTTCTTTGATAACCGTTACGGTACGGGACAGTCCGTATGGGACGGAATCAACAGAACGACAAACCTGATCGTTGCGGGTAAGATCGTTGTAGTTGCAGGCTACGGCTGGTGCGGAAAAGGTACTGCAATGAGAGCAAAAGGTCTCGGAGCAAGAGTTATCGTTACCGAAGTCGATCCCGTTAAGGCTATTGAAGCAGTAATGGACGGATTTGAAGTAATGCCCATGAAGGAAGCTGCTAAAGTCGGAGATTTCTTTATTACAGTTACGGGCTGCAACAAGGTAATCGATGAAGAAGACTTTGCGGTTATCAAGGACGGCGCGATCATGTGCAACGCAGGACATTTCGACTGCGAGATAGACATGGCATGGCTTAAGAAGAATGCCGTAGAATCCAAAGAAATGAGAAAGAATATTCAGGGCTACAAACTTCCCACAGGTCAGTGGGTATTCGTTCTTGCGGAAGGCAGACTCGTTAATCTTGCAGCCGGAGACGGACATCCCGCGGAGATCATGGATATGAGTTTTGCCATTCAGGCTCTTTCAGCAAAATATCTTGTTGAAAAGAACGGACAGGTGGGCTCAATGCTTATCGACGTTCCTAAGGAAGTGGATCTGGATGTTGACACAAGAAAGCTTAATTTCTTAGGCAAATACATAGATAAATTAACACCCGAACAGGAGGAATATCTTAACGCGGGACTTTAATGCAGGCATGAAAAGGAGGACGGATGGAAGATTTGAATTTTGAATTGGAAGAAAAAGTAGAATTGCTTCCCG
>JAEEGL015235867.1_pt1 | contig 11648 bp, 13 predicted proteins | sample 9134231 | NCBI WGS metagenome assembly JAEEGL01 (sample SAMN16246548, study PRJNA631951) | gut metagenome | biome: gut microbiome; feature: rumen; material: fiber-attached | host: Bos | place: Iran: Karaj | collected 2018-10 | reverse complement strand
CACAAAACAAACAATCTCCATACCACAGGTAGTACTATGTTTAAGGCACAAACCCGTCTGACATATCGACGGGCAGTTCGTAAGAGATCAATTTAGGAAGTACTGTCCCGACATACTCCTCATAGGACACGCCATGGTAGGGATTTGTCAATCCGTTTTCATCTGCGGGCAGCCCTATTGTGTATTCCCATTGAGCCAATGCGTCCTGTATGTTGATTTTCCTTAACTCCATAGCAACCACCTTGTCAAATTCCCGTTTGTTTTGGTCGTTATACTATTGTTGACCGGCGTAGTCAATTACCTTGCACTTGAGGCAGAAGGAGGCGCTTCCTTACGAAGTGCCTCATTCGGGTCGGTTTTTTGCTTTGCGATTGTGTCAGCCTTCTGCGGGCGTTTCCTCCTTTTTGCCGATGGAGGCGAAAAACTCGTTATACTTTTCCGCCCAGCGGGCGACTTCGGCGCGGTTGTATTCCAGCGGCATCAGCGCTTCGGTTAGGGTGAGCTTGCCGCTCCAGACGAGCAGTTCCAGCAGTTTGTTTTTGAAGGGCGAGCCCGAAAACGTCTTGACCTTGTCTTTGAGCGCCGCAAACCCCTTGACGTTCAGCACCGCGTCCAGCTTGTTGTCCATCAGGTTTTCCAGTTCCTCGGTCGTGACAAAGCCGCTTTTAATCAGTTCGTTGACCTCCTGCGCCGTCAGGAAGGGGAGCAGGTTTTTCAGCAGCGCCAGCAGGCACGCGCTGTGCCCGATTTGCCTGAAAAAGCGGTTGGCGTACGGCCACAGTGTTTCGGCGGTGAAAAAGCCGCTGCGGTCGGCCATCACCGTCTCGGCAAGCATCTTGCCCGCCATCAGACTGTACGCAATGCCAGAACCCTTGACGGAATAGGTCATAAACGCGCTGTCACCCACGGCGGCGTACCCGTCCGCCACGGGCACCGCCAGCGGCTGCGCCACGGGGATGTCGTGGAACGAGCCCTCTTTGAGATTGTCAATCTCCATCTGCGGGTTGTCGTCTTTGAGGGAAATCAGCGTTTTGAGCACGTCCTCAAACGTCATTTCGGGGAAGCGCGCAATCAGCACGTCCACGTCGCTCTCGCCCGTAATCGCCCAGCAAAAGCCGACCGTGCCGTTGTCGCGGATATAGATATTGTACGGCGTCGCCGGCATTGGCTTGCTCGCGTCCAGCGCGAAATAGCCGCGATAGGCGTGCAGCACGTCATAGGGCCCGATTGCGCGGTCGACGTGCAGGTGCGCGGGCAGCGAGGTGCGCACCGGCGAGTGAACGCCGCACGCGTCGATAATCAAATCGCCGTAGGCGTTGCCTTGATCGGTTTCCACCCCCGCCACGCGGTTGCCCAGCATCAGCGCGCGCTTGATTTCCACCCCGAAGCGCAAATCCGCCCCGGCCTCTTGTGCCAAATCGAGCAGATAGTTCAAAAGCCGTTTGCGGTCGATGATAATGCTTTCCACGGGGTTGCGCGGCAGCGTCAGCGGCGCCACGTCCTTTTCCAGCGGCACAAAGGTAATCTGGTTTGACCCGCGCGGGAAATCCTCCGGCACCGGCAGGCCCGCAAAGGCCATGGCGTCGGCGTCAAAGGCGTCCACCTGCGGCAGACCCGCTTGCTCGCGCGTGTTCTTTTCGAGCACCGTGACGGGGTAGCCCGCCCGGGCGAGGTGGATGGCGGCGCACAACCCGCCGTGGCCGGCGCCGGCAACAATAATCCTCATAGCAAATCTCCCTTCGTTCAGGGAACAGTATAGCACACGCGAGCCCTTCTGTAAACCGTTTGCCGCGATTGCGTGCCGCGCAAAAGCGGGGTTTTCTTTCTTTCCTATAAAAATACCGAAAATTTTTACTAAAACACTTGAAATTCTCTATAATATATGATATAGTAGCCACCGTAAGAACATCAACCGGTTGAGAGCAGGGCCACCTGCTCTCAACTTCTTGTCATGGGGACTTTCCCCGAAGGAGGGACTTGCGTGGCGCAAAATACCGTAGCGCGCGTGTGGGAGATCGCTCAACCCGTCGCCGAGAGCCTCGGCCTGACACTCTGGGACGTCGTCTTTGAAAAAGAGGGCGCCAATTACTACCTGCGCGTGTATATTGACAAGGAGGGCGGCATCGGCATCGACGATTGCGTTGCCATGAGCCACGCGCTCGACGCGCCGCTGGATGAGGCCGATCCCATCGACCGTGCCTACAACCTGCAGGTGTCGTCGCCCGGGCTGGAACGGCGGCTGACGCGCCCCTTCCACTTTGAATGGGCCAAGGGCAAACCCGTCATCTTACGCCTGATTCGCCCCTGCGAAGGGCAGCGTGAGTTTCACGGTACCCTCACCGGGTACGCGGACGACGGGGCGGTCACCCTCGCGCTGGATGCCGAAACCGAAATGACCGCGCAAAAAAACGAAATCGCATTCGTCAAAGCCGACGATTTGGATTTTTAATACAGGATATTACCGAAAGGATTGATTGGAAAAATGGCAAAGAAATCATCGAAAAAACCCGCCTTTGAGAACAAAGAGTTCTTCGAGGCCATCAAACTGCTCGAGGCCGAAAAGGGCGTGCCCGCCGAGTTCCTGCTGGAGCGCGTCTGCAACGCGATCGTCACCTCGGCGCGCCGCGATTACGGCGGTGAGAGCATCGTCTTCTGCGAGGCCAACCCCGAAGAGTACAAGCTTCGCGTTTACGTCCGCAAGAACGTGGTCGATGAAATCGAAAACGAGTACACCGACATCACCGTGGACGAGGCGAAAAAGTACGACAAAAAAGCCAAGGCCGGCGATATTGTCGAGATTGACCTCGACACCATGAAGTTCGGCCGCATCGCTGCCCAGACCACCAAGAACGTCATCCGCGGCGACATCCGTGACGCCGAGCGCGGCATGATGATGCAGGAATTCCGTCAAAAGCAGCAGGAGCTTGTCACCGGCAAGGTCCAGAACGTCGACCCCAAGACCGGCAACGTTTCGCTCGAAATCGGCAAGGCCGTCGCGGTGCTTCCGCGCGGCGAGCAGGTTCCCGGCGAAAGCTTCCGCGAGGGGCAGCTCGTCAAGGTTTACGTCGTGGACGTGCGTGACGGTCAGCGCGGCCCCAAGGCCATGATTTCGCGCACCCATCCCGGCCTTGTCAAACGCCTGTTTGAAACCGAGGTTCCCGAGATTTACGACGGCGTGGTCGAAATCAAGTCCGTCGCGCGCGAGGCCGGCTCCCGCACCAAAATCGCCGTCTGCTCCAAAGACGAGAACGTCGACCCCGTCGGCGCCTGCATCGGCCCCAAGGGCGCGCGTGTCAACAAGATTGTCGACCTTCTCGGCGGCGAAAAGATTGACATCGTCGTCTATGACGAGGATCCCGCCAAGTTCATCGCCGCGGCGCTCGCTCCCGCCGACGTGCTTACCGTCGAGCAGGATGACGAGAATGAGAACGCCTGCCACGTCACCGTTCCCGACAACCAGCTGTCGCTGGCCATCGGCAACAAGGGTCAGAACGTCCGCCTGGCGGCGCGCCTGACCGGCTGGAAAATCGACATCAAGCCCGAGAGCGGCTTTTACGCTCCTCGCAGCGAGTGAGGCAGCTTATGCACGAGAAAAAGATTCCCATGCGCAAATGCACCGGCTGCGGTGAGATGAAGCCCAAAAAGGAGCTCATCCGCGTCGTCCGCAGTCCCGAAGGCGAGGTTTCGCTGGACGACACCGGCAAAAAGCCGGGGCGCGGAGCTTACCTTTGCCCCAACAAGGCGTGCCTTGCCAAAGCGCGCAAGGGCAAACGTCTGGAACGTGCCTTTGAGGTGCAGATTCCCGACGCCGTTTACGACGAAATGAACGAAAAACTCAGCTGAGGGGGGATCGGTGTGCCGAACGCAACGCTCTCGTTTTTGGGCCTTTGCCGCAAGGCGGGCCGCCTCGCCATCGGCCACGACGCCACCGTCGACACCCTCGTCAGGCACCGCGCGAAACTGGTGCTTCTGGCGAGCGACGGGTCACCGCGATTGGCGGAAGAGGCGCGGCGCCTGTGCGAACGCCACGGCGTGCCGCTGCTGAAAACGCCGTACACGATGAGCGATTATCAGGCCGCCATCGGAAAACCCGCAGCGATTTACTCCGTCACCGACGACGGATTTGCAGAGAAACTTCAACAGAAATTCGGGGAGGAATTACATGGTAACGAAACTTAAAGTCAGCAATGTTGCCAAGGACTTCGGAATGACGGGTAAGGAGATTATCGAACTTCTTGCCGGGTATTTTGACGAACCCAAAAAGACCCAATCGCCGCTCGATTCCAAAGAGCTGGACGTCATTTTCGACGCGCTGACACAGCAGCGCGAGGTCGCGAGCTTTGACGCGTACTTCGCCATGCAGAAGCCCGCGGAAAAGAAGAAACCGAAACCCAAGGCGGAAAAGGCCGACGACAAGGCCGAAAAGCCCGCAAAGGATACCAAGACCAAAGCCGGGAAGGACGAAAAGACCGACAAAACCGGCAAGACCGCCAAGGACGACAAGGCGGCCGCCAAACCGGCCGACAAAAAGGCCGAAAAGCCCCACGGCAAGTCCGATCCCAATCCCTTCAAAAAGCGCGAAAAGAAAACCGACGGCACCTTCGTGGCCCGCACCAAGGGCGAAATGCGCACCGTCGACACCCGCAGCGACAACGTGCAGCTGGATAAGTACAACGAGCGCTATGAAAATATCGCGCCCGTGCGCTCCATCAATGACAATTCCGTTCACAAGCAAAAGCTCAAACAGAAAAGTCAGCAGTATCGCCGCCAGCAGGGCATGCGTTCCCATAAGCGCGAGACCGAGGCCGAGCGTATGAAACGCATCGAGGCCGAGCGCGCGCAAAAGACGCTCGTCATCACCGTGCCCGAAGAGATTACCGTCAGCGCTCTCGCCGCGATGCTCAAACGCACCGCCGCCGAGGTCGTCAAAAAACTGTTCGCTCTGGGTATGATGGCCACGGTCAACCAGACCATCGATTTTGAAACCGCCGAAATCGTCGCAACCGAACTCGGCGCCAAGGTCAAAAAAGAGGTCGTCGTCACCATCGAAGAGCGCATTATGGATACCCACGAGGACGCCGAAGAAGACCTGCTGCCCCGCGATCCCGTCGTGTGCGTCATGGGCCACGTCGACCACGGCAAGACCTCGATTCTGGACGCCATCCGCAACACCTCTGTCACCGACACCGAGGCGGGCGGTATTACCCAGCATATCGGTGCTTCGCGCGTTTCCATCAACGGCAAAAGCATCACCTTCCTCGACACCCCCGGCCACGAGGCGTTCACGGCTATGCGCGCCCGCGGCGCCATGTCCACCGATATCGCCATCCTGGTCGTCGCTGCCGACGACGGTATTATGCCCCAGACCATTGAGGCGATTAACCACGCCAAGGCGGCCGGCGTTGCCGTTATCGTGGCCGTTAACAAAATGGATAAACCCGACGCCTCGCCCGAGCGCGTCATGCAGCAGTTGACCGAATATGACCTGGTGCCCGAGGAATGGGGCGGCGAGGTCATCGTGGTTCCCTGCTCCGCTAAAACCCATATGAATATCGACAAGCTGCTCGAAAGCGTGCTGCTCGTCGCCGAGGTCAAAGAGCTGCGCGCCAACCCGAACCGCGCCGGTAAAGGTATCGTCATCGAGGCGCGCCTGGAAAAGGGCCGCGGCCCCGTCGCGACGCTTCTGGTGCAGAACGGTACCGTCCACACGGGTGACACCATCGTCGCCGGCACCGCCGTCGGCCGTGTCCGCGTGATGACCGACGACAAGGGCAACCGCGTCAGCGAAGCGGGCCCGTCCATCCCCGTCGAGATTACCGGTCTTGCCGACGTTCCCGTCGGCGGCGACCAGTTCGACTGCGTCAGCGACGAAAAACTCGCCCGCGAGCTGGTGGAACAGCGCAAGGCCAAACAGAAAGAGGAAGAGTTCAACGCCTTCCAGAAGGTCACGCTCGACAACCTGTTCGATTCCATCAACGAGGGCGACCTCAAAGAACTCAACATCGTCGTCAAAGCCGACGTTCAGGGTTCTGTCGAAGCCGTCCGTCAGAGTTTGGAAAAACTCTCGAACGAAGAGGTCAAGGTCCGCGTTATTCACGGCGGCGTCGGCGCTATCAACGAGAGCGACGTTATGCTTGCCAACGCGTCCAACGCCATCATCGTCGGCTTTAACGTCCGTCCCGACAGCGTCGCTCAGGCCAACGCCGAGCGCGACAAGGTCGAAATGCGTATGTACCGCGTCATCTATGACTGCATCGAAGAAATTCAGGCGGCCATCAAGGGTATGCTTGCGCCGAAGTATCACGACGTCGACCTCGGCAAGGCCGAAGTCCGCAACGTCTTCAAGCTTTCCAGCGCCGGCACCATCGCGGGCTGCTACGTTACCGACGGCAAGGTTACCCGCAACGCCAAAATCCGCGTCGTTCGCGACGGCATCGTCATCGCCGAGGACAATATCGCCTCGCTCAAGCGTTTCAAGGATGACGTCCGCGAAGTCGCCACCGGCTACGAGTGCGGTATCGGCCTTGAAAAGTACAACGACATCAAAGAGGGTGACGTGTTTGAAGCCTACGTCACCGAGGAGATTGCCCAATGAGCACCTATAAACAGAGCCGTACCGCCGAGGACATCAAGCGCGAAATCGCCGCGGTAATCCGCGACCTGAAAGACCCGCGCGTGGCCGACCACCTCATCAGTGTCGCCCGCGCCGAGGTTTCGGGCGACCTGTCGTACGTCAAGGTGTACGTCAGCGCGATTGAGGGCATCGACGTCGCCAAAGAAGCGGTCAAGGCGCTGACGGGCGCGTCCGGCCTTGTGCGCCGCACCGTCGGTCAGAACCTCGGCCTGCGCAAAGCGCCGGAACTGAAGTTCGTGGCGGACGACTCGATTGAACACGGTATGGACATCGTCAAAAAGCTGGAACAGATCTCCGGCGAACTGGCGGAATCGGCCGCGGCCACGGGGGAGGAACCTCCCCGGGAGGATTGACCGTATGCAAATCAACCAACAACAGTGCGCCGCGCTTCTGCTTGCGCACGACGAATTTACCGTGCTTTCGCACGAGCACCCCGACGGTGACACGCTCGGCTGCGCGTTCGCGCTCTGCGCGGCGCTGAAGGCGCTCGGCAAAAAGCGGGAATTCCGTTGCGGCGATGCCGTTCCCCACGACTTTTCCTTTCTGACCGACGGGTTCCGAAACGACGCGGTGCAACACCCCTACGTCGTTGCCGTCGACGTGGCGGATATCGGTTTGCTCGGCTCGCTCCAGGCGGAGTATGCCGATAAAATCGACTTGTGCATCGACCACCACCCCTCCAACACGCTTTTTGCCAAAGATACGCTTTTGGAGGAGCGCGCCGCTGCCGCCGAGATTCTCTATGAGCTTATGCCCCTTCTGGGCGTTGAGCCCGACCGCTACATCCGCGAATGCATCTATACCGGCGTCAGCACCGACACCGGTTGCTTCCGCTATACCAACACCACCCCCGCCTCGTTCCGCATCGCCGCGGAATTGACCGAGAAGGGGATAGACAGCCGCACCATCAACAAACTGATGTTTGAAACCCGCACCAAGTCCTTTTTGGCGCTCGAACTGATGGCGCGCAAAACGCTCGAGTACCACTTCGACGGGCGCTGCGCGATTATCACCGTCACCAACGATATGTTCCGCGAAAGCGGCGCCGATGAGAGTGAATGCACCCCCATCACCGCTCTGCCGCGGCAAATCGAAGGGGTGCAGGTCGGCGCTGTGTTCAAGCAAAAACCCGACGGCACGTTCAACATTTCGGTTCGTACCGACGGCGTGATTGACGCTTCCGTCATCTGTCAGAAACTCGGCGGCGGCGGGCACCGCGGCGCCGCCGGCTGCAGCGTCGGCGATTACGAAGACGGCAAGGCGCGCCTGCTGGCCGCGATCGCCGTCGCTTTGAACGCACAATGACGGGCTTTCTTGCGCTGGATAAGGAGGCGCAGCTGACCTCCTTCTTTGCCGCCCATCTCGTCGGGAAGATTCTCGGCGAAAAAAAGTGCGGCCACACGGGCACGCTGGACCCGAACGCCACGGGCGTCCTGCCCATCGCGCTCGGCGGCGCGACGCGGTTTATTCCGCTGCTGCCCGACCACACCAAACGGTACGAAGCGACGTTCCGTACGGGCCTTCGCACCGACACGCTCGACATTTGGGGCACCGTCACCGAACAGAGCGGCAAAACCGCCTCCCCCGACGAGGTGCAGGCCGTGCTCCCGCAATTCCGCGGCCGCATTCTGCAAACCCCGCCGATGGTTTCCGCCCTCAAAAAAGACGGTGTGCGGCTTTATGACCTTGCAAGGCAGGGGATAGAAGTCGAACGCGAAGCGCGCCCCTGCGAGGTGTTCTCGCTCGAGGTCGCGCCGCTCCCGTCGGGCGATTTTTCGCTTGTCTGCGAATGTTCCGCCGGCACCTATATCCGCTCGCTGGTGGACGATATCGGCGCCGCGCTCGGCTGCGGCGCTACGCTGACCGCTCTGCGGCGTACGGCCGCCTGCGGTGTAACCATCGACCGCTGCGTCACGCTCGACGGCCTGCGTCAGGCGGCCGCCGACGGCAGCGTTTCTCTCTTACCCACCGACGCTCTGCTGACCGCCTATCCCGCCGTGACCGTGACCGACGGCCAGGCGCGGCGTTTTGCCAACGGCGGCGCGCTCTTGCGCGACCGCGTGGATTGCGGCGACGCCCCCGGCTACCGGCGTGTGTACGCGCCCGACGGCCGCTTTCTCGGCTTGGGCGACGTGGGCGAGAGCGAACTGACTGTGAAAAGAGTTTTTCGGAACGATGAATGAAACGGCAAAAACAAACGGCGTACTGCTCGCACTCGGCACGTTCGACGGCCTGCACACCGGTCACAAACGGGTGCTGACCGCCGGCAGCGCCGACGCCGGCGCGCGCGTGGCGCTGCTGTTCCGCGAGCATCCGCTCAAGGTGCTCACGGGCGACGCCCCGGGCGAATTGCTGACCGCTTCCGCCCGTGACGCGCTGCTGCAACAATGGGGCGTGACCCCCGTGTTTTGCGATTTTGCCGACCTGCGCGACGAAACGCCGCAGCAGTTTTTTGAGAACGAGATTCTCGGCCGCTGTCACGCAACGGCGGTCAGTTGCGGCTTTAACTACCGCTTCGGCAAGAATGCCGCGGGCGACGTGACGCTCCTTCAAGAGTTGTGCGATGCGCACGGGCTTGCCCTTTATGTGGCGGACCCCGTGCTGTATGACGGCGCTCCCGTCAGCTCCACGCGCATCCGCGAAGCGCTGCGCGAAGGGAATTTGCCCGACGTGACCGCCATGCTCGGCCGCTATTTTGGCTACGCCTTCCCCGTCGTTCACGGCGACGAGCGCGGGCGCCTGCTCGGCTCGCCCACCCTCAACCAGCTGTTTGCCCCGGGGTTTCAGGTGCCGCGCTTCGGCGTTTACGCCTCGTTTACCTACCTCGACGGCAAGCGCTACCCCTCCGTGACCAACGTCGGCGTGCGGCCGACGGTCGGCGCGGGCGGCGTTCGCAGCGAGACCAACGTCCTCGGCTACGACGGCGACCTCTACGGCCGCACCGTGCCCGTGGCGCTCGTGGCCTATGTGCGCGGTGAGCGGTGCTTTGCTTCCTTCGACGAACTTTCGGTGCAGATTGCGGCCGACCGTGAAGCCGCCCTGCAAATCCTCGAAAAGGAGACGGACTATGAACTTTACCCATTCCATTAAGATTGCCCCGTCGATTCTCTCTGCGGACTACGCTTCGCTTCGCGACGAAGCCGAGCGCGTGCGCCTCGCGGGGGCGGATTTGCTGCACGTCGACGTGATGGACGGCCACTTCGTGCCCAACATCACCATCGGCCCCGCCGTTGTCAAATCGCTGAACAAGGCGACCGAAATGCCACTCGACTGCCATCTGATGATTACCGACCCCATTGACTATGTCGAGGCGTTTGCCAAAGCGGGTGCGGATCTCATTTCCTTCCACGTCGAGAGCAATTCCGACGTCGCCGCGACGATTGCCAAAATCAAAAGCGCCGGGGCGTTGCCCGCGCTTGTCCTGAAACCCGGCACCCCGGCCGAGGCGGTGGAACCCTATCTCGCCGACCTCGCGCTCGTGCTGGTGATGACCGTCGAACCCGGCTTCGGCGGCCAGAAGTTTATGACCGATATGCTGCCCAAAATCCGCGCCATCCGCGCGATGGCCGACAAGGTCAATCCCGATTTGCTGCTGCAAGTCGACGGCGGCATTGTTCCCGACACCGCCAAACTTTGCGTCGAGGCGGGCGCCGACGTGCTCGTCAGCGGCAGTTACCTCTTCGGCGCCGAGGACGTCGCGGCCGCGGTCGCCTCACTTCGCTGACACGCCGAGCGGCTCGCCGTTTTCCAAAAGGCGCCCCGCTTCGACAGGCGCTCGGAACGCCGCGTCGCCGAATTCCCCCAGCCGGAATGCCAGCGCCTGCGCGCAGGCCGGCTTCGGGTACAGCACCGCGTAATACGCGCCGTTCAGGCGATAGGCCTCCCACCGGCGCAGGCGGTCGCCGCTCGCTTTCAAAAGTGCGCACGCCGTCAAAAACGCATCGGCGTCCAGCGCTTGAAAAATCAGCGGTTCGTCCTCTTTTTTCAGAATCATCCGTTTCTTGGCTTTTCCGTCGGCGGGCGCGCCCGAAAAGCACAGCACGCAACCCCCGTCATCGGACGGCGCGGCCTCAATCAACAGCCGCCCCTCGGTTTCCGGGCTGCGGCCGAGCGACCGCTTGACACGGTCCAGAATCGTCCAGATAACGCGGCGCGTTTCCACGCTGCGATAGTCGAGGGCCTCATAGGTGATGTCCATTTCGCGCATATCCTCGGCCGTCAGCACCACGACAACGCTTTCCTCGCCCCGTGACTCGATTTTCACACGCACCGCCTCCCGTATACTACATCATACGCGGACGGCTTGGCCTCAATGAACAAATTCCGGGAGTGAAACCAATGCAATTTGCCCTGAGTTCCTATTCGCTTCACCCGCTGACCGACAGCGGCGAACTGACCGAAAAAGAGCTGATTGCCCTGACCAAAGACCTCGGCTTTGCGGGCATCGAGTTCGCCGAAATTCATCCCCCCGCGGGCGCCGATAAATGCGCCTACGCGGCGGAGCTGCGCCAAGAGGCGCAGCGTGTCGGCATCCCCATCACCCAGTATTCCGTCGGCGCCGATTTTCTCTACGGCAGCGACGGCGACTTGGCGGCCGAAATCGAGCGGCTGAAAGGCGAGGTTGACGTGGCGGTCGCTCTGGGCGCGCCGTCTATGCGCCACGATACCGCCCACGGCTGGCAAGGCGCCGAAGCCGCGTACAAGGGCTTTGACCAAGCGCTGCCCCGCATCATCGAGGGAGCGCGCGCCGTGACCGAATATGCCGCCGAAAAAGGCGTTAAAACGATGACCGAAAACCACGGCCTCTTCTGCCAGGACAGCGAGCGCGTCGAGCGCATCGTCACCGGCGTGGGCCACCCGAATTTCGGGGCGCTGGTCGATATGGGCAACTTCCTGTGCGCCGACGAGGATCCCGTCACGGCTGTCGGCCGTATGGCGAAGTACGCCTCATACGTGCACGTCAAAGCTTTTCATTTCAAGAGCGGCAGCGAGGACGTCCCGCCCGACGGCTTTT
>JAEEGL014897550.1_pt1 | contig 11648 bp, 8 predicted proteins | sample 9134231 | NCBI WGS metagenome assembly JAEEGL01 (sample SAMN16246548, study PRJNA631951) | gut metagenome | biome: gut microbiome; feature: rumen; material: fiber-attached | host: Bos | place: Iran: Karaj | collected 2018-10 | reverse complement strand
GTCCATTCCCTGTCCGCCGGCGAACTCTTCCCCAAGAACGTCACCTACCTGTTCTACGTTCCTGCGGAAGGAGCCGTCACCTCCAACTACATCGTCCGCGGCATGCGTGACCTCATCCACGGCTCGGTCGACGACCTGACGACGGAGGCCGAAGCCACCACGACGCCCTGGACGGGCGGCAAAGTCGTCGGCCCGGATGCCATCGGCGATGTCATGAGCGTGGAAGATGCCCTCTATGCCATGAAGATGTCCAGCGTGACGGACGCCGACACCCCCTATGCAACGCTCTGCTGGCCGACTGATCCCGCGCTGGAGCATCCCCAGTATGCGTTCCGGGGCGACAAGACCCCGACGGTATACGTCGACGCCATCACCGGCGACGTCATGCAGAAGCCCTAGGCCGATCCGTTTCCCTGCCGATTTGCAGCACCCTTTTCAAAGAAAGGGTCCCACCATACCGGATTGGGCTCAGGGAGACATGAATAAAAAGAAAGCGGACAAACCATCGTTTCCGATGATTTGTCCGCTTTTGGCTCCCCCTGTAGGACTTGAACCTACGACCCCCTGATTAACAGTCAGGTGCTCTAACCAACTGAGCTAAGGAGGAATGTTCCCTGGCATCGCTGCCTTTCGGGATTGCAAAGGTACAACAAAAAGATGGTTCTCCAAATTTTTTTGCGTTTTTTTTGCGTACCTTTGTACCAGATAAGACGCGAACCTTATGGATATCGACCTCCTTTCGGAGATGATCAAGGAACTGCTCCTTGATAATGATGAAGTTACGCTCCCCGGTCTCGGAATGTTCGTCACCGGTATCGTTCCTGCTACCTTTTCCGACAAAGGATACACCATCCTCCCCCCCTACCGCAAACTGTCGTTCCGGCAGCGGACGGGGACGGACGGCGCATTGGTTCGTTTCTATGCCGAGAGCAACGGCACCGAGCCTGAGATGGCCGAGCAGATCCTGCTCGACTTCGCGGAAAGTATCAAGCGGGCGCTGAAGACCCGTAAATCCGTCACGTTCCCCGGTCTGGGGCGCCTGCGGGCCACCAAGGAGAACGCGTGGTTCTTCATTCCGGACGAGGACCTGGACATCTATCCGTACGGAATCGGACTGGAGCCCGTCTCGCTGAAGACCCACGAGGAGACGCCCGAGGAGTTGTCCGCCGCCGTGGCCGGGCTCCGCAGCCTGGTCGAAACGCCCGAACCGGAACCAGAGCCGGAGCCCGTAAAACCCGAGCCCGAACCCGAACCTGCTCCAGCACCGGAACCCGTCAAACCGGAACCCGAACCCGAGGCGCCCGTCGTGGAGACGGCCCCGATCCATCCGGCGACGGACGGGAAGGAATGGGTTCCGCTTTCTACCCTGAACAAGAAACGCAGCCCCTGGAAGCGCATCGGCATCGCCGCCGGCATCCTCGCCGCCGCTGCCGTCCTGCTGCTCGTCGCCTTCCTGGTGACGGCGCGGCTCGCTCCGGACTTCACGGACCGGCTTCTCTATACGCCGGAAGAACTGGAAATCATCCATTATCAGCTTTAAAAGAATGAACGAACGCTTAACGAAAGACAACAGATACTCCCAGAACCTGACCCTTCCCTGCTATGATACCGATGCCCGTTTCCTCCTGAAACCGGCATCTTTCATGGATCTGGCACAGGAACTCGCCTACTGGGCGGCCCAGGAGTTGGGTTTCGGATACGACGACCTGCAGAAACACCATACCGCCTGGGTCCTTTCCCGGATGCAGTTCCGCTTCCGGAACACCCCCCGCTGGCGCGACGAGGTCACCCTCTATACCTGGCACAAAGGCCTCGACGGGCTCTTCTTCCTGCGTGACTTCGAGCTCCGCGCCAAGGGAGACACGAACCTGGCCGACAAGGCCTCCGCACTGGTCAGCTGTACAAGTTCCTGGATCGTAATGGACACGCAAACCCGCCGCCTCGTCCGCAGCGACGAGGTGCTGGACATGGTTCCGAGCAACACCCAGTGCCCGGACGACGCCCTGAAGGAGCCGGCGCCGAAGGTGACGATGCCCAAGGGGGTGACGCCCGTTCCGGCCGGCACGCGGGAGGTGTCCTACGCGGACATCGACATCATCGGGCACACCAACAACGCCCGCTACATCGTCTGGGCGATGGACTGCCTGGGCTATGAGGAGGCCGCCGGCAGCCCGGTCAAGGAGGTCTGCATCAACTTCAACAAGGAGACGGTGCCCGGCGAGACGGTCGAACTCTTCCGGCACTCCGAGCCGCTGGACGGCGGCATGCGCCATTACATCGAAGGGAAATCGGCGGGAAAATCCTGTTTCTGCGCCAGAATTGATTATTGACATACAACATGAAAGACTTGTTTCTCGGTACGGGAATCGCCCATTCCATCCTGGTGTTCGCCTTTGTGATCGCTTCCGGGATGTTCCTGGGCAAATACAAAGTGAAAGGCATCTCCATCGGTACCACGTGGATCCTCTTCGTCGGCATCGTCCTGAGCCACTTCGGCATCCGCGTCGACCCGACGGTCATGGGATTCGTCAAGGACTTCGGCCTCATCCTGTTCATCTTCTCGATCGGCCTCCAGGTCGGTCCCGGTTTCTTCCACTCCTTCAAAAAGGGCGGCCTCACGATGAACCTGCTGGCCCTGCTGCTGGTGCTGCTGGCCGTCGGCATCACGTTCTGCATCCATCTCGTCACGGGCGAAAGCCTGCAGACGATGGTCGGCGTCATGTCCGGCGCCGTCACCAACACCCCGGGCCTGGGTGCCGCCCAGCAGACCCTCAGCGACGTGCTGACAGCCTCCGGCGGCACGGCGGAGAGCGCCTCGGCCGTCGTCTCGTCCCTGGCCTCTTCCTACGCCGTCGCCTATCCGATCGGCGTACTCGGCGTCATCGTCGTCATCCTCCTGCTCAGGGCCCTGTTCAAGGTCGACCTGGAGACGGAGCAGAAGCAGATCGAGCATGACGACGATTCCGGAGAGACGGCCCGCCGGATGCACTGCATGGTGGAGAACCCCGCCATCTTCGGCAAGCGCCTCAAGGACGTGGTCGGACCGGTGAGCGACAAGATGGTCGTCTCACGCATCCTGCGCGACGGGGTCATCTCCCTGCCGGGGCCGGACACCGTCCTCCAGCAGGGCGACAAGCTCCTCATCGTCACCTCCCAGGCAGAAGTCGAAACCGTCCGCATCATCTTCGGCGAAGAGATTCCGATGCACCAGAAAGACTGGATGAAGATGGACGAGAAGCTGGTCACGCGCCGCCTCGCCATCACCAAGTCCTCCCTCACGGGCCGGAAACTCCGCGAACTGGGCATCCGCGAGAACTACGGGGTGAGCGTCACGCGCATCCTGCGTGCCGGCGTCGAACTGGTCGCCCGCCCGAACCTGTATCTGCAGATGGGCGACAGCATCCAGGTCGTCGGTACGGAATCGTCGATCAACGACGTCGCCAAGCTGGTGGGCAACAAGCCGGAAACCCTGTCGCACCCGAACCTGGTGCCGATCTTCTTCGGCATCGTGCTCGGTGTCATCTTCGGGTCCATCCCCTTCAAGCTGCCCGGGATCCCGCAGCCCGTCAAACTCGGCCTTGCCGGCGGTCCCCTCATCGTGGCCATCCTGCTGGGGCATTTCGGACCGAAATGGAAGATCACGACCTACACCACGCTGGGCGCGAACATGATGATCCGCGAAATGGGCATCGCCCTGTTCCTGGCCGCCGTGGGCCTCGGCGCCGGCGGCAACTTCGTCTCCTCGATCCTGGCGGGCGGCTACTGGTGGATCCTGTACGGCGCCCTGATCACGGTCATCCCGGTCCTGACGGTCGGGCTGCTCGCCCGGCTCGCCTTCCGGCTGAACTTCTACCAGATCTGCGGTCTGCTGTCCGGCGGCATGACGGACCCGGCCGTCCTGGCTTTCGCCCAGGGCGCGTACGGCACCGACCACGCGTCCGTGAACTACGCCACCGTCTACCCGCTGACGATGTTCCTGCGGGTGCTGATGGCCCAACTGCTGATCCTATTCGCTCTCTGACGCCATGTTCGAACTGATCTACCCGGTCGATCCCGCCCCGATCCTTCCGCTGCCGACCGCAGACGACCCCGGGGCCAAGACCCTCGGCAACGCAGAAGCCGTTCCGGTCGTGGAAGAGAACGGACTGGTGGTCGGCCAGGCGGCAAGGAAGACGGTCCACGACGGCCACCGCTTCCTGCATCCCGTCGTCCATCTGCACATCATCGACCGGTTCGGCCGCCTGTACCTTCAGAAGCGGTCGATGACCAAGGACCTGCTGCCCGGCAAATGGGACACCGCCGTCGGCGGCCACGTGGACTACGGCGAGCTGCTCGAGACGGCCCTGCTGCGCGAAGCAGCTGAAGAACTGAATTTCAGGGAGTTCAACCCGATCTACCTGAAGAGTTACGTTTGGGAATCCCGGCGCGAACGGGAACTCGTGAACGTGTTCGCCGCCGTGGGCAACTTCGACATCCGCCCCGACAGCCCGGAGGTCAGCGAAGGGCGCTACTGGACGATGGACGAAATCGCGCAGGCCGAGACGGACGGCATCTTCACGCCGAACTTCGTCCAGGAATTCCACGACATCAAAGACACGCTCCTCGCCCTGCTGTAATGGAAGAGACCATCGAGAAATTCATCGGAGACCAGCTTTCCGTCTGGCCCCTGGCCGCGGAGCATTACCGCGCCCTTAAGAAAGCGGAGACGAAACACCTGACCGTAAACGGGTTGGACATTACCGTCCAGCTCAACCCCGCCCGGAGCATCTCGTCGAAGGCGGCGCTGGACCCGGAGTCCATCCGCCGGCGGCCCTGCTTCCTCTGCCCGGAGAACCGGCCGGAGCAGCAGTTCGACATCCCGTTCGAAGGAAGGAAGGGGAAGAAATACCGGATCACCCTGAACCCGTTCCCGATCTTCCCGTCGCACCTGGTCATTTCCAGCGCCACGCACATCCCGCAGCGCATCGGCAACCGCTACCAGGACATGCTGGACTTCGTGAAGGCGGACGGCGGACGCATCTGCTTCTACAACGGACCGCTCAGCGGCGCATCCGCCCCGGACCATCTCCATTTCCAGTCGTGCCCGACGGGCTGCATGCCCCTGCAGGTCCGCGCCGACGAACTGGTCGCCGCGGGCAGCGGACGCCTGCAGGCGCTCACTTCGATCCGCGAGGCCCGGCTCTTCCACCTCGACCTGCTGGCCGGCGGCATCTTCCTCCTTCGGGCGGAAACGCCGAAATCGGCCACCAAACTGTTCTTCCGCCTGCTGGACTGCGCCGACATCCGTCCCGGCGAGGAAGAGCCCCGCTGCAACGTCATCACCTGGCGCAGCGACGGCGAATACCGGACGGTCGTGATATTCCGGGAGAAGCACCGCCCACACCACTACACCGCCGCCGGCGCCGAGCACCTGGCCGTGAGTCCGGGATGCGCCGATATGGGCGGTCTGTTCGTGACGGCCGACGAGGAGGATTTCCGAAAAATGGACGCGCCCCTGCTGGAAAGCGTTTTCCGCGAGGTTTCCATCTCCCCCGAGGAGGAAGCGCGGATCGTCCGACGGCTGACACGCACGCAGCCGGTCCTGGAAGTCGGCATCCTGTCCGCTCCCGAGATCCGGTTCGAGATCAATTCCGACGGTGCGGGTGTGCAGACGGTGTCGTACAGAGAAGGGAAGATCGACTACAACGGCGTGCTGTTCGACGAACTGCTTTTCGATGCGCAGACGCCCTCCACGATGTTCGCGGGTCCTTCCTTCACGCTGTACGACGTCACGATCGGCGTCAGCTTCCACTGGGAGCGGAAGATGACCCAGCAGTTCGCCGGCGCCCTCAAGTTCATCGTGGAAGACGGGCGCGTCACGGCCGTGAACCGCATCGGAGTGGAAGACTACCTGCTCAGCGTCATCTCGTCGGAGATGAAGGCGTCCGCCGGACTGGAATTCCTCAAGACACACGCCGTCATCTCACGCTCGTGGGTCATGGCCCAGATCGCCGCGCGGAAGAACCCCGCGCCGCAGCATGTCCCGGCGGAAGACGCTCCGGCCGCTGCGGAGGACGGCGCCCTCATCCGCTGGTTCGACCACGACGACCACAAACACTTCGACGTATGCGCGGACGACCACTGCCAGCGCTACCAGGGACTCACGATGGCCGTCGGCGAAACCGTCCGCAAGGCCATCGACCAGACCTGGGGACTGGTGCTCGCCGATGAAGACGGACGCATCTGCGACGCCCGTTTCTCCAAATGCTGCGGCGGCATCATGGAGCGCTTCTCCACCTGCTGGGAAGACCGGGACCCCGCCTACCTGCAGGGCCGGAGGGACGACGCGTCCGCCGAAGCGCGCAGCGGGGCGATGGACGAGGCGGCTGCGGCCCGATGGATCCTTTCATCGCCCGAGGCGTTCTGCAACACCGAAGACGAAGGCGTCCTGCGGCAGGTCCTGAACGACTATGACCTCGAGACGAAGGACTTCTACCGCTGGCGGGCGGAATACGGCCGGGAGGAGCTCTCCGACCTGCTCCGGCGACGCTCCGGCATCGACTGGGGGAACGTCCGGGCACTCCTGCCCGTGGAGCGCGGCACGTCCGGCCGGCTGAAACGGCTGCGGATCGTAGGGGACAAGAAAGACCTCATCGTCGGGAAAGAACTGATCATCAGAAAGTTCCTTTCAGAAAGCCACTTGAAGAGTTCCGCTTTCGTCGTCTCGTACATCGGGGCCGGCGGAGCGCCGGTCCCCGAGCGGGAGGCCGCCGCCGGCGCGCCCTGGAAGACAGTCGTCCTGCAAGGCGCCGGATGGGGCCACGGGGTCGGCCTGTGTCAGATCGGCGCCGCGCTGATGGCGCACCGCGGATACGGCTTCCGCGAGATCCTCGCCCACTATTACCCGGGCGCCCGGCTGCAGCAACGCTGAGCCGGGCGCGGGAAAAGTTCCTTCTCGACGGGAAGGATTAATCCAGTTCCAGGATCCGGATGTTCCGGTACCAGACTTCATTGCCATGGTCCTGCAGCAGGATGTGGCCTTCGGCCGCGTTGCCGAAATCAGGCCAATTCTTGTACTTGCTGTAGGCCACGAGGGCGTTCCACATCTGGTTGTTGCGCTCGTACTCGAGGAGTTTCTCGCCGTCGAGCCAATGTTCGACGTGGTTGCCCCGGACGATGATCGTCGCCGTACTGAAGTTATTGATATAGAACTTCTTGTCCTCACGGGCAGGAATCAGGTCGTACAGGGATCCGAGGGTACGGTTGCCCTTCACGCCAAGTTTCGCGTCGGGGTGCCTGGTGTCGTCCAGGACCTGGAATTCGCAGCCGATCGCGGAGCCTTCGCCCTTGTTGAGGTCGGTATTGACGAAATACTTGATCCCGCTGTTGGCGCCGGGCTTGATCTTGAAGTCCACCTTCAGGATGAAGTTGCGGTACTTGTCCACGGTGACGATGTCGCCCCCGTTCCGGGACTCGGAGCCATCGTTCTCCAGCACCTTCAGCAGACCGTTCTCGATCACCCACCCGTTCGCCGGGAAGCGGTCGGTCTTGGCGCCGCGCCAGCCCTCGGTCGTCTTGCCGTCCCAGAGCAGCTTGTAGCCCTGGGCTTCCTCTTCGGGAGCGAGGACGTTGGGGATGGCGCTCACCTGCACGGCCGTGGAAGGAGTCAGGTAGCGCTCCACGTCACGCGTGCAGATGCGCAGGTTGCGCCAGGCGTTGTACAGGCCGGCGTTTTCGGGATTGGTTCCGACATTGTGCACCTGCAGGCCGATGAAGCCCTCGGCGTCGGCGTCATCCCACAGGTTCGCGCAGGCGACGCCGTCCACCCAGGTGCGGATGGAGTTGCCGAATGCCTCGATGCGCGCCTTGTGCCACACCTGGCTCTGCGTCTGCACCGAAGCGGCCGGGTTGTAGGTCAGCGGATAGATCCAGGCACGGCGGCCTTCATCATAGACGCCGCCCGTCCACGCGCGCGCGGTCGGGTCGATCTCGAACTGGTAGCCGTACACTTTCTCCTTCTTGCCGTCCACGCGGCAGTGCGAGCGGAACTGGACCCCGGAATTCATCCGGCTGCCCATCAGGAACTCGAACTCCAGGATGAAGTCGGAGTAGGTCTTCTTGGTCGTCAGGAAGGAATTCGGCTCGCCCGGGACGGAATAGCCGTAGATGGCGCCGTCCTTGACGGCGAACTCCGCCTTGCCGCCCCTGCGCTGCCAGTCCTTCTTGAAGCTCTTACCGTTGAAGAGCGACTCCCATTCCTGGGCGAAGGCGCCGGTGCAGAGGAGAAATGCGGCCAGAACAAGGAATATACGTTTCATGGCGGTGCTCCTTACATTTTGTAGAACTGCTCCCAGCCCTTGCGCGGCGGCGCGCCGGCGAGCAGGGCGTTGGCGAACGCGTTGTTCGTGAACTGCTTGGTGCGCGGGTCGAAGAACAGGCGGGTGTTCAACCGCTGGGCGATGACGCCGAGGCAGAAGACCTCGCTCAGCACACCGGCGATTTCGAACGGGGAACGCGTCTTCTCCTTGCCCTGGCACGCGAGCAGAAAGTTCTCGAAGTGGTTGGACGGGCTCTTCGGCACCTCGGGAAGTTTGTCGGCCATCTCCTTGGCAACCTCCTCGGGGATGATGGACAGGGTGCTGCCGTGGCTGCCGCCCTTGAAGATGAGGTCCTTCGAGTAGATGATCTTGCCGGGATTGAGTTTCATCTTCGGCGTCTCGCCCTGGTTGGTGGACGGGATGTCAGCGTTGAACTCCGATCCGCCGTATCCCTTCGGAAGCGGCGGCAGGTTCTTCAGCCCGTCGTACCACGTGACGTCGCAGGGCGGCATGCCGTTGCGGGCGGCGAACCGGAAGAGGATCGTCGACGAGAACGGGAAGAAGTAGTCGTTGTGCCCCTCGGCATAGAGCATGTTCACCTCGTACGGAAGCCCCAGGTCGAGGAACTCATGCACGGTGTCGAGCAGGTGGGCGCCCCAGTCGCCGAGCGCGCCCATGCCGGTGTCGTACCAGCAGCGGAAGTTGCCCTGGTGCAGCTGCGGGCAGTAATCATGATAAGGAATCACACCCAGCCAGGCGTCCCAGTCCATGTTCTTCGGTAGCGGTTCCGCCGCCGGGAACCGATAGATGTCCGGATCGTATCCGTGCCAGCGGCGGGCGCTGTTCATGTGCGCGGTGACGGCCGTGACGTCCTTGATGATGCCGGCGTCCATCCAGGCCTTGAACTGGAAGTAGTTGGCCTCGGAGTGGCCCTGGTTGCCCACCTGAGTGGCCAGACCGGGATGCCTGCGCGCGCAGTCCATCATCAGCTCGGCTTCATTGAAGGTGCGGCACATCGGCTTCTCGATGTAGATGTGCTTGCCCTGGTTCATCGCCAGCATGGCGATCGGGAAGTGCGAGAAGTCCGGAATGGCGGCGGCGACGGCGTCGAACTCGTTCCCGCATTTGTCGAACATCTCGCGATAGTCGCGGAAACGCTTGGCATTCGGATACTGGCTCAGCACTTTCTGGCACTGCGGGCCGTCCAGGTCCACATCGCAGAGGGCGACGACTTCGATCATGCCGGTCTTGGCAAAATCACCGATGATCTGTTCGCCGCGGTTGCCGATGCCGACGAAGGCGATCTTCACCTTGTCGCCTTTCGGCTTGGCGGGAGCGGCGGCACCCTTCTCGGAAGCGAGGACGGTGCCGGGGGCCAGCGCGACTCCGGCGGAGGCGGCGGCCATCGATTTGAGGAAATCTCTACGGTTCAACATAATCTGGAAATAACTGAGGTTAAAACAATTCTTTTCTATTTCACCCGGATCTTCCGTCCGAGCTGGAGAACGGTCCGTTCCGTCAGGCCCTTGTTGAGGCGGCAGATGGCGCGGACCGATGTATGATAGCGGACGGCCAGTTTGCCGAGGGTGTCTCCCTGGCGGATGGTGTGGTACTGGGCGGCGGCGAGCGCCTTCCGTTCGGCCTCGGCCTTCGCCTTGGCTTCCTCGGCTTCACGCGTGTCGCCCTCGATGATGTCAATCTCTTCCTGCTCGTCCTCGGGCACATAGTTGCTCGCCGAACTGAGGTACTTCCGCTTCAGGGTGAAGAGGCGGTGGCGCAGCGTGCCCGACTCGAAATCGATCAGCCATTCCGGGTCGAAGGCGTACCCCTTGTAGCGGGTCTCGAAATGCAGGTGCGGCCCGGTGGAACGGCCCGTCGAGCCGCCCAGGCCGATGATCGTGCCGGCGTTCACCCACTCGTCTTCCTGTACATAGATCTTGGACAGGTGACCGTAGAAGGTCTCCAGGCCGTTGTCGTGACGGATGACGACGAGGTTGCCGTACCCCCGGAAGCGGTGGGCGACGCGCACCTTGCCGTCGAAGGCGGCATACACGGGCGTGCCGGTGTCCAGCGGCAGGTCGGCGCCCTGGTGCCGCCTCCCGTGGCGGACGCCGAACTTCGAATAGACCTTCGTCTGATTCGGGCAGCGGTAGCCGCTGAGGGTGTCGACCACCCAGAAGGCCGTCTCGACAGGGAGTGAATCCAGGGCGATGCCGTAGGGATTCGGAGTGTCGTGGGTCCAGTATTCGTTGAAGACCTCCTGGTCCTGGGCATAGCCCGCGTCCTTGAAGTACTTCCACGTATAGTCGGAAAGCAGGAGAATCTTGATATGGGGGTTGGCGGTGTCGATGGTGTCCATCACCTGCACGGCCGCAGGGTCGATGGACTTGACCGGCTGGGTCGCCAGCCGGGGAATCAGCAGTTCCGCGTCTTTCTTCGATTTGATGGTCGTGTCCTGCGCCGCGGCCGGCAGGACGGAAAGGGCAAGGAGGAGAAGGGTATAGAGATAGTGTCTTGTGGTCATACGGTCGTTCATGTCATTTTGCGCCGAAACGCTCCGTGAGGAGCGCGCGCACCTGGGTTACCTTTTCATTCAGCAGTTCGTCCGAGGAGGCCTCGCAGATGAAGCGGAGGTACGGCTCCGTGTTGGAAGGGCGGATGTTGAACCACCACTGCGGGAACTCGACGCGGTAGCCGTCGAAGTCCATCATCGCCGTAGGCGTCTCCTGCGCCGTGAAGTGGGCCCGGACGGCGTCCATCGCCCCCCGCTTGTCCTCGATGCGGAAGTTGATCTCGCCGGAATTCCGGTAACGGGCGATCCGGTCGACCAGTTGCGAGAAGGTGACGCCCTGCTTCTTCATCGCGGCGACCACGCGGAGCACCAGCATCGAGGCGAGCAGGCCGCTGTCGGAGTAGAAGAAGTCGCGGAAATAGTAGTGTCCGGCCAGTTCGCCGCCCCAGACGCCGTCCAGTTCGCGCAGCTTGTGCGCGGCATAGGCGCGGCCGACTTTCCAGGTGTGCATGGTCATGCCCATCGGCTCGAGGTATTCCCCGACGGCCTTCGAACTGCGGATGTCCTGGAGGACGGGGCCGGTCAGGCCGCGTTCCCCGGCGAAATAGTGCCCCAGCACGGCGATGATGAGGTCGGGCGAGACGAAACGGCCCAGGTCGTCGACGAACATCACCCGGTCGGCGTCGCCGTCGTAGATGACGCCGGCATCGGCCCCGATGGCGCGGACCCGTTCCATGAGCGGCTCCACGTTCTTGACGATGAGCGGATTGGGTTCATGGTTCGGGAAGGAGCCGTCCAGGGCGTCGAACAGGTAGTCCGGTGCGTCCCCGAAGATCTCG
>JAEEGL014655456.1_pt1 | contig 11648 bp, 7 predicted proteins | sample 9134231 | NCBI WGS metagenome assembly JAEEGL01 (sample SAMN16246548, study PRJNA631951) | gut metagenome | biome: gut microbiome; feature: rumen; material: fiber-attached | host: Bos | place: Iran: Karaj | collected 2018-10 | reverse complement strand
TAACGGCTCGGTCAACAGCGGCAACGACCCGCTGTACGTGATCGACGGCTATCCGACCACGGACGCGCAGCTGTTCAACAACCTGAACCCGATCGACATCGAGGACATCCAGATCATGAAGGATGCGGCTTCGTCCGCGATCTATGGATCCAAGGCCGGTAACGGCGTGATCATCATCACGACCAAGAGCGGCAAGGCCGGCAAACCGAAGGTGAACTTCTCCACGCAGGTGGGTATCAGTCAGGCGCAGAACTTCGTGGATGTACTCCACGCGGACGACTTCCTGGACATGATCATCGAGGCGCGCACCAACAGCGGCACGGTCGGCCAGTTCCAGAACCTCGTCGACCTGCGCAAGAGCGGCAAGTATCCCGACACCGACTGGCAGCGCGAGGTGTTCCGCAACGCGCTGAACGCGCGTGCGAACCTGAGCGTGACGGGCGGCAGCGACCAGGTCCGTTACAACTTCTCGGTCGGATACCAGAACGAAGACGGTATCCTGCTGAACTCCTTCTTCAAGAAGATCACGGTCAAGGGCGGCTTCGAGGCCAAGCTGACTGACTGGCTGAAGTTCGGTGCGAACTTCTCCCCGACCTACAGCTACCGCCGCAGCCAGTCCCCTTCGGGCGGCAACACCGAGGACCGCACGGGTATCATCGCCGAGGTGCTCACGGGCGCCCCGATCCTGCCGGTGTACCAGCCCAACGGCGACTACACCCAGACCCAGCAGCACTACAAGACCTACGGCCTGAACAACCAGTGGCGCAACCCGGTGGCGAACCTGCTGGAGAACAACGACGACACCTACAGCATCCGCACGGTCAACAGCGCCTTCATCGAGGCGACGCCCCTCAAGGGCCTGACCCTGCGCTCCACGTTTAATTTCTCGACCAATTCCTCGCGCGGCGAATTCTACCAGAGCGCCTATATGCTCGGCGGTGCGTATACCGGCAACAAGTCCACGCCGTATCTCAACTCCATCGATGCGCACCGTTCCTCCGGTTTCGGCTACAACCTGTACTGGTCCACGACGGCCACTTACAAGTTTGACATCGAAGACCTGCACCACTTCAACTTCGTGGCCGGTTACGACTATGAGTACAACAGCGGATTCTCCGTCAGGCAGGACGACCGCACCGATGCGGACAACCCGGTGGCCTACAACAACACGGCCATCACGAACGTCAGCGGCGCAAACCTGTGGACCGGTTCCTCCTCCTTCAGCGAGTACCTGTTCGACGCGATGTTCGCCCGTATGATCTACGACTATAGCAACAAGTACATCCTGTCGGCCTCTGTCCGCCGCGACCGTTCGTCGAAGTTCGGTCCGGACAACCGCGCAGGTATCTTCTGGTCCGTGTCGGGCGCGTGGAACCTCTCCGAGGAGGCGTTCCTGAAGGACGTGAGCTGGCTGAACATCGCCAAGATCCGCGCCAGCTACGGTGTGACCGGCAACGACCAGATCGGCAGCGGCAACTATTCCTGGCTGTCCTCGCTGAACAAGAACCACGACGTCATCTTCGGTACGACGGCCGTCAAGGCCTACTACCCGAGCGCGTATTCGAACCGTAACCTGGGCTGGGAGAAGAACAACCAGGTGGACCTGGGTTTCGACTTCGGCGCGTTCGACCGCATCAACCTGACGGTGGACCTGTACCGCCGCGTGAGCGACATCGTGATGCCGGCGAACATCCCGAACTTCAACGGTATCGCGGGCAGCATCAGCATGAACTCGGGCCAGATCGAGAACAAGGGCATCGAGGTCCAGCTGACGGGCCGTCCTTTCAAGGGCGAGTTCCAGTGGGAGACCACGCTGAACTGGTCGCTGAACCGCAACAAGATCCTTTCGCTGGCTGACGGTCAGAACCAGCTGAGCAACCAGCGGGCCGGCACCAAGTGGGGCAACGTGATCCGCAATTACGTAGGCCGTCCGATGGGCGACATGTATATGTACAAGGTGATCGGTACCTTCAACACGGAGGCTGACCTGCAGAAGGCCCGCAAGGGTTCGCAGGCCATCGGCGACCTGATGTTCGAAGACTACAGCGGCCCCAAGGGTGTCCCTGACGGCGTGATCAACACCTATGACATGCAGCTGGTGGGCAACTACCAGCCGAAGTTCACCTACGGCTGGAACAACGTGTTCGCGTACAAGAACTTCGACCTGGCGGTGACGATCGACGGCCAGTACGGCGGCAACGTCATCTACGCCGCGGCGCGTGCCTTCACGCTGAACCGCTACGACGACAACGTGCTGGCCGAGTCCGGTCTCGGGCGCTGGAAGTCCGCTTCGGACCCCGGCAACGGCAAGTCCCACAAGGCGGGTACCAGCAACCTGGGTTCCAACATCGACGCGAGCACCCGCTACCTCTACGATGCGAGCTACCTCCGCATCCGCAACCTGGCGGTCGGCTACACGCTCCCGAAGCGCATCTGCCAGAGGATCGGCATGGAGGGCGTCCGCTTCAGCGCGAACTTCCAGAACCTCTGGACCTTCGACAAGTATCCCGGCTACACGGTCGAGGCCAACTACTCGGGCAACTCCGCGACCAACAACGGCGTGGACTTCGGCGGCTACCCGCTGAACCGTACGATGACCTTCGGTGTCAACATCAACTTCTAAGCTATGGGAGGACAAGTTATGAAGACCATCAACAAAATATCGATTATTGTATTGGGCCTGGCGGCACTGACCGCCACTTCCTGCAGCGACAAGGCATTCGACAAGTATCCGACGGATTCGATGCAGATGGAGACGTACGTCAAGAACGACGCCGAAGCCCTCACGATCCTGTACGATGCCTACTATTATCTCCGGACAATCTCCTCGAGCATCATCACGATCAACGGGGTGGGCACGGACGAGGCGTACAACGGCAAGCGCAACAACGGCATCGATGCGATTGCGCTCAACGAGTGCACCTGGGACGCGACGTTCGGCATCTCGAGCGGCGTGTGGTCCAACAGCTATTATATGATCAACCGCTGCAACATCGTGACGGACCACGAGGCGGACCTCAAGAATGGCGGTCTGGTGGCTGAGGCGAAGTTCCTTCGCGCTTACGCTTACTTCAACCTGGTCCGCCTGTTCGGCGCCTGCCCGCTGACCACGAGCGTGATCGCCAACTACAAGGACCTCTACAACTATGACCGCGAGCCGGTCGAGTCCATCTACACCCAGATCGAGAGCGACCTCACCGCCGCCATCTCCGGCTTGCCGGAGAGCCGCAGCGGCGCGGAGGCCGGCCGCGCGACCAAGATCGCGGCCTGGACGCTGCAGGCCGAAGTGCAGATGACCCGCGGCAACTACAGCGCCGCGAAGTCCACGCTGGACAACGTGATCAATTACGCCAACGCGAACCCGGACAAGCTCGGCCTGGAGGAGCATGTGGCGGACATCTACAGGTCCACCAACCCCAACGGCAAGGAGATCATCTTCGCGGCGCAGTTCAACAACGGAGCGACGGTGGTGGCCAACGGCTTTATGAGTTCCTGCTACATCAACGGCGGCATGCCGGGCACCCAGCCGATCTACATCTATCCCGACGGGACCAAGTTCACGATCACGATCGGCGGTGGTGGCGGCGGCTTGCTGATGACCTGGGAGCTGTGGAACAAGCTGCGCGAGAACCAGGGGGACGAGCGTCTGAGCACGCTGGTCTATTCCGGCACTTATGATACGCAGGCGGTCGATATGGCTACGGACGAGGTGACGGTGTATACCGATCCGGACACGGGCGGCCACCACGCCAACATCCCCAACACGCTGAAGTACTTCGACTTCGAGAACATGGGCCTGACGACCTGCCGGTCGAGCTGCGACAACATCATCTACCGCTACGGCGGTGTGCTCCTGATGTATGCCGAGTGCCTCAACGAGACGGGCGGCGACGCCGTGAAGTACATCAACATGATCCGTGAGCGTGCGGGCATCGACCCGATCGAGGTGTCCGGCAAGGACGCCGTAAAGCAGGCACTGGAGGACGAGAGCCTCCGCGAGCTGTGCTTCGAGGGTCACCGCTGGTTCGACCTGCTCCGCAACAAGCGGCTGAAGGCCGTGATGACGGCACACTTCAACCACCGCACCCCGGGTCTGTCCCCGTTGCATCAGGGCAGTGACAACGGTATGGTCGTGACGGACGAGAAGGCCACCACCGGCACGGCTTCCGTGTGGCGTTTCGGCGATGACGTGCTCTTCCCGATCCCTTACGATCAGATCCAGCTGACCAGCTGGGACCAGAATCCCGGCTATTAGGATTCAATGCCCGGTTGTGAACCGGAACCTGATTTAAAAAATCCCGGCCTGTATCCGCAGGTCGGGATTTTTTGCGTATCTTTGAAGATATGTATCAGATACTGAAAAAAGAGATGCTGACTCCGACGATCTGTCGGATGGAAGTGAAGGCCCCGCGGCTCGCCGCAGCGGCGCAGCCGGGCCAGTTCCTAATCGTCCGTGCGGACGAGCAGGGGGAGCGGATCCCATTGACCATCAGTGATTTCGATGCCGAGGCCGGCACGGTGACCATCGTCACGCAGGAGGTCGGCGCATCCAGTGCCGACATCATCGCGCTCGAGCCCGGCGAGGGCTTCAGCGACGTGGTCGGCCCGCTCGGCCTGCCCTCCGAGTTCATGGAGATGGGCCCGGAGCAGCTCTCGTCGATGCGCTATATCTTCATCGCCGGTGGCGTGGGCACGGCCCCCGTGTATCCGCAGGCCAAGTGGCTGCACGCGCACGGCATCCCCGTGGACGTGATCATCGGCGCCAAGACCAAGGACCTGCTCATCTACAAGGAGGAGATGGCCGCCGTCTGCGACAATCTCTTCCTCTGCACGGACGATGGCTCCGAGGGCTTCCACGGGATGGTGACGGCCCTGCTGGAGAAGCTCGTCGCCACGGATGGCCGCCAGTACACGCAGGCCGTCGCGATCGGTCCGATGATCATGATGAAGTTCACCACCCTGACCGCCAAGAAGCTCGGTCTCCCCATCACGGTGAGTCTCAATACCCTGATGGTGGATGGGACCGGGATGTGCGGAGCCTGCCGCGTGAGCGTGGGTGGCAAGACGCGCTTCGCGTGCGTCGAGGGGCCCGAGTTCGACGGCTACCAGGTCGACTTCGACGAAGCGATGCGCCGCCAGGGGCAGTACAAGGCCGAGGAGGCCGAAGCGAATGAGAAACATAAATGCAAAATAGGGAGGGGCAAGTAATATGGCAAACCGAATTCCCCGTGTGCCGGTCCGCGAGCAGGATCCCAAGGTCCGCGCGACCAATTTCGAAGAAGTGTGCTATGGCTACAACAAGGAAGAGGCGATGCTGGAGGCGTCCCGCTGCCTGAACTGCCGCAATCCCCGCTGCGTGACGGCCTGTCCGGTCGGCCTGCAGATCCCGCGTTTCATTGCGGAGGTCGCCGCCGGCAACATCGCCGGAGCCGCCGCCGTGATCGCGGAGGACTCCTCGCTGCCCGCCGTCTGCGGGCGCGTGTGTCCGCAGGAGACGCAGTGCGAGGGCAGTTGCGTGCTCGGCGTCAAGGGCGAGCCCGTCGCCATCGGCAAGCTCGAGCGCTTCGTCGCCGACTATAGTCGCGAGCCTGCTGGCAGCTCCCCTCTGGAAACGTCCGGCTGCGCCGGACCCCTCCCATCTGACGATGGGTCCCTCCCTCTTACGATGCCGAGGGTGGCACGGTTTCCTGAGGGGACTGCCAGCCAGGCTTCGCGAAAGAAGGTAGCGGTGATAGGTTCCGGTCCTGCCGGTTTGGCTTGTGCCAGTGACCTGGCGAAGTGGGGCTATGACGTGACGATCTTCGAGGCCCTCCACAAGGCGGGCGGCGTGCTGGAGTACGGCATCCCCGAGTTCCGTCTGCCCAAGGAGAAGGTCCTGCGCCACGAGGTGGACGCCGTACGTGCGCTCGGCGTCAAGATCGAGACCAACGTCATCATCGGCCGCACGATCACGATCGACGCGCTGATGGACCAGGAAGGCTTCGAGGCCGTCTTCATCGGCACGGGCGCCGGCCTGCCCAAGTTCATGAACATCCCCGGAGAGAATCTCTGCGGCGTGTTCTCCGCCAATGAGTTCCTCACGCGCAACAACCTGATGAAGGCCTGGCGCGAGGATTACCTGACCCCGATCCATCCCGGCAAGAAGGTCTGTGTCGTGGGTGGAGGCAACGTGGCGATGGACGCCGCGCGTACGGCCCTGCGCCTGGGTGCGGACGTCCACATCGTCTACCGCCGCACGGAGGCCGAGCTCCCCGCCCGCCGCGAGGAGGTCCACCACGCCATCGAGGAGGGCATCATCTTCGATATGCTGACCAACCCGGTGGAGGTGATCGGCGACGAGAAGGGCTGGGTCAAGGCCCTCCGGTGCATCCGGATGGAGCTCGGCGAGCCCGATGCCAGCGGCCGCCGCCGCCCCGTGCCCATCCCCGGCTCCGAGTTCGAGATCCCCACGGAGACGGTGATCATGGCCCTCGGCACCTCGCCCAACCCGCTGATCTCCAAGACCACCAAGGGTCTGGATACCAACCGCTGGGGCTGCCTGGTAGCCGACGAGGCAGGCGCCACGACACGCCCGGGTGTGTTCGCCGGCGGCGACGCCGTCACGGGCGCCGCTACGGTGATCCTCGCGATGGGCGCCGGCCGCACGGCCGCCAAGGCCATCGACGAGTACCTGAAAGCGAAATAAGCGAGCGTACCATCTGCTATGAAACTCCAAGACATCACGACTCTGCTCAAGACTTGGAAGTTCTGGAAGGAGCTGTTGTTTATGACCGTCGGTATGTTCATCGCCGCCGCGGCCGTCTACTATTTCCTCGTACCGAGCAAGATCGTCGTGGGCAGCATATCCGGTCTGTCCATCGTCATCAGCGCCCTGTTCGAGAAGGCCGGCATCGCCATCAAGGTGTCCACGGTCGTGCTCATCATCAATGCCATCCTGCTGGTCCTGGCGTATTTCCTGATCGGCAAGGAGTTCGGCGCCAAGACCTGCTACACCGCCCTGATCCTGGGCCCGATGATGGACCTCTGGGAGAAAATCTGCCCTTACGAGCGGCTCCTCGAGCCCGGCGCCACCTCCGTGATGGGGGACCTTTGGTTCGACTTGATCTGCTTCGTGCTCATCCTGAGCATGTCCCAGGCCCTGATGTTCCGCATCAACGCCTCGACGGGCGGACTGGACATCCTCGCGAAGATTGTCAACAAGTACCTGCACTTCGACATCGGCCTGTCGGTGACGATCGCCGGGGTGATCATCTGCTGCACGGCCTTCACGGTCAACCCCTTCCGTCTGGTGATCATCGGCCTGATCGGCACGTGGATGAACGGTCTCATCGTGGACTACTTCATGGCGAGCCTGAGCCGGCGCAAGCGCGTCTGCATCATCTCCGACGAGCACGAACGCATCCGCGACTACATCGTCAACCAGATCTCACGCGGCTGCAGCCTGTACGAAGTCACGGGCGGCTACCACGGTGAGAAACGGATGGAGATCCAGACCCTGCTGACCAAGGACGAGTTCGCCGACCTGATGAGTTTCATCCGCGACAACAAGATCCAGGCCTTCACCACCGCCGGCAATGTCAGCGAGGTCTACGGCCTGTGGTCGCAGCATAAGCGGCATCACAGACAGGGCGTCTCCCGCGGGGAGTAGCCATACTGTCGCTTATAGGCGCGCGAGAAGGAGGCGGGGTCTTTGAACCCCGCCTCCGTCATTGCGTCGGCGACGCGGCAGCCGCCGGCGGACAGCAGCCGGTGCGCCTCCTGCAGGCGGCGGCGCAGCACCCATTTCTCTGGCGTCAGCGTACTGACCTTCTTGAAATCCCGCTTGAAGGCGGACAGGCTGCGGCCGGTGTAGCGTGCCAGTTCCGGCACGGACAGGTCGTAGAGATAGTTCTCCTCCATGAACCCCAACAGGTCCACCTTCCAGGGCTGGGCGAAGTCGAACAGCGAGGCGTAGACGTTGCGGTCGGCCGCCAGCACGAGGCGTGCGCCCTCCAGGCGCTTGAGCCATGCGACCTCCTCCGGCAGGGTGTCGGACGAATCGAGGTAGGGGGTAAGCGAGAGGAAGAGGCTCTCGAGCTCCGGGCTGGCCGGAATCTTCAGGACGGGCTCGCGGCCGCGCTGCGCGTCGCGGGGCAGCTCTTCCGGCCGCAGGGTGCGGTAGTAGGAGTGCAGGAACTTCCGGCAGAAGAACAGGGCGACCGACTGGAAGGGCTCGTCGCCTTCGGGCGCCCAGGCGTCCAGGATGAGGCGGTGGTCCTTGCGCAGGAACACGCAGTCGCCTGCGGCGAGCGGGATCCGGCGGCCGTCGCAGACGACCTCGGCCCGCCCGGAGCGGATGTAGAGCAGGGTATGCTCCTTGAGTTGCTGGGGGCCGCGGACATCCTCCCGGTCCACCCGGGAGAAGACCACGCCGGAATAGTTGATGCGGCTGAATCCTTCCATAATGCAAAGATAGGCCAATTCTGGACTTTTCAGTCAAATAAACTGGACTTTTCAGTCAAAAGATTCTGCCTGGGATGTTGTTACTTTGCATCCGTCAAAAACCATCCGATGAAAAGTCTCCTTTCCCTTTCCGCAGCGCTTCTGGCTGCAAGTCTCCTGCAGGCCGCTCCTGCACAGCCCGAAAAAGAACTTGTCGATACCCTGCGCGGCGCCGTCGTGACCGGCACCCGCGTGGCGATGGAGCGCGACCGTATGCCCGCTCCCGTCTCCGTGGTCCGGCGTGCACGGATCGCCACCAGCGACGAGAGTTCCCTGATGCCCTCCCTGATGGAGGAGGTCCCGGGCCTGTTCGTGACTTCCCGCGGGGTGACGGGCTACGGCGTGTCCGCCGGTGCAGCCGGCGGCATCTCGCTGCGCGGCTTCGGCGCCGGCAGCGGCCGGACCCTGGTCCTGATCGACGGACACCCGCAATATATGTCCATCTATGGCCACGCCGTGGCTGATGAATACCTCGCCGACCTGGCCGAGCGCGTGGAGGTCACGCGCGGCGCTGCCTCCGTCCTCTACGGATCCAACGCGATGGGCGGCGCCATCAACATCATCACCCGGCGTCCCGACTTCCTGGGCAACCGCATCAATGTCAAGTTGATGGGCGGCTCCTACGGGACCTTCCGCGGCAACGTGACCGAGCAGTACTCCAACGGCCGCTTCTCGCTGGTCGCGAACTTCGGCCACGACCGCACCGCCGGCCACCGCGCGAACTCCGCTTTCCGCTCCACGAGCGGGATGGTCAAGGCCGCGTACGACCTCTCCGCCGAATGGCGCCTGTCGGGCGACTTCAACGTAGTCCGGGCCTACTCGGAGAATCCCGGGACCGTGGACCGTCCGATGTTCGAAGGCACGGCCGACATCACCCGCATGATGTCCTGGCTCTCGCTGGAGAACCACTACGAGCGCACCGACGGCGGCATCAATTTCTACTACAATGCCGGCAAGCACGTCATCAATGACGGCTATGCCGCCGGAGGCAAGCCGCAGCCCTATCTTTTCAACAGCACGGACTACCAGGGCGGCTTCAACCTCTTCCAGGCCGTCCGGCCCTGGGAGGGCGGCACCCTGACCGCCGGGATCGACCTCAAGCTTTACGGCGGCAATGCCTTCCGCAACCCCACCGCGGAGATCTATGCCGACCACCAGAAACTCCACGCGGAGGCCGGCTACCTGCTCGCGCAGCAGTTGTTGGGCCCCGTCACCTTCGAGGCCGGTATCCGTGCGGAGCACCACAGCCTCTACGGGATGGAATGGGTCCCGCAGGCCGGCGTGAGCGTGCTGGCCTGGCCGGGCGCGAGCCTCAAGCTCTCCGCCTCCAAGGGCTTCCGCACCCCCAACCTGCGCGAACTCTATATGTATGCCGTGGCCAACGAGGACCTCAAGCCCGAGCGTTCCTGGAGCTATGACTTCACCTGGACACAGCACCTGCTGGACGGGCGCATCAACACCGAGCTGAGCCTGTTCTACACCAAGGGCTCCAACATCATCGAGGTCAACATCGTGGACGGCAAGCGCGCCAACCGCAACGTGGGTGCTTTCCAGAACAAGGGCGTGGAGTTCAGCGCCGACTTCCTGGCCACGGACCAGCTCAAGTTCATCGCCAACTACAGCTACCTCCATATGGGCACCGTCTACACCGGTGCGCCGGTCCACAAGGCCTATGTGTCCGCGACCTGGACCCCGGGCCGTTTCAGCGCCAACCTCGGTCTGATGGGGATCAAGGACCTGTATCTGTCCACGGGTGACAATGCCGTCAAGAGCAGCTACGCCGACCTCAAGGCCCGTCTGGCCTACCGGATCGCCGATTGGATCACGGTCTTCGTGCGTGGTGAGAACCTGCTGAACCGCAGGTACGAGACGATGCTCGGCTTCCCGGAGCCCGGCATCACGGTCCTGGGCGGTGTTTCGATCAGCCTGTAGTAGTTTTTCACGGAAAATCCGTATATTTGCACTCCGCTTCCGCTTTGATGGAGCGGGGTGCAGTTTTGTTGGTCCCTTAACTCAGTTGGATAGAGTAACGGTCTTCTAAACCGTAAGTCGAGAGTTCGAGTCTCTCAGGGACTACTGATCGTGATGTGCCAGTCTGTGGCAATTGGCACAAAGCAGTTGGCATTTTGACAGTTCTTCCTGAATCCGAGCATCAGAGAACAGTCTGAGTTTTGTCCACATATACTCTTTCTCCTGGGGGTCTGTGTGGTGGAAGTCGAACACGCAATCATTGTCTGCTGTCAATTCTAGACCGCAGGATTGACACTTCCCTCCCAATTGTTTGATATACTTGATTTTTCTCTGTTTCCACCTGTCCTTGCAGAATTGATTGAAACAATCTTTGCACAGGCGAACAGACCTTTGTCTCCATGGCTGGTTGTTATTTCACGAGGGAGATGGCGCCGAAGACGCCCAGGCTCACGGCCAGCATGATGGCGGCGGCCAGCAGCAGGCCGAGCAGGATGTAGATCACGCTCTTCTTGAAATCCATGTCGAGGATACTCGCCGCGAGTGTGCCTGTCCAGGCACCCGTGCCGGGGATTGGGATGCCCACGAACAACAGCAGGGCCCAGTAGAGCCCGCGCCCGGCCTTGGCTTCCAGTTTGCGGCCGCCCTTCTCTCCTTTCTCCAGGCACCAGGTGAAGAACTTGCCGATCACCTTCTTGTCCTTGCCCCATTCGAGCACCTTGCGGGCGAACAGGAAGATGAAGGGGACGGGCAGCATGTTGCCCACCATGGCCACGAGGATGGACGGGACGATGGGCAGGCCGAAGCCTACGGCATAGGGGATGGCGCCGCGGAGCTCGATCAGCGGGACCATCGAAATCAGGAAGACGATCAGGTATTTCTTCATTGGATCTTGTCGAGGTATTCGAGGATGGCGGTGAAAGCTTCCGCCTGGCTGTCGGGGCCCTCCTGCCGGGGCGAGGCCACGACGAGGTCGTAGATGCCGCCGGGCAGGGCGCAGCGCCCGGCCTTGAAGCGGGCCGTGCTGCAGGCGGCGGCGTAGGCGGCGGCGAAGCAGTCCGGCGAAGCGGCCAGCGAGAGGAACAGGTCCCCGCCGGCGGGAGTGCCCTGGGTGGGCTTGAGGCGTCCAAGCCAGTCGAGTTCGCGCTTGGTGGGGCACAGGACCTGCACGTCGATGCCGCGGTCGGCGAGCAAGCGCT